>Ga0180301_10002602_pt1 | contig 14199 bp, 12 predicted proteins | sample GuaBasSediGuay16_FD_121797 | JGI IMG/M metagenome (GOLD analysis project Ga0180301, IMG submission 121797) | Subseafloor sediment microbial communities from Guaymas Basin, Gulf of California, Mexico - Guay16, Core 4569-2, 12-15 cm | ecosystem: Environmental > Aquatic > Marine > Hydrothermal...
GAACCCTTCTCCTACTACCTACTATACAATGCTATAGAAATGATAGTAGACGAAATAGGAGAAGTTGGAGGAATACTAACAAATTCCGAAGACCTAGCACAACTACCAATCATAGGAGAAAGCATACGATGTGAACTAGAAAGTGAAAGAAGTGTAAAGATGACATATATATTTGAAAACGAAAAAATAAGCAACATCAACTCCCTTAAAAACTACATAAACGACAGAGTTGTTCTATTTGACATGAAAACGTCAACCTTAATGAAATTATTCTTTGAAGACAAAGCAACATCAACTGGAGAATTAATTTACTGCTTAGCAAAAGCCAGCAGATGCCTAAAATACGGTGAATTACCATTATTAATGAGAAACTATGGATTTAAAGGGAAATGGCAAATAAAGAAGGTTCCAATAGAAATAGGAATAAAAGCATGGCTAAAAAGAACCTTCAGTAAGATCCTTGACAAAATAACTGGACAATACATCTAATAGGTCAGCTACACTATCTATGACTACATCTGCACCATACTTTTCAAGTTGAACTCTAGTCATAAAACCAGTTAAAACACCAATAACCATTTTAGCATTAACAGCTTTACCTGATTTAATATCCGGCCAATAATCACCAACAACAATACATTTACTGATAGGGACACCAAGACACTTCGCAGCCTTTCTAAAAATCTCATCCTTAGAGAAAAGCTCTCCATCATCTTGATCTTTACTTGTAACTACACAATCCACATAATCAGCCATTCCATGACGTTTTAACTCTCTCCAAATATAACCCTCATTTACAGCCCTACCAGTCACAACAGCGATCTTGATATTCATCTCCTTCAATCTACTCAAAACATCTATAGCCCCAGGAATAGGAGCTTCATCCTCCAACTCAACATCATTATAACGATAAAGAAAAGTTCTCCAAAAAGTCTTGATAGAAACATTCTTCGGAATAAAGACATTCAATGTGTCATCAGCATAATGCTTAATAAATGTATCCCAATCAATCTCATCTCCTCCAAATTCAACTAGCATAAGATTAAAAACCTTATAGAAACGATTAAGAGTGTTAATTAAAGTTTGATCTAAGTCAAATATAACCGCCCTAAACATAGTACTCCTCAAAGCAAAATTATTAAAACACAAATATAATCATTAATGAGAGAAATGAATATAAGAGAAAAACAACGCATTGGAGCTTTAGTAATATTCTGGCTAAAGAAACCTCCAAAGATAACTAGAAAGAAAATATTAGCAATACTCAAAAAGCATCAATCAAAAAATCTAAAATTCATAGACGCAGTAAAAACAAGTATAATAATATTCACCTCAACCAACCTGCCAAAAAACAAGATCGAAAAACGCGTAGAAAAAATACTCTCACTTGAACTAAAAACCCAAGTTAAAATAAAAGCAATATCCTTCACCACACTAAACGAAGTAACCAGCAGAATCAAAGAAATACTAGCAGAAAGAGAAGAACATAGACAACATGTAAATACTAATCTTATACGTAACAAAATATTATAATAGAAGTGAGAAAATGGAGAGAAATCTAGAAGAACTAGCTGAAATAAAGAAAAAACTATCAAGAAAACTTGAAAAACTTGAAAGACAAATAGAAATCCTAAGAGAATGCATACAACTCATCGATAAGAAACTAGTTGAAAAAAGCTTTACAACAGCAGAAAAACTAATAATAACACCCACAGAAAAAGCAGTGAAAAAGGAAGAAAAAGAAGAACTAGGAGAAGAAATTGCAACAATAATCTTTAGAAAAAGCACATTAGCAAAAATTTACAAGCATAAGAGCACAATAAGAATAATTCCATCAAAAAATGTTAAATTTAAAATAACAACACCACCATTCAAAATATTCTTCATAAATAAAGTTTTAGAAGGCATGAGAAGAAAAGATGAACAATTAGTTGAAACTGGAGAATTAATGCCAGACGAAATGATACAATACGAAGTGAAAACTGAAAATGACATAATAAGAGAAATAGTGATAAGAAATGTGAAAGAAGACAGAGTAAACAGCATAAAAGGAGCAGCAAGATGGACATTCACTAGAATGTATGAGAAATATTTAAGGTGAAAAAATGAAAGAAAACATTCTAAAACTCGCCGAAGAAAATGAAATGCTGAAAAACACCTTAGAAATGCCTGAAAACCTAAAAAATGCATTAGAAAAAATCAGGATAAAAGGTCAGTTTGAAACAGAAGAAATTAGTAACATAACCTTCGTTGGAATGGGTGGATCAGGAATAATTGGAAACATAATTTTAGATTGGCTTGAACACAAAATACCCATACCCATAAAGGTCTGGAAAGACTATAGACTGCCAGCCTATATAGACTCAAGATCACTAGTAATAGCAATAAGCTACTCAGGAAACACAGAAGAAGTATTATCATCGGTAATAGAGGCAATAAAAAGGAAAAGCAACATAATCGCCATAACTAGCAATGGAAAACTAGAAAAATTACACCTAAAGAAAAACTTTCCATTAATCAAGGTGCCTAAAAACTTTCAGCCAAGAGAAGCACTACCCTACCTCTTCATCGCAGCACTATATGCACTAAACCAAGCCTATAAAATTCCATCATATAAAAAAGAAGTGAAAAACACAATTGAAATGCTAGAGAAAATAAAAAATCAAATAATTAAAGAAGGAAGACAAAGCACAGTATTCAAAATAGCCAATAAAATCATAGGGAAAAACACGGTCATATATACATATAAACCATTTAGAGGAGCAGCATTAAGATTTAAACAACAATTAAATGAAAATAGCAAACAATGGGCGAAAGTTGAGATACTACCAGAAGCATGCCACAATGAAATTGTTGGATGGAGTGAAAATGAACAAGTATATCAAAATATGAAAGTTATAATGATCAGAGATAGAGATAAACTTGAAAGTGAAGTTACAAAAGCCAGAATTGAAGCATTTAAAGAAGAAATATCAAGAAAGAATATTGAAATAATAGAAATAAAAGCCGAAGGAACAACAACACTAAGCAGAATTTTCTCAATAATCTACATGGGGGATCTAATTTCAATCTTACTTGCATTATTAAAAGGAATAGATCCTAAACGTATAGAACCAATAACTAGATTAAAAAATAAATTGAAATCTGTTGGATATATAGATGAAATTTTAAAGGAATATTTACAGTCATAAATATTAATCTTTATAAATATATTACGATCATATATTCTCGGTGAAAAAATGCCGAAGCCAATTGTTAAAGTATGCGTAAATGGATACGGTGTAATTGGCAAGAGAGTAGCTGATGCAGTAATGCTTCAAGATGACATGAAGCTTTTAGGAATATCAGATATAGCTGGAGATTGGAGAATAAAAATGGCAGCAAGAAAAGGCTATCCAATATACTGCTCCATACCAGAAAAGATGGAGGACATGAAAAAAGCTGGAATTGAAGTTGAAGGAACACTGGAAGACCTATTAAAGAAAGTTGACGTTGTAATTGATTGCACACCCAAAAACATTGGAGCAAAAAACAAGTCAATCTATGAAAAATTCAATGCAAAAGCAATATTTCAAGGAGGAGAAAAACATGAAGTTGCAGGTACAAGCTTCGTAGCCCAATGCAACTATGAAGAAGCACTAGGGAAACAGTTTGTTAGAGTAGTTAGCTGCAATACTACTGCTCTATGCAGAGTCCTAGGCGCAATTAAACAGGAAATAGGTATAGAAAAAGTAAGAGCATTCATCGTTAGAAGAGCAGTCGACGTATGGGAAAGCGGCAAAAGAGGAATAATGAATACAGTTGTTCCAACCATTGGAGTAAGCCATCATGCACCAGACGTAAAAACAGTTCTACACGACCTTGATATCATCAGTGTAGCAGTGAAAGCCTCCCACAACCTATTCCACCTACACTTCTGCCTAATAAAAGCAAAAAGAAGCATAGAAGTAGGAGACATTATAGAGTCATTAGAGAAAGCACCTAGAATAGTATTCGTCAACTCAAAAGATGGAATAGATGGATTACATGCAATATTTGAACTTGGAAGAGACCTCGGCAGAATGAGAGGAGACATTTATGAAATACCAGTATGGAAGGATAGCATAATAGTAATGGAAGACGAAGCATATCTAGCCTGGAGCACACCAAATGAAAGCAATGTCATACCAGAAAATATCGATGCAATTAGAGCGGTAACCGAAATAGAAGAAGACTGGCGTAAAAGCGTAGAAAAAACAGATAAGGCTCTAGGTGTACTTAAAAAATTCTATTAATCCCCCACTTTTTAAATTCTAGCAACATTTAAAATTTTGATACACTTAAAGAAACATAGTGAAAAGCCTTGGACTATGGAATACTTGTTGATACTTATGAGAAAATAGAGGCAACAACAAAAAGACTTGAAATGACAGATTTACTAGTCAATCTATTCACCAAAACTCCTAGAGAAATAATTGATAAGGTCATCTATTTAACTCAAGGAAAACTATATCCAGATTATGTTGGAATCGAGCTCGGCATAGCTGAGAAAATGGCTATGAGAGCAATCTCTCTAGCAAGCGGCTCATCAATAAATGAAATCGAGGAAGAATTGAGAAAGACAGGAGATATAGGTTTAGCCGCAGAAAATGCACTTAAAAAGAAGAAAATTTCAACATTAATGGACTTCTTTGGAAAACCTGCAAAACTTGAAAAATTAACAGTTGAAACAGTATATGAAACACTAGATAAAATAGCTAGAGCATCAGGAGAAGGCTCCCAAGACGTAAAAATAAAACTTCTAACGAAATTACTAAGAAGATCATCACCTAAAGAAGCAAGATATTTAGTAAGAATAATAACGGGAAAACTGAGACTTGGAATTGCAGACATGACTATTCTAGATGCACTATCAATAGCATTCTGTAAATCCAAAGATTTCAGACCAATAATTGAAAGAGCATACAATCTATCATCAGACCTAGGAGCAGTGGCAAGAACATTAGCATACGAGGGACTAGAGGGAATAAAGAAGTTTAAAATAACCATAGGTAGACCCATAAGGCCAATGCTAGCTGAAAGACTATCATCCCCAAGTGAAATACTAGAAAAACTGGGAGGAAAATGTGCTGTAGAATATAAGTATGATGGAGAGAGACTGCAAGCTCATAAAAGCGGGGATAAAGTTCAGCTATTCTCAAGAAGACTTGAAAACATTACACACCACTATCCCGATGCATGTGAATTAATAAGAAACAATATAAAGGCAAATGAAGCCATCGTCGAATGCGAATGCGTGGCAATAAATCCGGAAACTGGTGAAATGCAACCATTCCAAGAATTAATGCATAGAAGAAGAAAGTATGGTATAGAGGAAGCAATGAAACTCTATCCAGTAAGCCTATTCATGTTCGATGCATTATATGTGGATGGAGAAGACTTAACATTAAAGCCATACCCATACAGAAGAGAAGTCCTAAGCAAAATTGTTGAAGAAAATGAACGAATACAAATAGCCAAAATGAAAATAGTAGACAACATCAAAGACTTAGAAGAATTCTTCCTAGAAGCAGTAGAAGAGGGATGTGAAGGATTAATGTGCAAATCTATAGGGCCAGAATCAATATATCAAGCAGGATCAAGAGGATGGCTCTGGATAAAATACAAGAGAGACTACAAATCAGAGATGATCGACACAGTAGACTTGGTTGTAGTAGGCGGATTCTGGGGTAAAGGAAGAAGGGCAGGAACATACGGAGCACTCCTAATGGCAGCCTACGATCCTGATACAGATACATTCAAAACGGTATGTAAAGTTGGCAGTGGATTCACAGACGAAGACCTAGCAAAACTACCTAAAATGCTTGAACCATACAAAATAGAGCATATGCATCCAAGAGTTGATAGCAAAATGGAAGCAGATGTATGGTTTGTACCAGCAGTGGTATTGGAAATCATCGGCGCAGAAATAACATTAAGTCCAATGCATACATGTGCATTAAATGCAATAAGAGAAGGAGCAGGACTAGCAATAAGATTTCCAAGATTCACTGGAAACTATAGATTCGATAAGAAAGCTGAAGATGCAACGACGGTCAAAGAAATAATAGAAATGTACAAGTCGCAGATGAAGAAGATATCAGCGGAATGAGTATAATGCCTAAAAAGAAAACAAGCCCATGGTGGAAAGAGTACTTAAACTACCTTGACAACAGCCCACAGTCCATAAGGAGCCTAGTTGAAAAATTAACACCAAAACATACAATACAATACGTTGAAAAGGTTAGAATTAAAAAAGACTATAAATTATGGCCATTTCAAGAAGAAATCCTAAACGCAATGCTTAAACACGAGAGATCACTAATACTCGGTTTACCCACAGGATTAGGGAAAACATTCCTAGCAGGAGCATACCTAGAAAAAATAAACAAAGAAGATGGATTAAGAGTACTATTTCTAGTGCCATCAGTACCACTAGGAGTACAACAGACATTATTTGCTAGGAGACGCTTAGGAGTAAAAAATGCATACTTTATCTCAGGAGCAATACCACCAGAAAAAAGACGTTTGTTAAATGTATGGAATGCAGGATTCATAGTTACAACACCTCAAACATTCGCCAATGATCATCTATACGCCTTTGACATGATGTTAAAGGAAGCCAGAATAATGTCCAAACCACTATCATACCTATCAGAAATTTTAGAAGCAGCAGACTTCCAATTCCCATTCGACATAGTAGTTGCAGATGAATGCCAAAGATATATAGGAGAAACAGATGGATACTCAATATTATTAACAGCAGCCGCATGCAAAGTCAAAATATTAGCCCTAAGTGCAACACCCCAATTACACGCACCACATAGACTTGAAGAATTAAAGAAAATATTTAACAAAATAGAAGTCTTCTCAATTGATAATCCATCAATAAGAAAATACATGCCAAGCAGAGTACTCTATATAACAAAAATACCCACACCAAATGAGCTACTAAAAGTATATAGAGCCATAGACATCATTATAGCTGAAAAAGAAAAGGAAATCAAAAACAAATATGGATCAAACCATCTAAAAGTTAACTGCACAAGCCACCCAGAATGCCGTAAACTCGTAGCATTCAAAATACTAAAATTCAGAATGATTGAAAATGGTGCAAGCAGCGTCTTAAAATACGCTACATGGAGAATAAAAGAACTAAACAAACCATTAAAAGAACTAAATGGTAAAAGCATAATTCAGTTATATAGAGAAGCATTAAAAGCATGCTTCAACCACAAACTAAACGTCGCCATAAAAATCCTTGAAAATGAAATATACGACAAAGCAATAATATTTGCAGAAGGAGTAGAAATAGTCAAGCAAATCGGCAAAAAACTACAAGACCTATACGGAATGGAAAAAATAGCAATCCTCGTTGGCAAAGGACATATGAAACTCGAACAGCAAGCCTCAGCCCTAATGCAATTCAAAGAGAAAGCAAAAATACTAGTCGCCACACAAGTAGGCGAAGAAGGACTGGACATACCAACAGCTGAAATTGAAATCTGGATAGACCCACCAAGCAATCCTAGAAAATGGATCCAAAGATTCGGAAGAATACTACGACAACCAACAGGAAGAAAAATAGCAAGAATATATGCATTAATATCAACCCAAACACATGAAAGAAACAAACTTTTAAGCGTAATGAAGAAAACAGAGAAAGTCTATGGATTCACACAAAAAGTAGTATATAGAACATTAACACAAATCGAAAAAGGTCAAAAAACATTAACAAGCTTCATGAAAAAATTATCCAACTAAAACAACCCTAGAACCTATAGCCTGACCAGGCAATGGAGTCCTAAACCTAGCTATAACAACACCCTTCCTTCCATGTACTTTCACAATTTTACCAATAAACTTTAAACCCTTCCTACTCCTCCAAACTACACGCCTACCAATTAAACATGAAGCCTTACTCTCAGATAAAAAACCATTAAACTTCAAATACACATATCGAGGATATTGTCTCTTCAATCCACGTTTATAACCCAATATAACTCCATTAAGCCCAGCAACCACCATACCAATAACCTCCAGTGGCTGTGGGCAAAATAAAATCTAAAAAAGTGTAATATCAATATTTCCCTACAAAAATGAAATCAGTTTATAAATAAACTCTCGTTCCAACAGGATCAACTTCAAATGCCATAATACCTTCACATGGAAAGAAATCCAATAAGAAATCTGCAAACTTAATAATTTCATCCTTCATACATATTGCATAGACAAGTTTACCGTTAAGGCTTAAACCACAAACAATGGGATTAAGCCTTCTCAATCCCTCAACGATGGAATTTATACTCTTAAAATTAGTGGCAAACTTCTCTACAAACAATTTTGTTTTCAACACAATCGAATCAAAACTATTTACCGATGAAATGTCATCTAAAACTTCACTTAAGTGAAAATTATCCCATACATGAGGATAGAAAAGCATCTCTATAGACGAAACACTCCCCACAACAATTCGAATATCCTTAGGATAATTCACCTTCAAAAAATCTTGAGGCAAGTTGCCACCTGAACCCTTAGCTACAACTAGTCCGCCAATTGACTGTAAAAAGGCTGTTCCAAATCCAATTTTAAAATTAAATTCAATTTCTTGAGCAACATCAATGACAGCCTTAGCAGGAATATTTAATTTGAGAGCTGAATGAAGTGCAGCTAAAGCGGAAACCAATGCAGCAGTAGGTAGAGATAAATCAAAGTTCAATGGCACCTCAAAATTAAAATCTAAGGTACCCTGAACACCATTAAAACCAGCCATAGATAACATTCTTTTAACAGCTTCTTCAATCCAAGGCAAATTTAATTCCTTTCCACCAAAGAGAAAGTTAAGCTTAACACAAGAGAAAGGTTTAACCTTAGCGGTACATGAAACACCTCGATATAAATTCAAACCTGCTCCGATATAATAAAATCTATTAGAAATAGATTTCACATCAAAGAATAATGGAAGAAAAGCTGGTGTAAAAGCCCTACCGACAAAACTCATATTCTAACTCCTCCAAGCCAATTTGAAGGCTAACTCAGCAATACGTTTAGCACCATCCATCTCCAATGCCATTCTTTGAAGAAGCTTAACTCTACGTTTAACACGTATATCAGTTAATAAATATTCAATTGCATCACGGAATGAGGCTAAAGAAAGATTATTATAAGTCAGAACCCTTGCAACTCCAAGTGACTGAGCAGCCAAAGCATTACTAAAACGCTCTGTGTGACCCTTAGCTGGAAAAAGTATCATAGGCAAACCATAACATATAGATTCAATGACACTTGTATGACCAGCATGATTCATATTCAAATCACACGCCTTTAGGTACCAATAGTAATTTTCAACCCAATTATAAATTTTAAGATTACCTCGATCATATAGAAGCTTTCTACCCTTCGGATTAGACAAAGTTATAATTGAAAAATATTTGCTACCAAGTTCCTTGAAAAATCTGATTAAGATCTTTGCAAGTGAAATCTTCTCAAAGGCAACACCACTAATTACTGTAAAAATAAAAGGAGTTGAGGAAGGAATATTCAACTTTAGCTTTAAATATTCTTTAGATGGAAGAGACCTAGGATCCACCTCGATAATTGGCCCTGCAAACTCAATTTTATCACCATCAGATTCTAATCCCACAATATTCCGCTTACATATTGCATATTTGGAGGGTAAATCTGGAACCATAATTTTATTTGAAAAATTCCACATATAACTGAAAACTTGAGAAATTATTCTTTCAGCTGCAGTTTTAATTGCTTTAATAGAAGGGGACATAGGTCTAGTTCTTGGAATTATCAATGCTAATTGATTTATAACCAGTATAGAAGGTTTGCCTAGCACTTTAGCAGCAATAATTGAAGATAAACGTGAATCTGAAATTACAACATCAGCATTAAATCGATCTATAAACTTTATCTCCAAGGCAATTTGATCTAGAAATCTTTTAAGGAACCTTATTCCTCTCCCCATAGTTTGCTTAAAATCAAAGGTTCCATCAGGCTTCTGATAATATGTAATTTCAGGCACAGAACAGACTGGAAAACCCTCCTTATTAATTAGAGAAACAGCCGAACCATATGTTGAAAATAAAATTAGGGGCCTCACTGAGTAAGCTTCAGATAAATTAGCTATTTTGTTAGCAATTCTAATCGAACGATTGGCATGGCCAAGGCCAATACCACAAGGTGCAATGTAAAATCTAATTTTATCCATCGAAATCTACCTAGAAACACTGTGCCAATGCAATTCCTTTCTAATAATTCTACCCTTTGGATCCAATTCCTCAAAGATTTCAGCTTGAAACTTATAGATTTTAGTCTCCTCATCTAGCCATGCATCAGGCATTAAGCCTGCCTTCATACAGCAGTGACTTAAAAATTCTTCAGGAGACCAATTCCACTCTACAGCCACTTGAGGTAGAAGTAGCCCCTTAAAGAAACCTCTCTCAACAATTAGACCGTCAACTCCAATCCTAATTTTAGAGGGATACTCCTTAGGGCTGTCAACTTCAATCAATTGAGGAACTGTTAATACACTTACTTCAAAGACAACTGAATTTAACTCCTTGATTCTAAGTGGAGGGAAACGGGGGTCAGAAGTTGCAGCACTAATAGCAGCTTCAATAGTAGCCTCCACAAGAGGCATGACTGGCAATGGAAATCCTATGCATCCCCTCAATCTCTTAACTCTTCTACCCTCAACTTCAGTTAGCTTATTAATTGTAACGAAGACACCCATTTTCTCCCATAACTTTTTAGGAGTATCTTTAGGTGGCTTAACCTCAATACCTTTAGTAAGATATTCTTCAACTGCTCTACGAGACAGTTTAACTAGAAACTCACCCTCTTCCAAGGCTATTTTGAACATCTCTATCACCTAATAACTTATACCCTTAATAGCAAAAAGCTCCTTTGGATATTTAGCTTCAACTACTAGGTTGACGATATCAGCACGATTAATAAGCTCTGAAGGTGCATATCTTCCAGTTAAAATTACATGTGTCTCTTTAGGAATTTTAGATAGAAAATCCATAATTCTACTTATTGGAATCAAATTTACTGCAACAGCTAAATTTACTTCATCTAAAATTAAGAGAAAGGGTTTCTTTTCTAGCATAATTTTCTCAGCAAATGCTAATCCCCTTAATGCTAATTCCCTGTCTTCATCACTAGGATTACTCAAATTAACCCATTCTGTTCTTCCAAATTGATAGATCTCATATTCCGGAGACAATCTCTCCTTGATTAAATACTCACCAATATCTTTTCTCCCTTTCATGAATTGTATTATAATAACTTTTAGTCCATGTCCTATACATCTCAATGCCAATCCAAGTGCACTAGTGGTTTTTCCAGCTCCAGTACCAGTGTAAAGAATAATTAATCCCATGATATCACCTAGAGTCTACAGATACCCTTGGGACATGAACCAGTATCTTCAGAGTCAAGTTCAATTACACCTTCACCCATCTTCTTTTCACGTGGTTTACCTATGTAGAGAACCTGCTCACCTTTGCTTCCATACCTATAGACAGTTATTCCCTTACACTTCAATTTATATGCCAACATGAATGCTTTTCGAACATCCTCTGGATTTGCTTCATATCTCAAGTTAATAGTCTTTGAAACTGCATTATCAGTAAATTCTTGAAATGCAGCCTGCATTCTCACATGCCAATCAACATCTATATCTAAAGCTGTAACGAAGATTCTCTTAACCTCTTCAGGAATTCCATCAATATACTTTAAGGAACCAAACCTAGCTATTTCATGCATAAGCTCATCGCTATATAATCCCTTCTCCTTCATATACTCCTCAAAAACTGAGTTTATTTCAAATAAACTAACACCACCCAGAACTCTCCTAAAGAAAGCTAAAGCAAAGACAGGTTCAATTCCACTAGAAGAGCCAGCAATTATACTTATGGTTCCCGTTGGAGCTATAGTTGTAGTTGTAGCATTTCTAATTCCGAAACGTTTAATTCTATTTCTCAAATCATTCCACTTTAACGTATATTGCTTAACTTCATCATCAGCCTCAAATGGGAAACGTGGATTGTCACCATCATAAATTGAACCCTTAAATGCTGGAAAGCGTCCACGCCTCCTAGCTAAATTTATTGACTCAACTTTACTATAATAATTAATATACTCCATTATTCTCCTCGCCAAAGTTAATGCTTCCTCAGAATCATAGGGAATTTGCAGTTTAAATAACAGTTCAGCCCATCCCATCACACCTAAACCTATTTTCCGTGTAAGTAGAGTTTTTTCCTCCACTTGAGGTAATGGATAACAATTAGCATCAATTACATTGTCTAGGAAGTGAACTGCAATTCTAACAACCTCCCTCAATTTCTTCCAGTCAATTTCATATGTTCCATCCCTTCTACGCTTAACCATCAATGACAAGTTAACTGAGCCAAGATTACAAGACTCATAAGGTAATAGAGGCTGTTCCCCACATGGATTAGTACTTTCAATTTCACCTAAATGAGGAGTTGGATTATGCTTGTTTATGCGGTCAATGAATATAATGCCTGGATCACCGGTCTTCCATGCATTATAAACCATCATGTCGAATAGATATCTAGCATTAATTGAACCTTGGGGTTGACCAGTTCTAGGATTAATAAATTGAATTTCGCGCTCTTCCTCAACTGCCTTCATAAATTCATCTGTAACTGCAACTGAAATGTTAAAGTTAGTTAGCATACCCTCCTTAGTTTTAGCATATATGAAGTCCATGATATCGGGATGATCAACTCTTAAAATACCCATGTTCGCGCCACGACGTTTATTGTGTACTAATAGGCCATTAGCTATGAAGCATCCAGAGATTGTTTCTATATCCATTGTATATTTTCTGTCTTCTCTTATTTCAACTACTTTTGTAAAGTAATATTTGGGGTTACACAGTTTAGCTAGCCGCTCATCATTTTTCAAGAACGGGAATTTTTCAAGTAACTTCATTAAATGTTTACGAGTTAGATTTCTCCTCGACTTAGCATTTTCAGCTATGTAATGATAAATTGCTTTATAGAAATCTTCATTAGCACCTTTTTTAGATCTATTCTTTCCGCAACCTCTTCCCACGAACTTATAATGAGACCTAAGTATTTTCTCGACATTTGGGATAATATCTACGTATTCAAACTTCTTTTCATGAAAACGTTTCATTAGCTTTCTATTTTTCTTCTCACTTAGAAATCCAATATGTTCAATGAATCTTTTGATGCTTCTCTCTGGAACTATGGTTAGATAGTATTTGGGGGAAGTCCCAAACCTATTATCTCCACTTTCATATCTTCTTATAGATGAAACTATCCCTAAGCTTAATAGTAATTGTTGGACTTCCTTGACCAATCTTTCAGAAGAAACTTGAAGTCTAGGATATCCATTTTCATGAATATCGCCATCACCTTCAAATAATCCTCTTAGAAAACCATATGCAACTTCCTTGGATGAAATAAATATTTCTCTTGGAATAAAGGCTTCAAGAGAACTCTTTTTAATCCAATTCATAGATTCAAAAAATCTTTGAAGATCTCTAGAGTAGAAGACTAAGTCAACATACCCATTTTCCTTTCTCTTATATCCAACTTTCAAATTGAAAACTTTAAGCATTAAATTCTCAATTATTCTTTCAAGCTCTTCGTCTTCACTTGAAACGGTGAATATTATTCGTCCATTAGTACTTGTGCAACCATCAGCCATATACAACCCTAAAATTTCTGCCAACTCCGGAGTCATCGTCCTTGGAATCGTTATTCTATTAGCATTAAAATGTTGATGCTTAATTCTTGGAAGAGATGGATTTGGTAGATCTGGATGTCCACCTAACACAACAACTAGCCAATTCCCAACCTTTATGTCTTTAGCCTCTTTCCATACTATTTCACCGTTCTCAGATACTATTGCAACTTTATGATTATATGTAACATCAAGTTCTAAACCTAAATCAGTCTTAATCTTTAAAACATCAGCCATGCCATTATCTGCAGCTAAAAAGGCATGAACAAATTGGTCACCATCAAAAACCAAATAATTAGTTGGATTCTCCGAATGAGAAGGACAATCAAGAAGCTCAGCCAATGGCAATATACCCTTATTTGTCAAAACAAGACTGTCAACAGCAATACAACCACCCTGCTTTATAACATCAGTTGCAACATC
>Ga0180301_10002603_pt1 | contig 14195 bp, 12 predicted proteins | sample GuaBasSediGuay16_FD_121797 | JGI IMG/M metagenome (GOLD analysis project Ga0180301, IMG submission 121797) | Subseafloor sediment microbial communities from Guaymas Basin, Gulf of California, Mexico - Guay16, Core 4569-2, 12-15 cm | ecosystem: Environmental > Aquatic > Marine > Hydrothermal...
AGCCCACCCCACAGCCCTAAAAGAACCAAACAACCCTAAACAACCCTCACAAATGCTTCTACCCCTTTTAGAGCACGCTTTAACATTACAAGTTATCGTGACGTAAGAGAGCTTCTTCTAAGTCTTATATAAGCTTGTTAGATGTTAGGTTGTTTAAATAGGAGAGGGGCAAGAAATGAAATGGAAGATCTAAAAGCTATTGTTCTTGCCGGAGGGTTTGCTACAAGACTTAGGCCACTCACAAAACCAAAACCACTACTAGGTAGGCCCTTGCTTGAGTGGATAGTGGAAATGCTCAGTCAAGCAGGGATAAAAGACATAGTGATCTCTCAATCAAAGGCGGTGCTAGGGTGCTAGCTGTCCCAGGCATATTCCTCAAGTGGTATAATTCACTGAATAGTGTTCCAGAAAACCATGCGGCTGTGGAACGGTAGTTTATAAGTCTCGGGCTTTCGGAGCCGGAGGTCCCGGGTTCAAATCCCGGCGGACCCGCTACAAAACAATACTACATGAGCGGGGTTGCCTTAATCTTAAGTAAAACATTGGGCTGTGTATTCTTGAAAAATACTTCCATGTGTGAAGGTGTTCGTAAAAGATGAGAGGGAGTATACTCATCAAGCGTCTTTTTTCTAGCGTTGTTGGGCTCTATAATGTAGAGAAATCTTGAGATGGGAGATATTTTTGTATTTTTAAATTAAGCAATAGCGATGTTGGTACTGGGCTTTGTAGGACATTTGGTTAAAAAAGACGTAGTTTATATTAGAAAAAGATGTGAATAGTTTAGATCGTCTATACGTAAATTCTAGTGTTTTGATATACGTTCTTTGATCAAGTCCTTGTATTTGGGAAGAAAGTCTTTAATGTTATTTAAGATTTCTCTAAGCCTCAATATTACTGGCATTTTATCTCTCCTCCAAATATACACATATGGTTCAAGCCCCTCCTCAGCTCTACGCATAAAAACTCTCATTACGATATCTGCTAGTGATGCATACATACGAAACTGCTCTTTATTTATATAGTTTGAAACCCTTACAACTAACTTACCCATACTCTTCAAATGATAGAGCTGGTTCACCAGCGAATCATAGTACCTATATGGATTAATCCTTATCTCTGGGACAAGCAGATCTACACCATGAAACACAACTACATCTGGATCATATTTTTCTACAAGCTCCATCTCAATCATATAAAGCTCTTCAATAGATGCTCCATAAGGATTAAATGCTTCAAACATAAAGTGATCCTTAAGAATCCTATCCACTAATCCCCTGTCTTCAAACACTTCACTAAGTACATCCCTTAATATTGAATAAAGGTCTTCTACACTATATCTATAGCTTACAAGTAGCACTTTCAAGTTATTTGTTAAAACCAGATCCATTAGTCCAAAAACAGGATATATTAACCTAGCATAAGAAGGTCTCACTATTAAAACCGATTCATCACTATAAATCTCGCCGATATGATCCTTGAATACCGGCATTGTGAATTTATATGGTTTTCTAATACCTTTAATTTCCCTCAATATTGGGGGAATAAGTACTCTTACACCAATACCTTCTGTTATTTGAAATGGCACCTCGGTTACCTTGACCGGTACACCTCGTACCTTCCTTATCTCGAGTATTCTTACTAGTTTTCCTCCTCTTACATAGTGTTTTAAAATGACTAGAATATCTGATACGAACTCTATTGCCCCTATCCTCAGCTTCTCTTCACCATACGGTAGTTCAGATATAATTACGGCTAATCCATTGGTTACACTTGATAGTTGGTAAAGGTAGTTTTGAAGCCAAGCTCTCTTTTCAGGATCCTTTTTTGACTCAAGCACCGCGTTTATGGAGTCTATGACTACTATATCTGGTTTATACTCGATTAATAGCTTGTTTATAGTATCGGCAATTATTTCACATGATGCCGCAATAGGTAGATTAACGAATTTGAATAAACCCTTCTTCTCCAGATCCTCTAGATCCATGCCCAGATTTTTCATTACTCTATACAATTTCGCTTTAGGTTCTTGAAATGATATATACAAGCACTTTTTATTATGACGCGCATTTGAGTAACAGATGGCCGTAGCTAAAGTAGTCTTGCCAGCGCCTGGATGTCCAGCAATTACAAGTGTTGTTCTCGGATATAGTGCGCCCTGTAGTAATTTATCAAGACCCTTGATCCCGAAAATATATTCTGATATAGAGACCACCTACATAATTTATTTATCGCCCGATAACCATTTCCAAAATATCCTATCCACATCTACTTGTACCTGCTAATAAACACCAAACGGCCCTGTTTGCGAGACCTAGAAGCATTCTCTCTAAACTCTCTAATCCTAATTGTTCTAGGCGTTATCATATAAACTACAGCCCCATTATATAATGAGTATTTATTGAGCCTAATAAATACCTATCGTAAGAAACCTACTTTAATATTGTAACTAGAATAGAATAAAGTTTTACCTTGTATTGACGTATTTTAAAGATCATTACTCATGACCTATTTTCTTTGATGACTTCTTCTAATGTTTTTCTCCACTAAACTCTTTACAATAAACATTAACGCAACCGAACATGACTGTTCCAAAAACACTCTACACATCTTCAACAAATGCTAAAACGTACTCTTGGATACCCTCAGCTACTTCAGGAATATGTAAGTTTATTTTCTATAAGAAGACGACTTAACCTAACAGGATATACGAGCTAGTATTAGACGAGGCTATATATCGAGGAAAATTAGGGGACTTATAAGGAAGGAGGAATAGTAGCGATGAAACGTTTTCATAAGCCTTAACTACCAATATTTATTACAGAAGATCTTAATTCTATGGTATTGTATTAATCTCTTTTAGTTTCTCAACAGTTGTTGAAACACGGATTTATAAGTCTCGCGTCTTCAGGACTTGAGATCCCAGGCTTAAATCATGGTGAGCACATCATTTAATGGTTTCCTCCATGCTCCCTTTTCTAGAGGCTTTCATATCTCGGAATTCCCATGATGACAAAGTTTTTATAACTTGAACAATTATTCATATGACTGGTGGTTCACATGAAGGGCCTTATAGTGTGTGTATGTCAGGGTACTTGTCCTTCGTTTCAGAAAATGAATATTTTCGAGGTAGTGAATTATTTTAGGAGGAATAAGAAAGTAGACTTTGCAGTGATCCATCCACAGCTCTGTGCTAATGATGGAGATAATTTCTGGAGAGTACTACTGGGAGAAGGTGGTAAGAGTATAGATAAGATTGTAGTGGCTGGATGCGATCCGGTCATGCAGAAAAAGATGTTCGGCTGGGTATTCAAGGAGCTAAACTTTGATGAGTCTAAGTTCGTAGGTGTTGAGATCAGGAACATGACAACTGAAGAAGCCATTAAAGCCGTCGAGAAAGCACTTGAAGGGTAGGTTGAAAACATGACTAAAAACTGGTATCCGATCATAGACTACGAGAAGTGCACTGGCTGTCTCACATGCGTCAACTTCTGTCCCCACAATGTATATGAAGTGGGGCCCGATGGTAAACCAGTAGTTGCTAGGCCAGAGAATTGTGTAGAGCTCTGTCGGGGATGCCAGAAGATTTGTCCATCAAATGCGATAACGTATTATGGTGAACAAAGCTAGTTTAGCCCTCATTTTTTTACTAATTGAATTAAATTTTATGGACAAGTATCCTGAATAAGTGGATTACAGGGTTTAATCTTACTAGCTAGATATTCTATAACTAGAGGTGACATAGTACGCCTAGTAAAATAGATCTATCTAGACTGCTTTCTGAGCTAGTGAAAGAAGGGACTTGTAAGCTTGACCATTTACTTAATAGAAAGGAGCTGATAGTACCAGGATCAGAAGTGGAGAAAATTAGCAAGACTCTCAGATTATTCTCTGAACGGAGTAGGCTCAAGATCCTGCTTCTCCTCTACTATAATGGACCACTACCAGTATGTGTAATATCAAGGGCTCTAGGGTTAGAGCAAACACTAGTATCCCATCACCTGAAAATACTTAAAGTCTCAGGGCTTGTAAAGTCTGAGAAGATAGCCAAGTATAGGCTATACAGCCTAACAAACTATGCTACCAACATAATCAATACGATTCTAAAAGCAATACTAGAACCTTCACTACTTAATAATAGTAAACATAAGGAACAGTAAATGCCGACGGCTTTTAATCAGAAGATAACATCATATTAAGAGAATAGATTGAAGAACCGTTTCTTGGTCATAGGTTTTCTAAGGTCTTGCATGATCCAGTAGAGTATTTAATCTAGTATCTTGTTCGCCATAGTTGTAAGATAACGTATTACATTAGTGTATTCCGTGGGCTTTACAGTATTACCTAGGTACTACTAGATCTTGTATCTAAATGCTTTTAGATAAAGTAACTAAGTAATATTTAATAGCCAAAAGAAATTACAACACAAGGCTCTCAAAGTCTTTTGGAACTCGTGTAATGACTTCTGCCCCACTCCTTGTTATTATCACCGTATCCGAGTGGCGAAAGCCTCCAACTTTTGGAATATATATTCCCGGTTCTACAGTTACAGCCATGCCTTCTCTTAAAACTGTATCACTATCGAATCTTAGATAAGGAGGCTCGTGAGTACTAAGGCCAAGTCCGTGTCCCGTTCTATGAATAAAGTACTTGGCATACCCAGCTTCTCTTATAACACTTCTCGCCGCTTCATCAACTTCCCTACACTCTACCCCAGGCTTAAAATAGCCTTTATAGCGGCTTCTTGCGCAGCCAACATGATTTCAAAAAGATCGCGATATTCCTTTTTCGGAGGAGATAAGAAGAATGTTCTCTCACACTCAGCTCTATATCCATTCAAAGCTACTTGCCTACTATGTATAACTACGCCCATAGGTTGCAGACGCCTAGCTGTTGAGAAGACATAGGGTAGAGCAGAACGTTCAGGGCCAGAAGGAGACATTGCGTCTACCTGAACTCTACATCCAGGATATTTTTCGATAGCAACTCTAAGAACTTCTGCATCCCCTATAGCATCTATTTCGATCTCTGTTACTCCTGGCTTAGCGCTTTCAATGCTCTTCATCACACCAATATCGACTAACTTGGCTGTTTTCTTAATAAGCTCTTGTTCCTCCCCATTTTTTATCATACGCATTTCTTTAATGAATCCACCTATGTCTACCGGTTTCTCTCCAGAGACATGCGTTAAGACCTCATATAGAGCCTGTGGAATCACAGCTTTTTCTACAGCGATCTTCTTAACTTGTCTATGCTTTAAGATTCTAAGAAGGATATTGTACGGATCCATGCTAAGATGAGCTTTTTCAGGGTGTTCATAGTATACGTGAATGGAGTTTACTTCCGCTTCTTCTCTAGCATGCAATTCCTCAAGTGCTGGAACAATAATTCCTACAGAGTCGCGGAAAATTAGAGTAGCTATTGGCCTAGTATATGCTATCGTATAAAATCCTGTTAGATAATACTGGTTTAAAGGATCTATGATAATGCTTACATCGATACCCTGATTCTCCATAAATTCCTTACTTTCTTTACCCTCTTCTCTTTAACCATACACATCCCCTGTAAGGTGGAAGGAATATTCTTGATAATGTTATAAAATCATAAAAATGTTGGGACTAGGCAGTAAGTAGACTTAGGATGTAGTCGAACGTATAGGTGTAGTGAAGGATCTTGAACATATATACGACTACAGCAACTATGACAGTCAACATGCCTGCGACAATAATTACAGCATAGTCGGTTTTAGTCAGCTTTATTGTTTTCCTAGTAGTTCTCCCCTTAGGATTATATGTGAAAGCTCTGGATTCAACCGTTTTAGCAATATCTAGTCCACGCAGGATCGTCAGATATATCCCCGGCACAACTACAGAGATCAATGCCTTAGCCTTAACCAACGGGTTTCTTGACTCAACTCTCGAACCCCTTGACATCTGTGCCTCCTTGATTGTTCCAAGCTGGTTTATCAATACTCCAACACTTGAAAACGCTATGCCTAATGCAACGACTGCTTCTACGGGCATTCTCAGCTTGGTCAACGCTACTAGCAAGTCTGATATTGAAGTAGTCATTGTCAAGAGTCTTGCAAAGAACACAAACAATGTAAACCTTAATCCGCCTGTAAGCCCCATGATTAATGACTCTATTGCTACTGGCTGCGATCCTAGATAACCTATAATCCTGGCATTTGGTGGCACAGAAATAAATATGTTTAAGAATACAAACAACACTATTACTGGTGACAGCGCTATAAGCATTGATTTAACCTTGCTCATAGGAATTCCAGCGATCTTGTAGAGGCTTATCACTATTAACAATAATGTGAACATCCCTACAGGATCCTGTATCAACATTACTAATACTATGATGTATAGGAATAAGATAATCTTCGTCCTAGGGTCTAGTCTATGGAGGAGAGAAGTCCCAGGGTAATACTCGTAAGCCATTCTCTCCACCTCATTTGAAATATGAGAGCGCTTCATCTACTGTCAAGGGCAACGGGAGATCTATTGATAACTCATCCCTAGCTCTTATAAAAAGCTCGGTAATTGATGGAGGCTTTAGTTTGAGTTTCTTTAACTCCTCCACTCTTGAAAAGATCTCTCTAGGCGTGCCCTCCATAACCTTGACTCCATTGTGTAGCACTACTACTCTCGAAGCATACTCTGCAACAAGGTTCATGTCATGTGTAATGAATACTATCGTCTTACCCTCCTTATTTAGCTTCTTCATGAGATCCATGATAATTCTTCTATCCGTCGGATCCTGTCCAGTCGTGGGCTCATCTACAACTAGAACCTTCGGGTTTAATGCTAGAATAGACGCTATAGCGACTTTTTGTCTATCGCCTCTACTGAGAGAGAATGGTGTGCTGTTAAGATACTTATCTAGTCCAAAAGTCTTTGCAACGTCCTTGACAATTCTATCTACTTCTTCCTTCGTGTAGCCAAGGTTTCTTGGACCAAATGCTAGCTCATCATATACTCTTCTCGAGAAAATCTGTTTATCTGGATCCTGGAAAACATACCCTACAAGTTTTATCAACTCATACATTGGCGTTGTCCTTGTGTCACGACCATATACTTTAACATATCCCTTCGTAGGCTTTAACAGTCCGTTAAAGTGTTTTACAAGCGTTGTCTTACCCGACCCATTGTGTCCTATGATCGCTAGCATTTCACCCTCATATACATCTAGGGAGACGCCTTTTAGAGCAACTGTCTGAGTAGTGGGATATATGTGTACTAGATCTCTTACCTCAATGATCTTTTTACCGACGTTTCGAGGAGTATTAGCCTCGTCTATACGATTGCTTGGCGGGTTAAGATGCTCCTCAATAATCTTCTTATGCTTTTTCATCCACTCCACTCCTTCCTCTATACTAATTGGTGTTTCATCATCATTTATTCCAAGCTTCTCCTTAAGCCTCTGAATGAATAGTGATACCTGAGGCGACTCTAATCCAAGTTTTTTAAGGAATTCGGCTTTTTTACCGAGAACTTCTCTGGGAGATCCCTCAGCAACTATTTTACCCTTATCCATAACCACTACTCTGTCAACTATACTTGAGAATTCTTCCAGCTTATGCTCAACTATAATGAACGTTTTCTTCTCAGTTTTAGCAATCTTCTTGAATAATTCGAGGATAAGAAGAGTCCCTATAGGATCTAGCGCTGATGTCGGCTCATCTAGTACATATATTTCAGGTTTCATTGCAAGCACTGTTGCAAGTGCTACTGCTTGTTGCTGTCCTCCAGACAATGTATATGGCGGCTTATCCCTATACTCTAGCATGCCCACGAATCTTAATGCTTCTTCCACCCTCCTATTAATCTCCTCAACACTTAATCCAAGGTTCTCGAGCGGAAACGCTACCTCGTCTTCTACAGTAGCGGATATGAGCTGGGAAGCTGGCTCTGAGAAAAGTATTCCAACTTTTGAAGACATGAAGCCTACTGGTGTTTTAGTCGTATCATATCCTAGGACACTCACTTTTCCCTCAATTGTTCCACCAAAGAATTGGGGAACCAGGCCATTCAACGTATAGCATAGTGTTGATTTCCCTGCACCAGACCTGCCCGTTATGAGTACTATTTCTCCTCTCCTAACCTTTAGATTTATTCCATCGAGCGCATACTCTTCTTTCCCAGGATACTTATACCTGAGATTTTCAATGTTTATGACCACGTCTCCTTGTTCACTCATAATAAGCACCGGGATAGGTGCTTACCGCTTAATAGTTTTATTAGTAGGTTTCTGGGGAGAAAAAAGTTTTAATACTTAATGATGCTTATGGAAAACTCTAATGCTTATTTACTACTTGGCTCAGTTGTCTTCTTATGAATATACCAGACTAAGATCAGGAAGACCACTAGTAGACCTATTGCCCAAAAGTCTACTCCAGGTATGTTTTGTAGTGGTTTACCACCCTTCTGCCATAGCTCTCTGATCAATACGAATATAATGAACATTACTACTAAGACCGCTACGTATAGGGCTGTACGGCTATTACCGGCCATAACACATCACCAGGGAGCTTTTCCTTCCTTCCATCCAAATACCGATGGTAGTGCAGCAATCACTACTGAGAATATTACCGCTTCGTATACACCGTATAGTGCATGATACCATCCTAGCGTGAAAGGCCATGTTGGATAGAATGGATAGAATCCTAGCAGAGAATTGGCAAATATAAATAATGGGGCCTCCACGAAGAACGAAAGAAGCCATGTGACTATCCAGAATACTGGCCACCGCTTCTTTGGATCCTTTACTCGCAATATAACGTATTTGTATACATAAGCCCAGTAAATGCCTTTAACAGGCTGAAGGACTAGGTCTACCTGTGGAAGCCCTGATGGTATTCCTCGTGCAATCCCTACAATTATCCCAGCGATTGGGCCGGCAGCCATTCCGGCAAGACAAGGCATTAACGCTCCAAGATCTATGACTAATGGCGGCGCAAGCGTGATCACTAGTCCACTGGCTCTAAAGGCGAATGCCGCCGCAGCAAATGCCGCCGCTAAACCCAGTTGTCGGCTGGTTAGAAGAGGTTTACGAGGCTGGCTTTCAGCTTCGGTAGATGACATCCTATCCACCACTATGGGGACATATTTGTGTTCACATAGGATTTAAGATTTCTTATATATGCTTATACAAATTTAAAATTTTCCATACATAACACAACTTATACTAATCATATGCTGATGTATAGATGATAAGGCTAATTAACTACACCCCATAGACAACACCATATAGGAGGAGCTCAACCATGTCTATTCAAAATATTAAGGATGAACTATTAGCGAGTATTGATAAGTCGAGTAAAGAATTACTTGAACTAGCCTCTAATCTTATAAAAATAAAATCAGTGAATCCTCCCGGAGACATGACCGAAATAGCTGCATTTATACAGGATCTCCTGGAAGAAAACGGGCTTAAAGTGGAGAGAATTGAGCCAGAGCCTGGTAGAATAACTCTCATATCAAGCATTGGTTCAGGAGATAAGGAGCTAGTTTTGAACGGCCACATGGATGTAGTGCCAGTAGGGGATCCAGCCCGCTGGAGCTTCGACCCATTCTCAGGTAAAATAGTTGACGGGTATCTTTTAGGCAGAGGAGCATCTGATATGAAGGGAGGGTTGGCTGGGCTAATATGGGCCTTCATAAAGGCCTCAAAATATGAAAGCTTATTCAATGGAAAACTAACTCTCGTGGTTGTCCCAGACGAGGAAACAGGCGGATTATATGGTACTAAGTACCTGGTAGATAACGGTATACATTTAGGAACATCGGTGATAATAGGTGAGCCAACAGGGATTGATTTCATAGATGTAGGCCAGAAGGGTATTTTATGGCTAAAAATGGTCTTTCATGGAAAACCAACCCACGGCTCACTTGCCCCATATGTTGGAGATAATGCAGTGTTTAAAGCATGCTCGCTTCTAGCAGAGATCAGGGATGCTGTTACAAAACTTGAATCTAATCCCCCTGAAGACATTAAACCAGTGATCGAGGAGAGTATGAAGATTGCAGAGAAGCTAATCGGTATAAAAGGTATTGGCATCATACTCCGGAAGCCATCGTTCAACCTAGGAATAATTAAGGGAGGCGTAAAAACAAACATTGTACCAGACACATGTAAGGCACATATAGATATAAGGCTGCCAATTGGTCTACCTTCAAGTAGAGTCCTCGAAACCATTAAGGAAAAGACCCGTGGAGAAAACGTTGACATAGAGGTATTGACGCGTTATGAGGCAAACTATACTTCACCAAACTCAGAGATCGTTAAAATAGTTGAAGAGAATATATCAAGGATCGTGGGTGTTAAGCCCAAAGTATTTGTACAATGGGCTTCAAGCGACGCACGATTCTATAGACTAAAAGGTATTCCAACAATACATTATGGTCCAGCGATAGTTGAGGGTATTCACGGTTATGATGAAAAAGTGAAGGCAGAAGACATTGTTAAAGCATCAAAAGTGTATGCGGCATCCATAATCGACTATCTTACAGCCTAAAAAACCTTTTTTAAATAAACCCTCAAACGTGACGAAAACTACCTGAAATATACTTTTGTCCTGACATATACCGAGATTAATAGACTGTTTGTGTAGAGGAGCATCCCTAACTTCCTATCTTAGTAGGTTCATAGGTTGGCTAAGGGTGTTTGAAAGAGAACTAGACAGGCTAGTAGTTTAAGAGTAGAGTGTTTGAAGTATATTTCAAAACACTTTTATCAAAGTGTATACTCCGAGTAGAAGGGCTACTAATCCAACAGTTTTCTCAGCATAATTTTTCTCAGTAATTATTCTTGTAAGATATGGTCCAAGAAACGACGCTATTAATGCTGGGATGCTTACTACTGCGAAGACTGGCGAGAAGTGCAGTGCCCCGAAGGCTGCAAAAGGTAATAGTCCAAACGCGACTACCGGTATCTCTGCTATATCACCAATTGCTATTGAAGGCCTAGGATCATGATTGAGGACTATCTGTCCAGAAACAACAACAGGACCGAATCCCCCGCCCATAAAACCCTTGTTGAAACCTCCTAGACAAGAAATCAATATGAGTCTTTTAAAGGTCTTTCTAAACTTTACTCCGAGAAGCATCATAATCCCCAAGAGAGTTACCAGCACACCAATATAGGTCTTTGTAACTACTTTGGGCAAGCTTATGTTTGAAAACGCGCCTAAAACTGCGAACATTGTTGCCGGAGCTGCTACATATAATGCGGTTTTTATATCCTTTCTTGTAAAGTTTCTGACCTTAGTATGCATAATACCTCCAGCGACATCAACAATGAGCTGAGACAATAACACAGTCGGAACCGCAACCTCTGGCGAATAACCAGCTATGAGAAGTATTGGAGTCAGGATCGTTCCATAGCACATTCCAAGCCCAGTATCTATAAGAGCTGCGAAAAATGCCGCTAAGGCAATTACAGTCGCGTCAAATATGGTTCATCACCTCAAAGACAACCATAACTCTCTTGATTCTCTTGGAGTCTCTAGCTTTTTTGATCCTTCATAAAGCGGTCTGGATACAGAGATATTGACATTCTCCATTACAGGTAGCCCCGAATTTAATGATATTTAATTACATTTAATTAAATCACCCTACTAGAAGCTATAAATGTTTTTGCCTAATAACAGGTAAAAGACTCGTTTATACATGTCTATCCTTATCCATAAATGGAACACATGGTGTCGCAAAGAGGAATTGGGATTAAGAAGTATATTTACTAGATAAATATATACCTAGGAGGTACAAAGGGGTCTGATGTACGGTGATCCAGTACGTCTAAAGATAACAACCATAATGAATCGTCGGTGAATTCAAACATATACAGTCTTGACAAGAGGGTTGCCTTTAAGCCTAGGCTAGGGTTATACGTTGCTGTACTAGTCAATGTTAATGTCTCTAGTCTTCTACTGCCCCAAATATCGTAGATACCTAAGCTAATGGGCACGGGCAATCACTTAATCTCCCTTTCATATAGTTAGGCAAGGTTCGGTACAAGTATAATTTGCTGAAAAATCGATAGTATATTAAATATAATTACTAGATCGTTACCACTTCTCCCCTGGATACTTTACTTTGATGAATTGTATTGTTTTTAATATATATCAGTGTTCCATTCGTTCTAGTTTTTATGTACAATTTATCATTCCCTTCTATAACTTCTACTGGATATAGTGGGAGCAAATATTCTTTTAATCCTATAACTGTTTTCCCATCCTTTACTGGCGCGAACACAAGTATCTCTGCCTCTAGTTCTTTAAGGGTTACTTTGACTTTATCTTTAGGCGTTATAATACCCCATTTCTCTGAAAAAACCTCGTAGTATGCATAACTTCTATCTTCTACTTTAAATGGTATATCTCTTAACGATACTACATCTTCTATCTCCACGCCTTCTCTATTAATATTTATTAAGGCTACAACGTATGCATGTCTTGACCTAGAAGATATTTTAAGCAGTACTTTTTCATTATATGGATCTCTGAATAAAATATCTTTAGTTGGCAGGCCAGGTTCATCAACTCTAACGATTTCGCCGTCTGGAAGAACTATCATTTTAATTAAGTTAATATTGGTTTTTTCGGGATGTCTATCTGTTATGTAGATAGGGCCCCCGCTAAACACTCTAGTAATAGCGTGTATTTTCGCGTATGGATCGTAGGACATCCACATATCGTAGTCTGGGTAGATGATGTGACTAAAGAATAGAGAGTTGTATACGCTGAATAGTGTATGTAGCTTGGCGTCAGCTTTCCAAAACGGTGTGTAGTCGATAGAGACTCTCATAGCGTTACTTGCGAAGTAGTTGCTATAATCTTCCGGAACCATAGACATACAATTAAGTATATCAAGGCCATTTACTTGTGAAGATATTTGTAGAGCTGTCTGAATGCTTCTAGATGCTTCAGCAGATGTGTATGACCCCTGATATAGTGCGTGTATAGACCACTGATTATCTACTTTAACAAAATCGAATCCCTGGCTTTTAACCCATTTGTGAAAACTAGTATAGAACTCAACGACTCTTTCAAACTGTGGAGGAGGTATGTAAGAGTCTGTGAAAGGGTTTTTGTACCCCTCGATGCCAAGTTTATCAGAAACAGTTTTTTCGAATCCACTCCAGTGAATGTTAATAGTGTGCCATAGCCCGACAAGTTTAATCCCTAGTTTTCTCAGCTCTTCAACTGTTCTAGCTAGCCCGTCTGGAAACTTCTTTTCATCAGCACTTAGATCGGCTAAAACTCTTGAGAACCACTCTTCTCCCTTATGGATATCTTTTTGCCAACCATCGTCGATTATAACCCACTTAACTGGCACGCCTCTCTCAACTAAGCCTCTAATGATCTTAACTATGTTTCTGTGGTTTAAGTCCATTTGGAGAAGAGCATTCCATGAACACCAGCCAAGGTACTTTAGAAACATTGGTTCCTTCTTAAACTTCCTAGGCTTTACAGGGAGAATATTTGAAGCTCTTTTAACAACTTTTTCAACAGCTCTATAGGGATTTTCGTCGAATGCAATACTAACTATAGCACTTTTCTTAATCATAGTCTTTGAAGAACCAGTGAAAAGCTTTATTTTAAAGCCTTCGCCTATGTAAGCAGTTAAGTCGCCATTGCTCCAAGTAGCTAAGGCACCGAAGGTTTTACCGAGGTTTAGTAACGAAAACACCGTATATGGAGGTATGGTTTCAGGAGAAGTGACTAACGGATAAGTCCAACATGGAAAGCTTCTAATGAAATTAATGTGGCTTATTGAACCAGCTTTTGGAGGATACTCTGGAGCATCGCTAGGTTTTTCAACCTCAGGAATCCTGTCAATAGCTAAAAGGTTATAGTAGCTAAAAGCAGTAGAGTATATGGAACCATAGCTGGGGTGTAGTGTTAAGGCCAATGCTTTCTCAACATTCTTTATATCCAAGATGAATTCTCCAAGAAACAGACTATTAAATGGTATCAGAGATGATGCCTCAACAGATATAACACCATCACCAGCAGTTATTTTCATCTTAGCATAACCACACTCTAAAACAGCCTTATCTTCTCGTAAAATCCGACATGGTGACTTAACCCCGTCAGCAAATGTTACATGAACATTCTTAATTAGAACTTCTATACCATCAACATACATTCTCATATTTACACCTACAAAGTACATGTATAACTTATAGAA
>Ga0180301_10002605_pt1 | contig 14193 bp, 3 predicted proteins | sample GuaBasSediGuay16_FD_121797 | JGI IMG/M metagenome (GOLD analysis project Ga0180301, IMG submission 121797) | Subseafloor sediment microbial communities from Guaymas Basin, Gulf of California, Mexico - Guay16, Core 4569-2, 12-15 cm | ecosystem: Environmental > Aquatic > Marine > Hydrothermal...
CTATCGAGTTTATTATTTATTGGTATTTATATTAAATTTATATATATTATTATTGTTATGAACGCAGAATTCGTATTGAAACAGCCGATAATTGCGATTGCCCTTTTTGTCGTTTTGTCCATCTCTGTTTTTGCCGGGTGGGAGAAAGCCTATGGCTCGGGCGTAGGAAACTCTGTCGAACAAACTACGGACGGCGGCTATATCGTTGTCGGGTATACACCCGAAACCGACCGCGATATCTATCTTATCAAAACGAATGCCGAAGGCGATTCGATTTGGTCTCGGAGGTTCGGCGGCTATGACAGGGATATCGGTTGCTCGGTTGCGCAGACACCGGACAGCGGCTATATCATAGCCGGATATTCCCGTTCCTTCGGTGCGGGCGATTACGATGTGTGGCTTCTCAAGACCGACGCCGCCGGCGATACTTTATGGACTCGATTATACGGAGGGGACGGGAACGATATCGGCAATTGTGTTGTACCGACTTTCGACGGCGGATACGCGGTTATCGGCTGGACGCCGGAAAACGAAGGAGATTTTTATATAATTAGAACCGACTCGGCAGGAGATACCCTCTGGACGAAAACCTACGGCGGAAGTAATTATGATTGCGGTTCCTCTATCGTTCAGACATCCGACAGCGGCTTTATTATGGTCGGCGAGACGATGGATTTCGGCGGCGCCGATAGCGCTATGCTGGCAATCAAAACGGATGCCGAAGGCGAGGTAATATGGACGAAAACCTACGGGGGCGACCGTTGGGATTGGGGAACCTCCGTAGCGCAAACGTCCGATGGCGGGTATATTTTTTCGGGATTCACATACTCTTTTGGCATAGACCCCGGACTGTATCTCGTCAAAACCGATTCGGCCGGCGATACTGTATGGACGCGCAAGTTCTCCGGTTCGGCGCCGGGAATGGGGGAATCGGTGACGCAGACGTTAGATGGAGGATATGTAATAGTCGGCTCGAAACGCGATTCTATTATGAGCGACCTCGATATATATCTCGTCAAAACAGATTCTGACGGCGACACGATGTGGACACGAACGCTCGGAGGCAGTGAAGACGACCAGGGTTTTTCCGTAAGGCAAACCTCCGAAGGCGGGTTCGTTATAACCGGATTGTCGGAATCTCTCGGAGGATACGCCTCGCACGTTTATCTCGCAAATACCGATTCTATGGGATTTATTCCGCCGCGTGATTACCATAATATCGTTACCGGTTGGAACCTACTTTCTTATCCGTATAACGATACGACCGCAACGGACGAGTTGTATCCGTTTGCGGCTCCGATGATTTTCGGCTACAGCGCCGAAGCCGGTTATTATTATCTCACCGAGGTTTTTCCCGGCATTGGATTCTGGGTATTATCACGGGAGGACACGATGCTCGTGTGGACGCCGCCCGGTGCCGCTTCCGTATCGGATACCCTTCTTCCCGGATGGAACCTTATAGGCACAGCCGACCATCCAGTTTCGGTAAGCGCTATCTCGACGAACCCGCCCTCCTTACTTATGCTAAACCCGTTCGGCTGGAATCCGTCTATAAACGCATACGAATGCCCCGACACGTTATATCCCGGCTGCGGTTACTGGGTGCTTTCGAGGGATTACGGGAGAATCACGGTTGGTCCGTAATTTTTTTATCGATATAGAAAAATAAAATAAGCATAAACAACGATTGTGAATCTAACAAAATAGAGAATTTTGTCATTTCGACCCGTAGGGAAGAAATCTCAAATCGTTGTTATTCAAAAAGATTTCTCGTCGCTAGCGCTCCTCGCGATGACGAATTATTCGTCTATTTTACAGAATTCATCATACCGATTAGTAAAGGAGAACAACAGTGAGAAACGCGCTATCTTTCATCTTGTTTGTATTTTTCGTCGTTGCGGTTTGCGGTTCTGTTTTTGCGGGTATCGATACCCGTGTTGGAGATATTAACGAGCCTGTCGTCTCGGCTTTTTCCATAGAATACGATATCGAGAATCTGATATTTGCCCGCGGCTCGCTTTCCGGAACGGTATATCCGTATCTGCCGGGATTAAAACCGTCCGGCAAATCCGGCGCGCCGATGCTTCCAATGGAAACCCATAAAATCGTCCTCCACGGAAAATGGAATATAGCAGGTGTCGGCGTTCGAAACATCCACCGCGAGACGATACCCGGCAGTTACGACATAGTCCCGAACGCGAAACCTCTGCCGTTACGCAGGTATCCAGTGCACGTCGACGGCGATTGTGTCCCCGACCCGGCTATATACGACAAAGACGACTATTTCCCCGGCGGGTGGCTCGGCTATATTTCCGGCTACGACGGTGAAAACACACTTATTTTTATCAGGATATATCCGATTCAGTATAATCCCGTCTCCGGTTCGCTCGAATTTCTTGTTTCGGGAGATATCGAAATTTACGGTAGTCGTATGGAAACCGGAATTCGCGAAAGGCTGACTGTTACCGACGCCGCGAATATCATAATAACAACCGGCGAATTTGAATCGGTCGCCGAGTATTTAAGAGACGCACACGAATTATGGGGCACAAGCACGGCGATAGTTTATTCCGACTCGATACGCTCGGCCTATTCACCCGCGCCCGGACCGGTCGAGTTTATCGGTTACGCACACGATACGCTACGCCCCGGATTCCTCAGCACTTACGATTACGACCTCGCACTCAGGATAATAGCTTTCTTGCGGGATGAATCCGCTCACCCCGAACTGCAGAGCGTTACTATTCTCGGGGACGCTTCCGATATTCCGCCGAGCTATTATGCCGCGTTCGGTTATGCCGGTTTCGAGGAGTGGGGCAAATATATTCCCACCGACGCTTTCTACGCCTCTCCGGATTACGATTTTATCCCGAATTACGCCGTCGGTCGTCTCGCGGTTGGAGACGCTACCGATGCTGCACGGGCGGTGCAGAAGATTATCGATACAGAAATAGATGCAACGAGCGCCTGGTTCGAGAACGCCTATTTTACCGGCGGAAGCCCCTGGGCAGGAACATATTACGAAAGCGAGATATATATAACCAGTATCCATAATGCCGGATTCTGCGACGCGTTAAATTCGGTGCGTTCGTATTGCTCGGAGGGCGGGTTCACATATTCCGACTGGACCTCGGCGTGGTGGAGCGGTAGTTACGGTATTTTCTGGATTCTCGCGCACGGTTCGGGGTATATTTTCGCTTTCGACGATTGGTCGGAACCGGATTTCGGCGTAACGGAATTCACCACCGGTTCGATGATGTCGCCGTATCCGATACTTTTCGGCGGGAATTGCTCTAACGGGATTTACGATGAGGACATTATTTCGGATATCGGCTCCGACCCGACATTCGCCGAGGCGTTTATTCGAGGTCCCGGCGGCGGGAGTATGCTGATAGCCTCCTCCCGCGTCGCTTATGGATACACCGGCTATCCGATTGTAGGTTACGAAACGGATATCAATCAGCAAAGGTATTTACCGGAGTTCGGCTATCGTATGATGGAGGCGATAGCAGAATCCCCATCGGATTGCGGGGAACTTTTCAAAAAAACGACGACTTATTTCGTCGAACACGGCGAAATGCTCGAGGATACTACTACACTGTTGACCTATTTCGAGATGATAATGCACGGCGACCCGGTTATGCCGTTACCGGAGATAGATACGCACCCGGTGCATAACCCGTGCCCCTCTTTCGAGTTCGATACCCATCTCGACGGCGTAACCTCGGAGGGCGCACCCGTTTTCCATATAGATTCCGGTTTCGTGCGAATATGCGTCGATAGCGGACTTGCGCCTATTTACGCGAAAGCGCTTCGAGCCTCGGCCGAGTCCCCGATATACCTAACCGAAACGATTACGGGCGACGAATACGATTTCCCGGTCCCGGAAGGTCCGCAATACACGAGTCTTCGAATAGAATCCTCCGACGGCAAAGCACGATGGCTCTATTTCCTTACAAGCGACGCCGAGCTGGTTCCCGATGGTAAAGTTACCGACTGGGAAGACGCCGATATTGCGCCGGGCGCTACAGACCCCGACGATTTCGCGGAAAATTATCTCGAACTGACCGACCTTTACGGCTATATCGACGGCGAATATCTATTCATTGGATTTCCGTTTTTCGAAACGGGCGATACTATCAATAGGGGTTATACTATCTGTATCGACAGCCGCACCGGCGGCAGCGCGTATAACGCTGACTACGGCGATGCGGCGTGGACGTTCGTCAATTTTCCAGCGCGCGCACCGGACTACGAAATAGTCGTTAACATCTATTATAATTCGTATCGCGGATACCCGTATGCCTCCGTTCATTTTTACGAATATAGCGATTTAGACGAATGGTGGATGTGGCGAAGCGTCGCCAGATTGAACTCCTGTGCGACAGTGAACACGGATTCTGGATTTGTCGAGGTAAGCCTCGACCTCGATTCAATCGGCTTCGACGACGAGGTCGCGGTGCTCGTGTATTCGTTCCCCATTAAAAGTGGAAGTTGGGAAGATTACCCGTCACAGGACGCAACGCCGTTCAACTCCGGTAGTCATAACTCGATTATCTTTACCAGCACACCCAATGTGCTGACCGAATGGCTGGTTCTCAGGGATGAGAATATCGAGGAATCCGGAACCGCGAAACCCAAAGCTCTATCTCTGTCGGTTTTCCCGAATCCGTTCAACGAAAACGTAGCGATATTCGTAAATATTCCTAAAAGCGGCGACCTTAAGCTGGAGGTTTTCGATATATCGGGTAAGCTTGTATGGTCGAAAAGCAGTAAATATTCGTCGGGCACGACGCGGATTATCTGGGACGGAAGAACCGCCACAGGCGATGAACTCCCGAGTGGAACATATCTGACGCGGGCTACACTCGCTAAGAAAACAACGATTGGCAAGGTTACGCTTATAAAATAAGAGTGGTCTCTATACGAGCATTATAGCCCGACCCGGATTAACACGTTTTATCGATATGGCAATGTCCGGCTAATTATAAAACCTGAACCTAATCGCGAGAATAAGATGAAAAACTGCTTGCAAATCGCTTATATAATCGCATTAGCATTTACGACAGTGGGCGGCGATGACGGTTTTGTCCGTTTGGAAATCGGCAAGCGCGTCAGACCTGCCTTTCCAATGGCGGTAACCTATATAGTTAAACAGGACGGAACTGGGGATTACACCACTATTCAGGCCGCAGTCGACGCCGTTCCCACCACTCTCGATGACGATTATATTATCGAGGTGCAGGATAATAATACCTATTCCGAGAAGGTCGAAATATTCAAGCTTAACCCGGTCGGAAGCGGCTTCTCGGTCGAAATTCGCGCTGGAGACGGCTATAAGCCGGCAATTGACGGCACCGACTACGGCGTCCATATCAGACCGTTCGACGGCACGAACGACCTTGCCGACGTTACAATAGAAGGTTTTGAGATAATGTCCTGCACCGGTTACGGTTTAGCCGCGGAGGAGTTCGAAAGCGGAGACGAAGTTCTGAACCTGACCGTCCGGAATTGCGTTATCCACGGCACTGGCAACTATGCCGTCTATTTCAATAATGTCGACGGTTTTGTTTTCGAGAATAATATAGTCTATGATTGCACCAGCTTCTACGGCGTATATTTCTATTATTGCAGCGATTCTTCACGGTTTGCTAATAACACCGTTTATACCAATAGCTCTTTCGCGTCCGTAAATAATTACGCCTGCGACAATATGATAATAAAAAATAATATTATCTGCAATACAAGCAGCAGTTCCGGCGATTACGGTTTCTACGAAACGGGCGGTAGCTCTATTTCCGAGCATAACTATTTCTGCAGTGGTTACGGTGCGGCGGAAGGTTCCGGGTCGCCGCTCGGGTTCGGCGATGTCGAGGTTTATCTCGATGACGCCCCGCCGCTATTTTATAATACTGCTACTGGCAGCGAGGATTTCCATCTTAAATCGCAATTCGGCAGATGGGACCCGGTAGCTGGAATCTGGGTTTATACGGATACGGAAACCTCGCCTTGTATCGACAGAGGTATCGGCAGCCCGGCAAGCGAGCCTTCTCCGAACGGGAATACTATCAATCAGGGCGCTTACGGCGGGACGGTCGAGGCCTCGAAATCCCCGGCGACGACCGTTTTTGTAACCAGGGGCGCGGGACCATTCGGCAATTTCGGCGATTTTACTACTATCTGCGGCGCGTTGAACGCCATTCCGCAGACGTTGGACGACGACTATACGATAACAACGAGTTCCGACGGGCCGTTCGACGAGCAGGTCAATATTCTAAAGCTGAATCCAGCGAGTAGCGGATATTCTCTTACTATCGAATCCGGAGAGGGATACAACACTATAATCGACGGATACGACTGCGGCATCTATATTAGGCCAGCCGAAGGCACCGATGACCTGGCGAACGTTACAATCGACGGTTTCGAGATAAATTCCTGCAATACGTATGGTATTTGTGCCGAGCAGTTCGAGAGCGGCGACGAGGTTCAGGGTTTGACCGTTAAGAATTGCGTTATTCACGGCGCCGGCGACAGGGGAATCAAATTTTGCTATTGTCCGAATGCGGTTTTCAAGAATAACATTATCTATGATACAGGGGAGATGGGCGCTCATCTCGACCACTGCGATAATTGCGAGTTCGTTAATAATACGGTCTATACAAACAGCACGAATGTCGCGTCGGTATATCAGTCCCACGGTTCCGGCGTCGTTTTGAAGAACAATATTATCTGCAATACGAGCGATAACTCCGGCGACTACGGCTATTCCCGCTCTAACGGCAGCGTTCTGTCATCGTTTAACTATTTCTGCAGCGCCTACGGCCCCGGCAACGGTTCCGCCGATGCTCTCGGTATCGGCGATGTCGAGCTTGACCTCGATAGCGAATCTCCGTTATTCCATAGCGTTATTTCCGGCAACGAGGATTTCCACCTGCAATCCAGGTTCGGTAGATGGGACCCTATTGCGAGCGATTGGGATTACTCCGATTCGGAAACGTCGCCGTGTCTCGACTCCGGCGACCCACTCGACCTATTTTCGAACGAGCCTTCTCCTAACGGAAACAGGCTTAACCAGGGGGCTTACGGCAATACCGTCGAGGCCTCCAAATCGTCGGCGGCGCCGGGTTGCGTCGAACTTACAAAAGACGCCGTTCCTATCGGAACGTATCAGAAAATTACGACGGCGATGGCGTTTGTCCCGGGAACACTCGACGGCGATTACGTTATCACAGTGAATTCGGACAGCGTATTCGAGGAGCAGGTCGATATCATAAGGGATAATCCTGGCGGCAGCGGCTATTCGCTAACCGTCCGCGCGGGCGACGGCTATTATCCGATTATCGACGGCAAAAATAACGGCTTTAGGATTATGCCCGCGACAGCATCGGATTTGCAGCACGTAACAATCGACGGTTTCGAGATAAAATCGACTACCGGTTTCGGGATTTTCGCGACGAACGGCATTACGACCTCATACAGAACCGAATTTCTGCTTATTCGCAATTGTATTGTGTATAATACCGGAATTTCTGGCGAGATGGCCGACGATATGGGCATCCGCCTCGATTATTGCGATTCCTGCCAATTAGTCAACAATACCGTATATACAAACAGCGCAAACGTGGCTTCGGTTTGGCAATATTACGGCAATGGTGTGGTTCTTAAGAATAATATAATTTGTAATACGAGTTCTAATTCGGGGGATTTCGGCTATTCGCGTTCGAGTGGCAGCTCGACGACTTTGTTTAACTATTTTGGTAGCGCCTATAGCGGAAGTAACGGCTCCGCAGACGAGCCTGGTCTCGGCGATATCGAGATGGACCTCGGTATAGAACCGCCGCTCTTTGCCGATACGGCCTTGGGAAGCGAGGATTTTCACCTGAAATCCGAATTCGGCAGATGGGACCCGGTCGCTGGCTGGGTTATCGACGCGGAAACCTCGCCCTGCATCGATGCCGGCGACCCGGCGGACGACTATTCCACGGAACCGTCACCGAACGGCGAGAGAATTAACCAGGGCGCTTATGGCAACAGAACCGTCGCATCGAAGTCTGCGGCGAGCGCGGGAGATGTCGAACTGACGAAAGACGGCAGCCCGATAGGAACGTTCAGCCAGATAAACGCCGCTCTCGCTAATATTCCTCAGGTTCTCGACGGCGACTATGTAATCACAGTGAACTCGAATCGGACATTCCGAGAGCAGGTCGATATCATCAAGGATAACGATTTTGGAAGCGGGTATTCGCTTACCATTAGGGCCGGCGACGGTTATTTCCCGGTGATAGATGGTTTCAACCACGGATTCCGAATTAAACCGGCTACTAATACCCAGCTTCAATACGTTACAATCGATGGTTTCGAGGTTAAATCGACCACAAGTTACGGCATCTGGGGCACAACGCGTCCATCGACGAGTTTTAAGTCGCAGTATATGACAATCCGCAATTGCATTATTTACGATACCGGGACGTCTGGCGAATCGACCGACCAGATGGGTGTCAGGCTCGATTATTGCGATTTTTGCGAATTTGTCAACAATACGGTTTATACCTATAGCGATAATGTCGCCTCGGTCTGGCAAAATTACGGCAACAGTGTAGTTTTGAGAAATAATATAATCTGCAACACGAGCAACAGTTCTATCGATTACGGCTATTCGCGGTCGAACGGAAGCTCCACGACCTCGTTTAATTATTTCTGTAGCGCATATAGTGCGGACAACGGTTGCAATCAAGCTCTCGGCACCGGCGATACCGAATGGGATATCGACGATAACCCGCCGCTTTTTAATTGCGTTTTGCCCGATAGCGAGGATTTTCATTTGCTATCGACCGGAGGCCGCTGGGACCCGATAATGGCCGATTGGGCTTTCGATACCCTCGACTCGCCCTGTATCGATATGGGCGACACGGCGGACGACTACTCGCTAGAACCGCTTCCGAACGGCGGCAGGATAAATCAGGGCGGTTACGGCAACACGGTTCAGGCCTCGAAAACCGGGTTGCCAAATATCGCCGTTTCCGTCGAACCGGATAGCTGGTTCGTCGATATAGAAACCCGTGGAGATACGGTTGTTAGCGACACTTCGAACGATTTTACGGTCGCGAACATAGGAGCCTCGGCGATAGATATAGGTATGTTCTGCGACAGCGTCGAGTTTTTCACGCTTATCGACTCGTTATGTTACGGCTGTTTCGGTTTGTGGGGGATACTCAACGACCTTGCCGAACCGCCTGTAATAACCGATTTCGATTCGCTGGACTTTTTCACGCACGTTTTGCGCTGGGCAGACCCCGATACGTTCGGTCCCGGTGGTAGAAATATCCCGGCGACGGGCGATAGTATCGAAACGCTCTGGTTCAGGTTCGATTCACCCGCGTCCTATCCCGTAGATTCGATGATTATCCGGGTAATGGTTCGCGCGAGAGAGCATCTGCCGTGAGAGGCAAGTTCGATTCGCGTTTCTTAACATCCTATATCCTATCAAACGTATCAATCTTTATAGTAAAAAGGCGAATATTTCGGCGCCGACATTTATCTTATCCGGGCGGATACGGGCGTCTTTTTTCGCGGTATAATTTTGCCGCTACTGGTGCGGATAGCATATTTTTTATCTACAACGCGCCGAAATCGGGGTCGTTTATCGACGAGTTGTCCGAGTCGGGGCGAATAATAGCGACCTCGACCGATTCGTCTTTGTCCTCGTGGATTTTCGGGAGTATATTCTTTCCGTATCTAATATTCAACAAGCTTGCTGTCGGTCGGAGTTTCGCGGAGGCTTTCAATTTCGCCGCCGCGGTAATCGGAATCGTTATGGGGGATTCATACCAGATACCTATGCTCGATAACAACGGCGACGGCGTATGGCATACCGACCCGCTACCCGCCGGTGGCGACGGTTCGCTTGCGGCGGCTATCAAATGGGATACCGGTTCGAGAGCGCCGTTTGAAACGCCTGTTATCACGCTATTCTCGGTCGATACCGTAAGCTCCCCGGATTCAATCTTTTTCCATATCGAGACTTCAGTAGAGGTGGAAAGCTGTTGGGTCTATTAGCTCCGCCGGGATAAGACCTACGAGGTTGCGGGCGTTATATTTGAGGGGATATACGAAAGTAAGCAGTTACCCTCGCGTTTCGAGGTCCTCGTTAAGCCGAACCGGTTTAACGCGTCGGTTGTTATAACATGTCGGGGCGTCGGCGCGACCGGACGGTCGCAAGGGCAGGCCGAAATAGAGATTTTCGATATAACCGGTCGACTTGTAGCCGGCCTGCCCTTTACCCGCACCGAATCCGGTGGAGATACAGATTATTGTAAAAATAGCGGCGTGGATTCGGTGCGGGAGCCGACGCCCCTGATGTGGACACCCGAAAAATCCGTCGGGTCAGGTGTTTATATAGTTCGTGCGACTTTGGGCAAAAAATCGATTACAAAACGGGTTGTATATCTGAAATAAAAAGCCGCGCTATTTTATGCAATACGAAGGGCGACCCGAAGGTCGCCCGTTGTTTTTAGTTTGAAAAGCCGGCGTCCGCCGGCGGTATAATGGTTAAGGCGTAGCCAGCAATGCGGCTTCGAGCATCGAGGTAGTCTGCTTGTATTTAAACCCGAGTTGCTCCATAGCGCCGGAGGGGCAGCTGCAGGCGCAGTTCCCGCAACCTTTACAAAGCGCGATATTGACATGCGAAACCTTCCTGCCGTCTTTGATTATCACTGTCGGGGCGGTATAAGGACAGACCATCTCGCATACACCGCAGCCCACACAGACCTCCTCGTTGACCGACGCTACAATCGATTCCGCCGAGTATTTATCCGAAGATATAATAGTGCAAGCGCGCGCGGCGGCAGCCATCGCCTGAGAAATAGACTCATCGATAGTTTTAGGCGCGTGTGCTAATCCCGCGAGAAAAATGCCCTCCGTCGCAAAATCCACCGGACGCAACTTTACGTGAGCCTCGAGGAAAAAACCGTCGCTATTGAGCGGGGTTTTAAGCATCCGGGAAATATCTACAGCTTCGCCGCGCGGGACAATCGCAGGCGCCAGAACCAGCAGGTCCGGGTCGAGTCGAACCTTCTGACCCAGAATAGGGTCTGAAGTAGTAACCGAAAGGACACCATCCGAACTCGTAACCTCCGGTTTATCGTCTTTATCGTAGCGGAGGAATATAATCCCGGCATTGCGCGCTTTCTGGTAATACTCCTCCCAAGAACCGTAACTCCTGATATCCCGATAGAGAATGTAAATCTGTGTTTTCGGATTAAGTTCGGCCAATTTTATAGCGTTTTTTATAGCCTCGGTGCAGCAAACACGCGAGCACCACGGGCGTTTATCGTCCCGCGAACCGACGCACTGTATCATAACGACGGTTTTCAGCTTCCGGAAATACTTTGCATCTTCCTCGAATAACCGCCTTTCGAGTTCCCGCTGGGTGATAACTTTATCGTTTTCACCGTAAAGATATTCCGTCGGCGTAGATTCCTCCGCGCCTGTGGCAACTACCGCGATTCCGTGTTCAATCTCGAAATTATCGGCGTTTTTGGGTTTTATCATAGTTTTATAATTCCCGATATAGCCCTCGAAATTGTCGATTGTCGCGTTCTTATAGACCGTTATCTTCGGGTTCGCTTCAACCTCCGCGATTAGCGATTCCAGAAATTCGCGGACGTTTTCCCCCGATGGGGTATGGTATATATGTTTCAGGTTTCCGCCAAGTTCGGCCTCTTTTTCTACAATGGTAACGTCGTAGCCCTGACCTGCAATCGAAAGCGCCGAGACCATTCCCGCAAGGCCTCCGCCGATAACCAACCCGCTTTGATTAACATCGAGCGTTACAGTCGGTAGCGGTTCTAAAAGCGCCGATTTCGCGACAGCCATCCTGACGAGATACTTCGCTTTTTGCGTCGCGGCTGCGTGGTCATCCCGATGAACCCAGGAGCACTGGTCGCGGATATTCGCCATCTCGAACAATCGCGGATTTAACCCGGACTCTCTCAAAGTCTCCTGAAAAAGCGGCTCGTGCGTTCTCGGGGTGCACGAGGCCACGACCACCCGGTTCAAACCGTGTTCCGCAATCATCTCCTTGATTTTTTCCTGCGTATCCTGAGAGCAGGTGAAAAGGTTATCCTCGGCATAGGCCACATTCGGTAATGTTTTGGCGTATTCGACAACCGATGGAACATCGACCACGCTCCCGATGTTGATACCACAATGACACACGAACACCCCTATCCTGGGCGGCTCGGCGCTTACATCTCTTTCCGGCGGATAAACCTTCGGGACGATTGCCGTGCCGCGAACATCGGCGAGTATACTCTCTGCACCGGCAACCGCACCCGAGGCCTGCATTACCGTTTCCGGGATATCTTTCGGACTGGAGGCCGGACCACAGACAAAAACGCCTGGGCGCGTCGTTTCGACCGGACCGAAACCGGAGGTTCTAAAGAAACCGTTTCTATCGAGCCTAATACCCAGCCTATCCGCAAGTGCGCCGTAGGTTTCGTTTGCCTCGAAACCGACCGAAAGAACGACCATATCGAATTCCTCCGCAATTTGCCTTCCGCTATCTTCGGTCGTATAATAGACCATCAAATTACCGGTCTCTGGCAATTCCACAACCTTGCCGACCCGTGAACGGACGAACCGCACATTATACTCGTTTTTCGCGCGTTCGTAATAGGCGTCGAAATCCTTGCCGTAAGCGCGTATATCCATATAGAAAATCGTCGGCTCGATTTCGCTAACGTGCTCCTTCGAGATAACCGCTTCCTTAATAGCATACATACAGCAAACCGACGAACAATACTTCTTGTTCTCGATTTCATCCCTGCTGCCGACGCACTGTATCCACGCTATACGTTTGGGCGTTGTCCCATCCGAAGGGCGTTGGACATGCCCCGCGAACGGTCCGGATGCCGCGAGAATGCGCTCGAACTGAATGCTCGTAACGACATTCGCATATCGCCCGTAACCGAATTCGTATTTATGCGACGGGTCATATTTTTTAGCGCCTGTCGCCAAAATTACTGCGCCGACATCGATATCAAAATACTCTCCGACCATCGAATGGACTACGGCGTCCGCTTCGCAGGCTCTTTCGCATTCGAGACATTCGGAACAAAGCCCGCATTCGAGACATCTTTCCGCCTCGGCTATCGCTTGCTCCTCGGAGAAACCGAGCTCGAATTCCCTGAACGTAGTGAGCCGCTCCTCGAGCGGGATAGTCGGCATCTTCGCCCTCGGTTTCTTCTCGACAAACTCCGGCAGTTCCTTTAACGGCAATTCTTCCGGCGGTTCACCTCGACCTTCTTTTATATCTTCACCATCCAGAAACCTGACTATCGATATCGCCGCTTCGTTGCCATGCTTAACCGCTTCGACAATGGACGCCGGTCCGGAAACCACGTCCCCGCCGGCAAAAACTCCGGGAACGCTGGTTTCGAGACTGATAGGGTCGGCCTCGATAATCCCGCGATTGGATTTGAGGGCGTCGAAACCCTCGAGATTAGAACGCTGACCGATAGCGATTATAACCGTGTCTGCGGAGATGGTATCGGTTTTTTCCTTTTCGTTATAAACCGGCGCGAAACTCCCATCCTCTTTATAAACCTCCGTGCAGCGAACCGTTTCGACTCCTGTTGCGCGCCCTTTTTCGACAATAATCTTTTTCGGGCCGAGACGGTCGAATATAGTTATGCCCTCTTCTTCCGCCTCTTCGATTTCCCACCAATGTGCGGGCATCCTGTCTTTCGACTCGAGGTCGCGCGTCTCGAGACACATCAAAACGACTTTATCCGCGCCGAGTCGAACGGCCGTTCTGGCGCAGTCCATACCGACATTGCCGCCGCCAATCACAAGGATATTCTTGCCGAAACCTTCGACCTTACCGTCTTTTTTCGCCTGACGTAGGAAATCGAGACCCAATAAAACACCCTGCGATTCATCGAACTCCGGGAAAAGCCGCGCCGGCTCCTGAAAACCGATAGCCAAGAAAAGCGCATCATGCCGCTTTTTTAGCTCGTCGAGAGTAACATCCTTGCCTACCATCGTTCCCATCTGTAGTTCGATACCAGAAGCGATTATCCGTTCGATATCCTGCATAGCGATATCTTTCGGAATGCGATATGACGGCAGGCAGGATATAAGCATCCCGCCCGGTTCGTCGGCTGCGTCGTAGACTGTAACTCGATATCCGAG
>Ga0180301_10002606_pt1 | contig 14192 bp, 12 predicted proteins | sample GuaBasSediGuay16_FD_121797 | JGI IMG/M metagenome (GOLD analysis project Ga0180301, IMG submission 121797) | Subseafloor sediment microbial communities from Guaymas Basin, Gulf of California, Mexico - Guay16, Core 4569-2, 12-15 cm | ecosystem: Environmental > Aquatic > Marine > Hydrothermal...
AAAACTAGGATATAAAGAGTATCAAAAATGGATAGCACTAAAAACAACAATATCGCAATTACCACAAAAACCACTACAGTATCACAAAATGACTTAGCAAATAAATAACTATAGCTACTTACTATGAGCTTCTCTAAGTACTTCCTTAATTGCTTTAACTAATTTCTCAATCTCTCTAAGTGTATCTTCAATGTCTTCTTTTGTTGCTTGATTCTCATAGAAGTTCTTATGCATAGAATATGCTTGTCTAAATACTGCTCTAACCCAATCTCCAAGCTCTTTAGCAACTTCATTCTTATATATCCATAGATCTCTATGAGATTCAAGTTTAATACCTTTCCTAGCTAATGCATGTGCTTTAATTGCTAATGCACATGCACTCCATATTTTCTCACTGGCTTGTTTAAGAAGTTCTTCAGCACCTTCAATATACTTAATACTACTTCTCTTAGAATTCATATCTTTTAATACTAAGTCAAAGATATACTCATCAATACTAATACCAAGAGCTCTAGCTCTTTTCTCTAACTCCTCAACAATAGCTCGAGGTAAAATGTACAATACTTACAACCATAAGAAATTATGTACTCAATCTTATAAGACCTAGGCTTAGAGCACTCCGAAAATATAATTTTCTATGAAGAGAAGTAGGTTCTTTAAAAATGTTCATGGTAAAAGTTCGTAGAGATATAGTTCTGTAATGAATCTCTGTGTATTATTGTGAGTACTTCGTTGTGAATGAGTTTAGATTAATTTTATTTATTAACAGATCTTGAGTTATGGATTTTATTAGAATTTGAGGTTCTTGATATGCTCTACTATTTTTAGATCATGTGTTTTCCTTATTAATTTCTCAGCAGCAGTATATAGTGTTGTGAATTAGTGCTAGAGCTACATAGGAAGTATCATATATTGTTATTTCTTTCCTCATAGCTATTAATGAAGTCTATAACTTACTTAGTTCTGCTAGTGTTATGATCTATGATATATCTACAATCTCTATAATTTTTAAAATTTATTGCAGAGTATTTTGAAGTTAATCAATGCATTATTTTTAACACAGCTTATGTTTATCTGAATTTCTTCATCTGTAATTTGTTAAGTGGAATTAAGTAGCTATTTAGTTTAGCTAATGACGTTTTATGTTAATAACTCTATGTGCTTTGCTCCATGAAATCCCTAAATGAATTAATGCATAAGGTGTTGAGCAATCCTATTCCGTAAGCTTTTCACTAATTATCTTCGCAATCCTTTCACCTGCTTTACCATCACCTAGAACTATGCTACTACTTCTCATAGGTATTGATGGATTCTTAACTGCCTCAATAGCTTCCTCAATATTTACATCAATAAGCTTGACCCAGCCTTCATCAACTAGCTCAATCCACTCAGTTCTATCTCTTAACACTAAACAAGGTACCTTAAGCAAATAAGCCTCTCTCTGAACACCTCCAGAATCCGTAATCACGATCCTTGAGTATTTAAGTAGTTTTATGAAGTCTAAATAACCCAAAGGCTCAATTATTATTAGATTCCTACACTTTTCTAGCTTTCTGATGAGTCCTAAATGTGTAAGGACTTTCCTGGTACGTGGATGTATTGGGAATACTGCTTTGATAATGTTACTTATTCTCATAATCAATTTCGCTATCTTCGTTAATCTCACTTCATCATCTGTATTCTCAGCTCTATGCACAGTTATGGTTATGTATTCCTTTGGTGATAAGCTTAGTTTATCTAAGACTCTGGATTTACTCTCAGCTACTTTAATCCATCTAAGCAGTACATCGACATGAACATCGCCTGTGAGATATATCTCTCCAAGAACCTTCTCATTCATCAAATTCTTAACAGCATTCTTCGTAGGAGCAAATAAAAGCCATGATATGTGGTCAGTAAGTTTCCTATTTATCTCCTCAGGCATTCTCATATCATAGCTTCTTAATCCAGCCTCTACATGAGCTACCTTAAAACCTGCTTTAACAGCAGCTAATGCACCAGCTAATGTCGAGTTCGTATCGCCATAAACAACTACGAGACTAGGTTTTTCTTTCAACAAGAGTTCTTCAATACGTTTAATACCTTCACCAACTTGGTAACCATGTGTACCAGAGCCTATCCCTAGGAAGTAATTTGGTTCAGGAATATCTAAATTCTCGAAGAATATCTTAGAGAGTTCGTAATCGTAGTGCTGGCCTGTATGGACGATTATGTGGTTGAAGCGTTTAGTGAAGTGTGTAGTAACACCTGCTAACTTAATAAAGTTGGGGCGAGCTCCTACGATTGAGATAACTTTCTTGCCCACTATCTCTCCCCTAACCTAGATATACGATTAGAGGTTTAGCTTATATTTACATCCTAAGATGCATTCTATAGAGCTATTGGGAGATATTGATGAGAAATAGTAAGCTTACAATAGCAATACTCTCATACCATATATGGCTACATCCACGATCCATAAAGATAGCTAAGACCATTATGAAACACGGTTATAGCGTTAAGCTATGGGGTGCTAGAAGAATTCAGAGAGGTATGAACATACTTTCTAGACTACTTGAATATTTACTCGCTATGATAGATGTAGCTATGTTAAAAGCTGATATATATTGGGTTGAGAATATTCCTGATATAATATATTTACCACTAGCTCTGCTTGGCAGGAGATTTATCTATGATAGACGTAGTCCCTGGGCTAAAGAGATGGCAATGAGTTATCAACTACCTCGACCATTACTTAAATTCATAGAAGCAATAGAAATGTTCATGATTAAGAAATCCTCACACCTTGTAGCAGTATCAACAGGCTTAGCTAAGGAATTTGAACACATAGTGAAGCAAGTAGTAATAATTCCTAACTACCCTGAGAAATCATTTATAAAACCTATAACTAGTGATATTAGGCATGAACTTGGTATACCTCTAGAACGTAAAGTAGTCATATATGTAGGTAAGCTCAGTAGAGTTGAAGGAACAGACTTACTCCCTTCAGTAGCAGAGAGTATTGATGGTCTTAATGCTGAACTGTGGATAGTTGGTGATGGACCAGCTAGAAATATAGTTAAGAAGATGAGAGCTACATATCCAAATATAGTTAGGTGGTTTGGCTGGGTACCCTATAACGATGTCCCGAAATATATTGCTGCTTCTGACATAGGCTTAGTGCCAAGGCATGAAACACCTTTCAGAGTTTACTATAGCTATGAAGGAATACATAAAATAGCAGAGTACTTTGCCTATGGAAAACCAGTAATTGCAAGTGGTATAGCACCATCACCTTACTACATTGTTGTATCTCCAGATAAGCTAGGGGAGATCGTAGCAAAGGCGATAAGAGGAGAGATAAAGCTTCCAAAACCTCCAAAGCTATATTGGGAAGAGCATAGTGAGCCTAGAGTAATTGACTTGATTAAGAAGCTCATTAATCAGAGTGGTACAAGGTAATTAGTAGGATGGTTAGAATGAGAGTATTAATAACAGCTAGTGGTGGGGGTCATACTGGCTATGCTGTTTCACTAGCTCAAAGACTTTATGGCAGAGCTGAATTGCTATTTATCATCTCCTCTGGTGATTCTTGGACTAGGAGTAAAGTTGAGCGTTATGGGGAGGTAGTTGAGGTTCCTAAGCCTCGTGGACCACGAGACTCATTCATTAAATTATTACTACACATACCGAGAGCATTTTTCAAGAGTATTGGTAGTGTTCCTAAGGATTTTGATGTATTTATTAGTTCTGGTAGTAATCATAGTGTTCCTCCAGCTATTGTTGCATGGCTGAAGGGTCTTCGAATATATAATATTGAGAGTAGTGTTAGGTTTACTCGCCCTAGCCTTAGTGCTAGATGGCTTAGACCATTTAGCTATGTGACTGTGCTACAATGGGAGGAGCAGAAGAAGATTCATTCTAGCGGCAAGGTATATGGACCACTTTATGAATTACCTGAGTATGAACCAATTAATAAGGGCTACATCCTTGTTACTGGTGGGACATATGGCCATAGACTCTTATTCGATGCAGTATCAAAGCTAGAATTAGATAATGTAGTATTGCAGACTGGGAGAGTAGATCCAGAACCCTATGTGAAGAACCATCCAGAGTGGATCATATTTAGATTCGACCCTGACTTCAGTAAGTGGTTAGCAGGTGCTGAAGTAGTAATAACACATTTTGGAAAGACAGCCATAGACTCTGTATTAAGCTATAGGAAACCAACTATAATAGTCCTAAATCCTGAATGGAGATATACTGTAGGTGAAAAAGATGCTGAAATACTAGCAAAAAAACTAAATGCAGTATTATTAAAGCAAATAACACCTAGCAACATAATACAAGCAATAGAGGAGGTAAAAAAGAGAAAACTCCCTACCTACCCCGATGGAGCAATGAAACTAGCTGACGAGATATTGAAACAGTAGAGAATTCAAGGCTACACTAAGGAACACAACCTCTAATAGACTCCCTTAGTATATGGCTCTCCCGAATACCGTAGGTAACCTATCTATTCTCATTAGGGAAGTCGAGGTAAAGGAGTAGCCATGTATAAGGACATATATCTCTAAAAATTACTGATATATTCTTAACATACCTTAATGCTTATGCTGGAGCAAATACTTTGAAATCCCTACAAAACTAATGTATTGAATCAGCTAGTAACACTTCTTACAGTACCTTGAGTACTATGCTTCATGATTATTCAGATGCTCTCTTTCATTTCAATAGCTTTGCACTTAATATTCATTGAGTCTATATAATGATGATGTTGCACTTATTTAAATATGTACATAAACTATGTCCCTTCCCATAAATACAGAGTTAATAGGACATTAACACCTTCAGCTAGAACTAATTTCGTTGTTTGAGCGCAAAAACATTATTGATTTCCCTACCTCGGAGATACATTAAGGTTTAAGCATAAGATTTTTGATAAAGTGTTGCATAAATAGATTGGTTGTGTTCGATGTGTTGTATCTATACAAAGAGATATGTCGTCGAAGTTGTGGTTAAGGAGGTTAAAGGATTCTGTGCTCTGGGGTACAAACCCGGGGATTCCTTCTTGGTTAAAGGATATTACATCCCAAAGAAACAGAGGACTAGGATATGTCTACATGCTCTCAGCTCTATGCTCACACTGCTCACACCCTTCCTCAAAGGGGTTTCAGCAAGAACCCTAGGTATTGGAACTGAGGATGACGTAGGTTATGTTCAATGCCCAGATCCAGGAGAGCCATATACTAAGGGAGGAACAGTAATCTTCGAACTTAGGAGAAGAGTTATGGAAGAAAGTTAAATCTCTAGCAATTTACTGAGAACTATATCAACTATTCTCTTACTAGCTTTCCCATCTCCAAATGGGGAGTAATTAGGTAACTGAGGAGGATTAGCTAGAATTCTCTCAAGCTCGGATAATACTACAATAGGGTTTACACCTACAACTTTTGCAAAATTATGCATTACAGCCTCTGGTCTCTCAGTAGAGTATCTTAGAACTAGGACTGGTTTACGTATTTTAGGATGAGTAGCTTCCTCCTGTAAGCCACCTGAATCTGTTAGTATAACTCTGGCGTTCCTCATTAGTGCAAGCATCTCGAAGTAGCCTTGTGGTGGAAGTATCTGGAGGTGTTTGATATGTGTAGCCTCACTTATTAATCCATACTCCTTAAGCCTTTTTCTAGTTCGGGGATGTATAGGGTAAACTAGTGGTATAGGTGATTTCTGGAGTATCCTGACGAAGCTCCTCAGCACTTCCGGATTATCGACATTTTCAGCTCTATGGAAAGTCACTAATCCATACTCATCGAAGTTTATCTTTTCTAAGACCTCTTTCTCTACGCTCATTACTTTATCAATATACATGTCTATGGCATCAATCACAGTATTACCTGTGACGTATATTTCTCCCCATACATGCTCCTCTAACAAGTTTCTTCTAGAGATATCTGTTGGTGCGAAGAGATAGTCCGAGATATGATCTATCATCCTCCTATTGTGCTCCTCAGGCATCCTCCAGTCGAAGCTCCTTAGCCCAGCCTCTATGTGTCCTAGTTTGATACCTAACTTAACAGCTGTTAAGCCAGCAGCTAGCATTGAGTTTGTGTCTCCCTGAACAAGCATTATTCTTGGCTTCCTGCAATGCATAGTAATAGCCTTTTCCAGCTTAATCATAATTTCTCCGATTTGGGCTGATGGAGAGTATTTCTCCAGCTTAAAGCTTTCATCAGGCTTGGGCAAGTCTAGTTCGTCGATAAATCTAAGGCTGATCTCGTAGTCGTAGTGCTGACCAGTGTGGATAAATAGGAAGTCAATACCTTTTTCCTCCAACATCTTTATGATAGGAGCCATCTTAATGATCTCCGGCCTAGTGCCAACAGCGATAATGACTTCTTTCTCAGCTTTTACCATAACCAACACCATAGTACTTAAAGCCTAGTTTCCTTGCCTTAGAAGGCTCGAGTACCCGTCTGCCATCAACTATAACCCTATTCCTCATCAATTCTCCTAGTTTAGCCCAGTTAAGACTTCTAAACAAGCTATGGTCTGTTGCAATAATGACTATGTCAGCATCTCTTAAAGCATCTTCAACACTATTAGCTTTCTCGGCACCAAAGAACTCACGTGCGTAGGGGTCATACGCAACTACGTACATACCTCTATTAATTAACTCCTTTATTATTTTCCCGGCAGGACTCTCCCTAGTATCATCTACGTCACCCTTATATGCTGTACCTAAAACCACTACCTTGATGTTATATAGGCCTAGTCCTTCTCTTTTAATTATATCCATCACTTTATTGACTATGTGTATGGGCATGTAATCATTGATTCTCCTAGCAATCTTGATAAGCTCAGAGCCAAGTACTTCGCCAATAGATGAGAGAAGTAAATGCGGATCCTTGGTTAAGCATGGTCCGCCTACGCCAGCTCCAGGTATATGTATGTTAACTCTTAGATGTGTATTTGCTAGCCTAATAGCTTCATACACATCTATACCAAGCTTCTCAGCTACTAATGCAAGGAAGTTAGCGTAGGCTATATTGAGGTCTCTAAAAGTATTCTCAATAAGCTTCACAAACTCAGCTGTTGTAGCATCAGTTAAGTAGAGCTCTCTGTTGATTCTACTATATAGTTCATAAGCTCTCCTAGTACTCTCAGGGTCAATACCGCCAATAATCCTTGGGACATTAGTCAATTCCTCAATAGCTTTGCCAGGTGCTATTCTCTCAGGGACATGAGCTATATAGAAGTCTGCACCACTTCTTAAACCGGTCTCTTCTAGAAAAGGCTTGACTACATTCATCATAGTACCTGGCGGAAGAGTGGATTCAATAACTACTAGCAAACCTTTGTGAAGACCTCTCCTAACGGTCTTCAAAGCAGACATTAATTGGAAAAGATCAGCACTACCATTATTCCTAACAGGAGTATTGACAGCAATGATGGTGGCATCGCTTTCCTTAATAGCTTCAACACCCTCAGTAGTAGCAGATAAGAGCCCTTTAGAAACAACACATTTTAACAATGCATCAAGCCCTGGCTCATGAATATAACACTTACCCTCATTAATAGCCTTAACCTTCTGCTTATCAATATCAACACCAATAACACGTAAACCTTTAGAAGCAAAAACGACCGCTGTAGGAAGTCCCACATAGCCCAGACCTACAACAACAAGCTTTTCATACATTTACATACACCAAATCTTGAATCTATTACCCTTATTAAAAATCTAATAGAGGTATCATCTAGATTTAAATCATAACAGAGTTACCCATATCTGATTTTGCTAGATGTACTAGGTCTTCCCTATCTATAAAGATGTATAATACAAGCAACCGGTTTTAAGCGAATAGACCTTGACTAGACTATCATTATTTTTGCAAAAGAGAGTTCAGTCAATAGAATACCACCATTAACATCTGTTGATTAGTATTTCGGTATTCATTCAGGGATAGAGTAGTTAAACACTAAACCTATTGTCAAGCCTAGTTCTACCTGACCCAATTAGGTTTAATAACATAATGATGTTAGTTACTTGTAATTGTATACCCTGCATTCTTCATAATCTGTTAGCTGATTTGAAGAATGATGATTCTTTTTGTGAAAAGTTGAAATGATTCTTTAGTTGTAGCAATCATTCTATGTAAACATTTAAAATTAATCATCATTGTGTTTCCATTCACTAACTGCTTTACACCTTTGTGCTAGCAAGTCTCTGTACATAGGTACTATGCGTTTATGAACTAAATGCTCGCAACAATATTTTTTCTTAATATGTACAAGAGCGTTGAACCCCATTTTGTTGAGCATACTCATTTTATTGCAAATGTCATACAACATTTCACAGAGTAGTCTAACATTTCTGCCATGCAAAACGAAACCTGTCACACCTTTCTCAATGATTTCGTTGGCACCTAGAAAGGGATAGGCTATAACGGGCGTTCCTTCAGCATAGGCTTCTAAGATTACTGTAGGAAATGCTTCATCATGATATGTAGGGAGTAAAAGAAGGTCTGTAGCTCGTAAAATAATGTTCTTTGTAACTTTATCAACACTGCCAATGAACATTACATTTGGTACCTTTAACTCTTCAATACTTTTTTCTACTAGTTCTTTATCCTTTCCACTTCCAACTATAAGAATTTTCATTTTACTGCATAGCTCTTTCTTGCTTTGACAGATGTTCTTAGCACACTCCAAGATGTCAAACACACCTTTCCTTCTGTTTATTCTACCCAGAAAAGCTATGACGATGTTTCTCGGGTCAATGCCCAATCTCATTTTTGTTTCCTTCTTAAGCACAAGGAGTTCCTCATTATTTCTCACAGTGCGTATAACCAGTGTATTCTTACATGGAATACAGTTTGGTATCACTATAACCTTACTTGAGTAAAAAACATATAAAAGCTCTAAAATTCTTCTCTTAGTCTTTGTTAATACTATTGCCCTGTCTGTATAGTTAAGGACAATGTTACGCAATAAATATTCTCCAAGACTGCTTGGTGGACTTGTATCGTATCCATGAGCTGTGATAACCATGGGAATACCTAAAATCCTGCTTACAACTCCGCATGCGAGGCTTCGTGTTGATAGATGGTTTGAGTGTATTATGTGAGGAGAAAAATCGTTGATGATCTCATACACACGACCCATTATTATAAGGAATCTAAGAACTTCTCTTGGTTTAAGCAGAAGAGATTTCGATACCTTAATGAACCCCCTCAAATCAGAGATGGAAAATCTGACTAAGACTAGTAGACCTTTAGCAAAAGCTCTTATCCTTCTCTGCAATGTATAAGGCAACCGATAAACTTTTAACTTAGCCCATAAATAATCCTTGCCTGGTCTCGTTTGAAATATAGCAACACTGTGACCATGTATAATTAGCTCTAGAGCAAGGTTATGGACGTAACTTGTTACGCCACCTATGTCAGGATAGTACGGTCCTACTATCAGTACCCTCAAGCTATCTCACTCACCTTTGAGGATTAACGTCTATTTAAAAATATTATGATTTACCAATTATTAACCCATTCACCTAGTCTTATGCACTTGTAAAGTTTCACTATGTTAAGTCTAACTCAAAACCACCTCCTAAGCTAAGATCTTAGAAAGCCTACATAACCTTTTGAAGGTCTTGAAACATTTTTTAGATAGGACTTTAGCTTGAGGCGCTGAATAGAATTGAACTTTGAATTCCATCATACATGATCTTTGGGGTGTTGAAGTACTATATTAAATAACTTAGTGCTCTTAGCATCCATGCCTGTCCCCATCTTATATAAGGTGTTTTATCTACATAATGTCTATAGATTCTGTAGTAGAAGTACCCTTCTCGCTTGTCTTGCATATTCTCTATAGTCCATCTAGCTACATTTTTAGCTACATATAAATATCTTGGTTCAAAGTCTGCAAGTTCGCAGAATGTTATTATGGCTTGTGCACAGCTATGAATATCTATAGGGTAGATAGACTTATTTGTAAATTTAGGAATGGTATAGCTTACGAATAACTTCTCTGCATAGAATTTCAGCCCTTTTCGTAAATTCTCTTCATATTGAAATTCTTTACCTAATGACCTTCTCGCAATGTTTAAACTCTCTAAAATAAATCCTGTGTGATAATTATCAATATGATGAGTTACTTTGTTTGGCGGTGCCCAGTAATACCATGAGCCATCTTCGTTCTGGTGGCTAACTGTAAAATTGATAGCTTTAATACCCATTTCTTTGTATTTTTTATTTTTAGTACATCTATACGTTCTTAGAAGTACTGAAGCAGAAAGAAGATTTGCATTATGAATGTGGAAATTATCTAACGGGGTGTAGCTAAAGCATATTCTATTCTCATCAATCACATCTATATTTAAATCACTAAGTATAAAACTACAGCAACTCTTCGCAACTTCCAGATATTTTTTGACTCTTAAAATCTCATAAGCATCTAGAAAAGCGTGTGCTGCGAACGATGTAGCTACGCTAGACGGTGTACCTCTAGGGATGAATATCCTAGACTGCCAATCAAAGGGATACCCCCAGCAAAAACCCGGATACCCTCTACTTGGGTTTTTGATAAGCCAATTTAAGCAATAGAGTGCCTTACTTAAATACTTCTTCATCCCTGTTTTTCTATATAAATTCAGATATCCTCTTGCAAAGAGAGCCATTGCCTTAGCATTTACTTCTCTCCTAATTCTAAGAATTTTTCGGGAGAGTATTGGAAACCTATCTAAAAGCATATTAGAAACGAAGCTTGTATATTTATTCTTCTGAAGGGTAATGAATAATCTAGTTCCCCGTATATCATAGGGATCGTAGCCAGCCCAGCCGTTTCTTTCTATCCATGTATCGAGCATATGAATAGATAGTTCAATCATGCTCATAGCCCATCATTTTTCATATTTTTCATATACCTTAAGCAATTTTCTTGCTTCATTCTTCCAGTTATATTTTTCTTCTACCATTCTTCTTCCGTTTTCTCCTAATAATCTCGCGTAATCCTCATCTTTATATAGCTTAATGATTGCTTCCGCCATTGCGTTGAAGTCATCGGGAGGAACTACTATACCGCAGTTACACTCTTCAACTATTGTCTTTAAGGGTTTACAGTCTGTTACTATCACGGGTTTTCTCATTGCCATGTATTGAAATAGCTTATGGGGAATAGTTGTGTTAGTGTGTCCGCTTGGACGATGCGGGATTAAGCATACATTACTTGCAGCAATGTATGATGGGACTAAACTGAAATCTACCCAACCTGTAAATTCAACATTTCTTTCAACCTTTAAATCCCTACATAACTTCTTCAGATAAGTTTCATATTCAGGAGGGCCTTTACCGCCAACCAATAGGAGTTTTGCATGAGGTATCTCTCTCAAAATCCTCGGCATAGACTTTATGGCTATATCTAATCCTCTATGAGGGCCAAAACCACCTATATATGATATGACGAAATTATCTCTATACTTCTCAGTTATAGTCTTATCTATACCTAGACGTTCAAATTCTTCTAAGTCTACTACATTCATAACTACTGTAACTTTATCTGGTGGTAATCCGCAGTCATTAACATAATGCTTTTTCGCCTCATCAACTACAGTGATTACTTCATCTACTCTGTGAAGAACTGTTTTTTCTAATCTCTTCCACCTCCATACAGGGATAAGTAGATTATAGATTCTGCTCTTCAAGCTTTTTCTACTTCCCTTCAAAGCTTTAACAGCTTCTGGATAATTTTCATGCAGATCTGCAATTATAGGTATCCCAAACTTCTTAGCAACAGAAACTGCTGTTTTAACAAGAGGTAGGTCGTGGACATGGATTATATCTATCTCATATTGCTTAATAACTTCCTCTAAACGTTCTCTCCAAAACGGTCTTATAAAAAACGTAACAAACCACAAATATTCCCAAGCTCTATTTAGAAAGCTCTTCCTAGGAAATATGTGAATAACATTAATACCTCTAAAGTTATCACTCTCTGGCATACCATTTCTTCCTAATGAAAGAACATATACCTCATGACCTGAATTAATCAGAGCTCTTGCCTCCTTCTCAACACGAATATCTCGGGGAAAGTATTTCTCCAACACCATACAAATATTCATCCAAAAACCCTCGAAATCTACTATTTCATACAGATAAATTATAATTTTTATAATCACCTCGATCCTACAAACAATGCTATGCAAATACTCAACTCACCTATATTGATTGGTGCTGTTGAGAACTGAGTTTCTAGTGATATACACTAACAACCTTTCAACCACATAGATACAGTGCTCAACAAAAGCATTAGAGAATTATTCTATGAACTTAAACCACCACAGAACAATAGATTTTGAAGATGTTTGGAGATTATTTGGTGGAAATCCTGGGAAATTAATAGAGCTCGCTAATAGATTTGACTGGAACTTTCAGCTCATGATTAAGAGCTATAGTAATGTGGTTGAGAAATTTGTTAGAGAAATTATTAGGAGGAGCTATGTTGATGAACTTGAATTAGTTATTGAAGACATCGATAACCTTGGGAAAATAATAACTCCTAAAATGATGAACCTTGAAAAAATGCTGATTGAAAGGAATTTAGTAATATATAAGAAATGGACAACACTAACACTTGACTACCCACCAACCCATAGAGAAATTGGTGTTGGAGAAATATATGCATGGCAAGTACCACTCTACAAATACATAGCTGAGGAGAAATTAAAAGAACTGAAACACCTTAAATAACTATGGTCACAACATTAACATATATTAATAACTTGGTACTGGTTTTAGCAATGTTCCTTGATAATGTAGATCCTAATTGCTTTACCTACTCATTTTCTTTAGTAATCAGCTATGTATTGCAACTCCTCCTTATTGCTTTAAACTTCTTCATAGACGTCTGACTAAACCTTGATATTGGTGGCTTTAGCTATTCTCTCTCAATCTCTCTCATAGATTTAGGAATTGATATCCTACCCTTTCCATTAACTCTTATAATAGCTTTCATAAAATCGCTCATACCCACTTATTAGAATATTCCTACATACTTAGGATTCCCCACTTAAATACTTATTTAAAACAATCTGCATTCACAATAACGATATAGCTATTAAGATTTCTTAGAATACATCATACTAACATCACCTAAATAACCTCATAAAGTATTGTAGATACTTCTCATCCAAAATCAGTATCGAATAATTGAATTTAACTAAAACGCTATATATAGAAGTTATTTCTTTAACTAGTAATTAGCATTTCTTATAAAAATATTAGGATCTATATTGAGTTAATTAGATTTCTGATTTTGTGAATTGTATATCTTTTACTAGAGCAAATGGTACTCTAGATGGTGTGGTTACTTCCCACCACATAATATCATATCTCTCTTTAGATAGATCTACGATATTGCTTAATAAGTGTGGGAAGGTCTCTGCAATTCTAAGTCTCTTAACAACTCCTCTAACCTCTCCATTCTCTATATATAGTAATAGATCTCTTGTAACTGTTGAGAACTGGCCCTCTATCCAATTCTGAAACCTTGTATACCAATTATTCAATACAAAGAACCCCTTACGTACTTCACTAAACATCTCACTCTCCTTAATACCTCCTGGCTCAATAACTATGTTCCAAGCTCTAGGAGATAACCACCCAGCATTTCCAGTGCTCTCTGTATTCATTTTCTTAGCTGTCTTAGTATTATGTAAGTATGTTTTGAAAACTCCTTTATCAATGATAGCATTTCTCCTCGTAGTAATTCCCTCATCATCAAACCCCCTAGCTCCTGGTAGTAGTGTATTGTGTGGATCATCTATGATTGTGACTTTATCTGAACCTATTTTAGTTCCTGGCTTATACTTTGTGAACATCGATAATCCTAGTAGTAGCATTAGTGCTGAAGCTGAATTAGCAATGTAATTAACTAAATTCCCAAATACTAATGGTGATAGAATTGCCTCATATCTTCCAGGTTCTATAGATATTGCTTTAGGAGCTTCAGCTACATATCTCCCAGCTCTTTCACCAACTCTAGCTACTTCATCTCTGTTAAACCTAGTTGATGTCCATGCCCAGTGACCAGTGATATCTCCTCTAAAAGCTCTTGCATATACCTCAATGAATGTCTTCTCTTCAGCTAATTCTGCACCTCTACTTGTAGCTAGAGCAAATACTCTATAACCAGCAAATAGAGTGCCAGCAAGTTTC
>Ga0180301_10002607_pt1 | contig 14190 bp, 21 predicted proteins | sample GuaBasSediGuay16_FD_121797 | JGI IMG/M metagenome (GOLD analysis project Ga0180301, IMG submission 121797) | Subseafloor sediment microbial communities from Guaymas Basin, Gulf of California, Mexico - Guay16, Core 4569-2, 12-15 cm | ecosystem: Environmental > Aquatic > Marine > Hydrothermal...
GATGAGTTGCTTTACAAACCAGGACAGCGTAAACCGAATAATCTATGCGATACTAAGGCGCTTAAATAACAAGTGGGAGGATAAGCCATTAAAAGAATTTACACAATTTATTTGACATTACCATTTTTTTAAGGAAAGGGAGACTTCCGAAAGCAGCTTAAATATCTTCTCTGATTTTCCGCTATCCAGTGTCCCCAGGCCGCAGCTGGGGCTGACTAAAAGATTCTCCACAATGAGCTCTTCGTCCAATCCTTTATTACCAAGGGCTATTATCCCTTCTTTTATCTTCGTAGCTAAGGACTCTGGGGTCTCTTTGCCGCTAAATTCACTGGTTGGCACAATGCCCCAGCAGAGCCGGCCCCCTCTTTTGAAGAAAGCCTCTAAATTATCAGCATAAAGTAATACTCTCTCCAAAAAAGAATAGGCATCAAAGCTGATTATATCTATCGCGGGAGTATCGGTAAAAATCGACCAGTCTGTGTTACCGCAGCAATGCACCCCCAAAAGCACTTCTTTGCTTACCAAACCCTGAGTTAACTCCTCTAATCCGGCTAATACCTCTTGGCGGCTTATCGGGGTATAAGCAGAACCAAAGCAACCTAGATACGGCTCATCAATAAATAATATTATTTTCCTTTCGAATTGCTCAAGGGTCTTTATCTGCCAAGCTGCCTTCATGGCAAGACCTTTGATAATCGCCTGCATATGGACTTTATTATGCAAAAGGCTCACTTTTTTATCGTCGGCGATACTGGCGGCGAAAGTAAAAGGACCTGTAATCTGGCATTTTATGAATTTTATGTTATCCGAATCCTCTTTTATCCTGCGGCAAAAATCATAAAAGCCCGAAGCAAAATCTTCTGAAATTTTAAAATAATCCGTATCGTTGGAAATTATGCGGGAATAAAACTCTTCCAATTCTTTTTCTTCCTGGCTGCTGTCAAATACTAAATTTTTATCCTTGAATCTTAAGCAGGGAAAATTTTCACTGAACTGAGCTACCATCCCCTCCCGGGCGTCGCGCTTAGGTAGCTGCGGCCAGAACGGAATCTGGGGCACATATTTAAATATCAAATCTAATGCCTGCTCGGCGTTCTTATGGGGAAGGCTGCCTATACCTGTAGCTAAACCCCTTAATTCATCCATTCTCTTCTCCCCTCGAAACCAGATCTTTTGACCCTTTTATTAACAATCAGTTACAATACAAATTTTTCTAAAACCCTAAATCCTCACCTACTAAAACCACCCTAAATCTATCCGCAATTGCTTCGGCTTCAATAATCAGAATCTGACAGCACATTCTCATGTATTCCGGAAAAAGGCAGATTGCCTGGCGGCAAATACCGTCTTTAAGGCAGGGCGCCTGCCAATTCAGGCGTTTGCAATTAAGCGGCGTGGCATATTCTCTCGCCCGCTTTATCGCGGCTCCTAAATCAGAAGTAATTTTATTCAATCCCGCAACCGCAATCACATTTTTTGCATACGAGATTCCGGCAATGCGGTTACCATAAGCGCTAAAAAAAACCAATTCAGAATTCCCGGATATGGCATTAGGGCTGGCTAAATAATAATCTGCAGAGCTAGCCTTTCTTCTAATTTCTAAACTTTCTTCACGGCTTAAATTCGGCTTATACGGGTTCAATACCTCATTGCCTCTTGCTTCAAGACTCTTTATCATGCCTAATTGCTCTAAAGTCAAAGAGCCGGAAAAACCCACTTTGGCATCGGCAGGAATCAATTCTAAAATTCTTTCTTTTGCATGAGCTTTATCCGGAGAGTAAAATCCCCGGATGTTTTTTTTCTGCCAAAGTTTAATCAGGATTTCGGCTTTATTATCCAATTATTGCCTCTTCTCTAAATCAAGGTGCAGTGTATTTCTTAGCTTCTTAAGCTGCGGGCTGATTAATACCGGATACTTATATTCAGAGTATATATGCCTTAACTTATTATCGAATTTTTCGATGTTTTCTTTTGTAAAAGCTCTTATTTTCTCTATGGAAGGCGATTTATAAACCACTCTGCCATTATCCACAACTTTTTTTAGCAAAGCCCGCCCTTTTATCTTCTCGCTATCTAACCCTAATATATCTTTGACAAATTTCCTTTTTTTATTCTCTATCCGGAAAACCTGTTTTCTGCCCGGATAGGTAGCTTTATGGCTGCTTAATTTCATCGTCGGTAAAAATTTACCGTTACTATCGGTAACCTCGCTTATTTTATAAATCACATCTAAAGAGGGAGCATCAATGCTCGTACCCATATTTGTACCTACGCCGAAATTATCTATTAAAGCATCCCTGTCCAGCAAATTCTTGATCTTGAATTCATCGAGATTTCCGCTGGCAAAAATTTTCACATACCCAAGGCCTTCTTTGTCTAATATTCTTCTTGCTGTTTTAGAAAGGCCTGCCATATCCCCGCTATCCAACCTTATGCCCTTTAGCCGGTATCCTCCCTCCTTTAAATACAATGCTATTAAAACAGCGTTCTTTATGCCTTTTTTTGTATTATATGTATCTACAAGTAATGTTGTTGTATCAGGAAAAGTGCTGCTGTAGGCTAAAAAACTATCTATTTCACGCTTAAAAGCCATGACAAATGAATGTGCCATTGTGCCTACGGCAGGTATATTATAAAGCTTAGCGCTTAAAACATTAGAGGTGCCTTTGAATCCGGCAATATACGAAGCGCGGCTTACCTTGACTGCGGCGTCGCTGCCATGAGTCCTTCTCAGAGAAAAATCGTATACTCCTTTATTGCCGGCAGCATAAACCACGCGGGAGGCCTTGCTGGCAATCATAGTCTGTAAATTTATGGTATTTAAAAGAGCGCTTTCGATAATCTGGGCTTCGATAATCGAAGCAGTCACCCGTAAACACGGCTCATTGGCAAAAAAAACTGTCCCTTCAGGCATAGCCCAGATATCTCCCCTGAATCTGAATTTACTCAAATAATTCAAGAATTCATTAGAAAATAATTTTTGTTTTTTTAAGTATTTTAAGTCTTCTTTGCTAAATTCTAAATTTTTTATATAGCTTAAAATATCTTCAAGACCAGCACAGATTAGATAACTGCGATTAGGCGGTAAATCTCTGATAAATAAATCAAAAGTAGCGCGGCTGTCTTTTTTATAGACGAAGTAACTCTGCGCCATGGTCAATTCATATAAGTCAACCAGTAAAGAAATATTATTCATCGGATTTTAATGGCTGGGTAAAGCTTTGTATTCTTTTTTCCGGAAAATAATGCCCCTTAAAAAGAACGTTTCCCTGCTGATCCGCGAGTATAAAGACAGGTATTCCTAAGATACCATATGAAAAAGCAATGTCACCTTCTTTATCTAGAAGTATTGGAAAAGGCAAATAATAATTACGGATAAAGCTCTTAACCTTTGCTTGGAATTCTCCAACATTTATCGCTAAAATTTCAACTCCCCGGCTGTTAATTTCTGGATAACGGTCATTTAAATTCTTTAATTCTGTCCTGCAATAAGGGCACCAGGTGGTCCAGAAAAATAAGAGGATATTTTGACCTTTAAAATCTGAAAGTGAAATAATATTGTTATCCAAATCTGGAAGGTTAAAATCTATCAGCTTCTCAGGCTCATTCGGCAGCGGTTCAAAGGCAAATAATGAACTTAGTACGAAAACGAAAAATAAGAATAGCGCTGATATTTTTTTTACCATATTAAGCTTCCTGCTTTAATCAGAAAATATTCGCCCATTCCTATTAAGACAAAACCGCTGATTTTTTTTAATTTTCCTAACCAGCTTCCGGACTTAGGCAGGCGCAACAACAAGGAGCTAAAAGTTCCCACTAAAATCAATAAGAACCCTACTCCGTAAGCAAAAACAAATAATAAGCTCGCTCCGTAAATTATATTCTGTTTATTTGCCACGAGCAATAATATAACCCCTAATGCCGGGGCAACGCAAGGCCCGACTGCCAATCCGGATATCAGGCCAAAAATAAATACCGAAGGATAATCTTTTATTTTAAATATTTTTTTTTGAGTAAATAGTTTTGAAAAATCTATATTGATAATATCAAAAAAAGAAAGTCCTGCAATAATACAGGCGTTACCTATTATTAAAAAAGAAAGAGGATGGTTAGCAAGTTGTCCGAATAATTTTCCGGTAAGCGCGGCAGCAAAACCTAATATCGAATAAGTTATGGAAATTCCCAAAACATAAATCGAGCTTAAAATAAATCCCTTTTTTAAAGAGGCGCCGCCTTTTACTCCAATAAAACTTAAGGTAATCGGGATTAAAGGGTAGGTACAAGGAGAGAAGCTAACCAGAACTCCTGCAAAAAATGCGCCAAGGTAACCTATAGAATCACCTGGTAGACTCATCGATCCAGTTTAAATATTTTTTATTTCCGGCAATAACCGGCAGGGTAATTATCTCTGGGACTTCATAACTATGTATTGATTGTACTTTTTTTATCAATTTTTTTACCCGTGACTTTTTGGTTTTAATTATAAGTAAAGTTTCTTTGGAATTATCAATTTTACCCTCCCACCAGAAAATCGAATGAATATCCGCGATAATATTCACGCAAGCAGCAAGTTTTTCCTCTACAAGCACTTGCGCAATCTTCTCTGCTTCTTGTCTTTCGGGTGCAGTAATTAATATTACCGCGTACATTTTTTGCATTCGGCTTTCAGCTTTTTAGTTATCAGCCTTCCAGCTGGCTCCTGATAACTGATAGCTCATTTATATAACTTCTTAACTAATTTTGCTACGCGGCTGCCCAGCCTCGCGCACTCTCTATTTGTCCGGTTGTCCGGAGAATTGATGGCTACCGGGCCATAATGATCTCCTTGCGGATCGCCTTGTATAATCATACCATGAATGAGCATTGCGTTCAAGATATCTAGAATAGTGGTCTCATTTCCTCCGCCGATATTCGCCGAGGATGTAAAAGCCGCCCCTATTTTACCATCGAGCTCGCCGTGAAAATCTACGGATTCATCCAGAAGTTTCTTCAAGGGCGCAACCATACTGCCGTAGTAAGTAGGCGAACCAATAATTATTGCCTGAAATTCCAGCATCTCTTTAGCCTTAACAGCTTCTACGGATTTTAAGGTTGCATCCAGGCCTTCTTTTTTAACACCCTCGGCAACAGCCTGGGCCATCTTTTTGGTGTTGCCGCCTGCAGAATAATAAATAATTAATACCTTAGCCATATTTACCTGCCCTCCTCAATCTTTACCGACTTAATCTTGCCAAACTGCCCACAGACGTCAAATATTATTGTCGGGTCTTTAGCGTTTATGCGTATAGTAAAATCCTGATTTTCGCCCAAAGGCTTTGAAGGCTGCGGCATAATCTCTAAATCCTGGCCAAACTCCAATATCGAGCATTTGAAAGCCTCAAGGGAAATATCCTGCATATTTAAAATAAATTCCAGGGAATAATTATGCATAACCTAATATATTCAAAATCTGCGGCATTACCTCAGCGCAACCAGAGCTGATTCTATAATCGCATAAATTAGATAAAGCAGAAGGTTCATTGTTTATCTCAATAAGTGTTGCGCCTTTTTCTTTGGCATATACCGGCAGGCTTGCTGCCGGATAAACCACTAAGGAGGTTCCCACAAGTAGAAGCACCTTGCATTTGTCAAGCCGTTGGTAAGCCTTGCTTAATTCCTCCTGCGGCAGCATCTCGCCAAAAAGCACGATATCTATCCTGAATCTACCGCCGCATTTACAGCGCGGAAAATAGCGGCTTAAAACTCTAAGCAGCTTTAAGCGGGAACTTCCGGCTGCCTTTAACAAAGAAACCATTTCTTTTAGTCTTTGCGGCTCTAAAACAATCTTATTGCCGCAATCTCTGCACCTGATCCTAAAAGCATTGCCGTGCAGTTCGATTACATTGCGCGAGCCTGCCTTCTGATGTAGATTATCCACGTTTTGGGTGATTATCGCACTTAATATATTATCTTTCTCCAGAGCGCTTAAACCCAAATGGGCGGGATTAGGCCGGGCTTTTAAAAGTATAGAATATAATTCTATTACAAAACCAGCTACATCCAGCGGCTGCCTCTTAAAAGCCAAAGCCAAACCTTCACTGGTTGAGAAAACATCAGGGTCATAATGCGACCACAAACCGTCCTTGCCCCTGAAAGTAGGAACTCCGCTTTCAGCAGAAATCCCCGCCCCGGTCAAGCAGACAACAGCTTCTTTTCTAAAATTATTTTTAATGAAACTTTTTAATTCTTTGGAAATCATAAATCTTCTTTTTTATCCTTTTTCTTCTTCCTCTTTAAAAAGAAAAACAATAATAATATCCCGGCCAGAAACCCCCCGACGTGCGCAAACCAGGCTACCCCTGTCATTTCCGCTCCTTGCGCTGAGGCAAGCGAAGCTGTGCCGTAAAAAAGCTGCAGGATTATCCAGAATATCAGAAACCACCAGGCCTGGATCCTGACAATGCGCCAGAGAAAAAAGAAAGGGATTAAAACCAGCACCTTAGCCCTGGGGTAAAGAATTACGTACGCACCCAGCACCGCAGAAATCGCACCACTCGCCCCGATCAGCGGTATTTTAGAATCAGGTGCGATTAAAATATGCCCGAAGGTAGCTAGTATGCCGCCAAGGATATAGAAAAATATGAACCTTAAATGCCCTAACCTGTCTTCTATATTATTGCCGAAGACCCAAAAATAAAGCATGTTTCCGAAAATATGCGCAAAACCGCCGTGGAAAAAAAGCGAAGTGACCAGGGTCAAAAGCGCAGCTGGTTCAGTCAGGTGCGTAATATTGTAAGGTATGACTGCAAACTGGGAAATTTTATCCTGTAGGCCTTCGCCTAAATTAAGCTCGTAAATAAATACTAAAACATTCGCTATGATGATCGCTATGGTAACAAAGGGAAAGGTCTTGGTTGGATTTTCGTCTTTTAAGGGAATCATTTTAACATCGCCGCTGAAATCATCCTGCCAGAGCTCCTGCCTTCTTTTCGAAAAGAAAAGAATCTGTCATTCTCACAGGAAGTGCAAATCCCGCAAACGCGGATATTTTCTTTTTTTATTCCTCTATCCAAAATTTGTTTTTTATTCGCCTCGATCAAGTCAATATAATAACGGCTGTCTCTTTTGATTAATCCGTATCCGAAGTCTTTAAAATCTCTGCCTACCTCATAACAACAGGACCTTATCGCAGGGCCAAAGCAGGCTTTTAAATCTTCTGCTTTAAGATTAAATCTTTTCTGCATTTGGATTATAGTTTCAGAAACAATATTCTCTCTCGTACCCTCTCTGCCGGCATGCACTAATCCTAAGGCAGGGATGGTTTCGGCATATAAAAATATTGAAAGGCAGTCTGCAGTAAATATCGCAAGCGGCAGGCCTTTTTTATTCGTTATAAGGGCATCAGTATCAGCTAAAGCAGTATCATAACTTAAAGCGCCCTTTCCTTTATCAGAGTCGCTGACATATCTTATTTGGTTAGAATGGATCTGCTTTGCGCAAACCAAATCTTTGTAATCAATGCCTAAAGTCCGCAAAAATTTTTCGCGGTTGCCCAACGAATTATTGCTCTCACCGTAAAACAAAGACATATTTCCGTCTTCTCTATTACTAAAACCCCAAGCTAATCCTTGACCCAGACTTTCCATGTTATTAAATATCGCAGATTTCAACAAGCTTATCCCTTGAATTGAGGCCTTTTAAAATCTTAATCTGGTATTTTCTGACCTTCAGGTGCTTTGCCAGAAGTTCTATTAATTGTTTGTTGGCGAGATTATGCTGGGCAGGCTTGGTAAGATAGGCTTTTAAATAGTTGCTTTCTTGCTTGATGAAATTTCTGCTTGCCTTTGGTATGACGCGGATATTGAGAATCACTTCTTAATGGCGACCCGGTAGGCATCAACAATGCTGTATATGCCTAAAATACAGATTAAAACCAGGCCTAATAAAAACATTGCTAGCCCCACAACCAGCTCTGAGGCAAATATAACTTTTCCGAAAAGCCAGAGTCCGATGAGTATGCTGCCGAATATAAAAACCAGCAGGCTTAGCGAAGAGCAAAAAATAATCAGCAATCCCTTTTTAATCTGGCCGTTATAAAGCTGGCCTAAGCCGTTAAAAACAAAAGAAAGCACTGTTGCTACGCCGGGGTGAGTTATCCTGGTCTCTTCCATAATCAATCTCCTATTTTGAATTTAATGACTTGGTATCCTGTATATTGGTAAGTTTATCGGAAAACCTGTCTAACCTCTTTGAGCTATCGTCATATTTGTGGCTGGCGTCTGAAAGGTGCTTTCCTAAAAGGTCAAAGTCCCCCCTGAATTTATTTATCTCAATAGAAAGCATATTCAAGTTCTTTAAGATTATCTTGGCATTCTCTTCGACCCTTAAACCTTTCAGGCCCAGACAAATTACCTGCAGATAAGCATAAAAGGTATTAGGAGAAACCGGAATCACTTTCTTAGACATGCAGTAGGAAAGTGTATCTTCTTTAATAATCGTTTCATAGTAAACGTTTTCCGCGGGGATATACATCAGCGCAAAATCATAGGTATTTTCCGCAGGCAGGATATATTTCAGGGCTATCTCATCAATGCGCTTTTTTACGTCCTGCAGGAATTTCTTGCGGCTGGCGTTTTTCTCCTGATCGTTTTCAGCTTCCTGTATCTTCTGGAAATTCTCCAGGCTGAACTTTGCATCGATAGGCACCAGGCGCTCACCGATCCTGATTACCGCGTCCACCGCATCAGAAGATTTAAAGCGGTACTGCATCTGATAAAAATCTTTTTTCGGGAATATCTGGGATAACATATTCTCCAGCTGCGTCTCCCCCATCTGCCCCCTGAATTTCGGTGCGCGTAAAAGCTCCTGGAGGTTGGAAATATTCTTACTGACCTGGAGGATCTGGCTGTTTGTCTCCTGAAGCCTTCCCAGCTGTTCTTTTACGTTTCCGAATGCACTGGTGGCGCTGCCCAGGTTCTGCCCGATGATCTTATTTGCCTCCTGCAGAGACTGATTCATCTGGTTCAGGCGCTCGTTGACCTGGGAAGAGACCTTGAAAACAAAGATAACAATCACAATGGATAAAACCAAAAATAATGAGCCTATAAGCCAAATCATAGTTTTATTATAACATCTGAGTTTTCAGTTATCAAAGTAAATAATCTTTTTTTGCGCGCCTGGCACTCCTGAAGATATTGGTCTTAATCTCCGGGCAAATCCTTTTTAAATCCCTGATTATTCCTGACATTTTCCTGCGCCTGGAACTATCAGAATTAGGGCAGGAGCAGTCTGTAAAATTAAAGCCCAATGTCTTGGCAAAACGCTTGATCATATATTCCTCTACATAAGCCAAAGGCCGGATAATCGTAATCTTGCCTTTAAATAATTCCTGTTTTGGCACCATGGCAGAGACTTCGCCTTGAAAGAATAAATTCAGGAGAATAGTTTCGGTAATATCATCCAGATGATGGCCAAGGGCGACCTTACTACATTTAAAGCGATGAGCTGTTTCAAATAAGGCCTTCCTTCTATTCCAGGAGCACCAGAAGCAGTTTATATCTTTTTTCTTTGTCTTTTTTAAAACATCTACCTTTTTAATATGGTATTTTACGCCTATCTTTTTAAAATGCTTAATCAGGCGGGCAGAATATGAGCGCGGATAACCGAAATCAATGTGCACTGCCAGAAGATCGTATTTTATGGGCACAAAGCGCCTGCGGTCATTTAAAATATGTAATAGCGTCAGGCTATCCTTGCCGCCGGATACCGCCACCGCAATTTTATCCCCATCGGCAAGCATCTTGTAATCCGTGGTCGCCTTCCCGACTTTCTTAGAAATAAAAAATTCAGTTCCTTGCAAAACCGCCATAAATCACCTTATATTTTTAAATACATGTATAAAAATGAATCTGTCGGTTTTCTCGCTCAAGTCGGTTTTGCCCCTCCGGGGCATGCCAAAGGTCTTTCGTGTTTTTGGCGGCTGCGGAACTCGCCCCCGTCGGCGCTCACGCGCCAGGACGGGCTCAGACATCCTCGCCGTCCGAATGCTTTCGCGTTCGGATTCCCAAAAATACTCAAGCTGCTTTGGCTAAAACCTCCATTCGCGGCGGAAACCGCCCAGATTCATTTTGTTATTTTCAAGACTAGTCTTCTAATATTTAGTGGGTCCTGGCTTGGCTATTTCAGAGAGATATAAATTTTGTGGTTTGCTTTCGCGCTGAAAATTTTCTAATGCGCTTCAAGCAATCCTCCCCCCAAAAAAAATCTATTCTAAAAATCAGCCTATCCCTCACCCTTGATTAAATCTTTGTAATCTAAATCATCTTACATTACTAATTGTTTTTTCCAGCTAAATATATGGCGATATCCTCTACGGTCTTTAACTTTTCCTGATCGTCATCAAGAATTTCAAGGCCAAACTCATCCTCCAGGGCCATAACTATTTCCAAGGCATCCAGAGAATCAGCTCCTAAATCCTGTACAATATTGGAGCCCAATGTTATTTTATTTTCGTCCAATCCCAGCTGCTTAGCAATTATGGGCCTGATTTTAAGAAAAATCGCCTCTTTTTGTACTGTAGTAATTTTGCTTTTCTTACCCTTGTCAAACATCTTCTTACTCCGTCTGTGTTAGTTTACATAATTTATCTAAAAAAGTGCCTATGGAATTAGTATGACTTAAGACTTTCTTAGCATTTTCTGCGCTTAGAGGCTCCCCGTCCAAAACAACTGAACCAATAATTAAATTAATCATATACAAATCATTTCTGATATGGTGGTTAATGAGCTCCCAGACTAAAGGGGGTATAATTATATTTTGCTTCTCTATCTTTTCATAAATCTGGCGTTCATTAGGCAAGGGATTAGCCATGTTTACCTCTCTTTGCGATATTTTTAGCGATACGGTTTACCACCTTAAAAAGCTGTTCAATAGTCAAAGGCTTGGTAAGATACGCTACGGAGCCCGATTTTCTGGCTTCTTTTATTTTTTCTTTTGCACTATCCCAAGTAACCATTACGCATTGGCACAAAGGTGCGACTCCTTTTATCCGGCTTAAAACATCGATTCCGCTTACCCCCCTTTTTAGGTAAATATCTAAAAGCGCTATATCCGGCTTTACTTTTTTGGCTAAACTTACCGCCTTATTTCCGGAAAATGCCTTGTAAACCAAATAACCTTTTTTTCTAAATAACAATCTTACAAATTCGCAGATATCTTTTTCATCATCCAAAATCAGGACTTTTAGCTTTTTCTTCAACATTTATTCCTCCCGGCATAAGTGGTACCTTGCGCAAACTTCCCTAACCGCATCATTTAAACGCTGGATGGTTTCTTTAATGGGGTAAGCTTCATTATGTAAATCCGCGGGTATTTCTATGAATTTAATGCCTCTTTTTATCAGGCCTTCGGCCTCCTCCCACTTTTCCGCGGGGTCGCCGAAAAGAATAATTTCCTTTGGAGGGTGAGTCATACGTAATAAATTAAGCCCAAATTCGCCAAGCATCCCTATGAAGGCTACATCCAAAAGAATAATATCAGGCTTAAATTCTTTGATGCGCTCTATCTGCCCCAGGCCGCTCTCAATTACGTCATAAATTCCTTTAGAGAGGGCTTCCTGCGTAAAATAATCTTTTACCAATCCGGAAATTAGATCCCTCGGGCTAATAATCAAAAGGCGGGCTTTGGGCAGAAAACTCTCGGAAATAACAATAGGGGGTTTTTGTAGTGTTTCGGCAGGAATCTTATATGCCGCCTCCGGGACAGGGCCCTTCTCTTTAGACAATATTTCTTCTACTTTAACGGTTAATTCGTCGATCAAAAGCGGCTTGATAAAAAACGCATCGCAGCCGATACTATCTACCTTCGCCTTATATTCCATATCATAAGCAGTCATCACAATAACTTTAACCGAAGGGTAATCTTTACGCAGCAGCTTTAATATTTCAATCCCGCTGATCTTGGGAAGCTTTATATCTAAAAGCACCAGGTCTAACTTTTCGCTTTTAATAATATTCGTGCAAGCCTCGCCGTCTTCTGCTTTAAATATCTTATATCCTTTGCTGTGAAAGAATCCCTCAAGCGCATCGGTTACAAACTTCTCGTCATCAACAATCAGAATCTTCTTTACAGCCTCCATAATCTACTTCCTCGGGCTTTCCGAATCAGGGTCTATAATATTATAAATAGCATCTTTGAGCTGGCGCAGAGCCTTGCTTGCTTCTATTGTGTGCTGCTCTAACTCCGATAGCCGGGTTATTGACTTTTCTATCTCCTGCGACGAAGAGGCATTTTTTAGCTTTTCTTTTAATTCGGCTTTAGCCACGCCCGCCCCCACGCTTATCTTATTATGCCAGTTGCCGACTTTATGAAATAACTCTCTTATTTTTGCCATATAATTATCCTTTTCTGTTTAGCCTCTTAGAAATTCCATTTTCTCAAAAACATACCAAGATTATTAAGGGAACCTATAATTTCGCCAGCAGGCTTTCGATTTCCGTTAAGACAATCGGTTTAAATACTACCTCATTAGCGCCCAGGCTGCGTAACCGTTTCTCTACGGCTTCATCATAATAAGCGGTAATCATCACGAACTTTATCTGCGGGTATTGCGCCTTTGCCTTTTCCAGGATTTTATCTCCGTCTATATCGGATAATCTGTAATCGCACAGCACTATGTCAGGTTTCTTATTATCAATTACATTCAAAGCGCCCTCTCCGTCTGCTGCCTTATAAACCTCATAGCCGAATATCTCTAAGCCCTTAGCGAAGTCGTTGACAAATTCTAACTCATCATCGATAACCAGAATCTTTTTCATAATTATGCTCCCCTGGGAAACTCCAAAACAAAAGTTGTCCCTACACCCGGCCGGCTGTGAAAAGAAATCTCCCCCTTATTCCTCCAGACCAGCTGCCTGACAATAGAAAGCCCCAGGCCCGTGCCCTTGCTGGGGCCCTTGGTAGTAAAAAACGGCTCAAAGACCCTGCGCGCCTTATCTTCGGGAATACCTTTTCCGGTATCCTGAACCTCAATATGGATTTTATTATCCGCGGTTGAGTCCGCGTTAACCGTAATAGTTCCCGTACCTTCAATTGCCTGAGCGGCATTGCGGATGATATTAAAAAAAATCTGCTGAATCTCCCGCCTGTCCGCCAGAATTCTCGGCAAGTCCGGGGGAATCTTCTTTTCTATGTTTATCCTTCCTAACTCCAGCTCATGCCCGACTACCGCAAGCGTTTCCTCTACTTCCTCGAGAACACTGATTAATTCCGGCTTGAATTCCTTGCTAGGCTTGGCGAAATTAGCAAGCTTGCGGGTGATCCCGGAAATGCGGTTAGCCTGGTTCAAGGTTTCATTCAGAATAGACTCGCATTCCTTGACAATTTCCTCTTTGCTTTTATCTTTATAATGGCCTTTTTGATTTGCCAGAAGAAAAAGCTGGATTTTAGTATTGATGATATTCAAAGGGTTGCCTATCTCATGGTGTATGCCCGCGGCCATAGTGCCTATAGCCGCGCGCCTTTCGGCCTGGGCGGCTTCCTGCAAAAGCTGGGCATTGCCTATTGCCACCGACTCGGTGCGGGCCAGATCCTCTAGCACATCCAAGTCGTCTTTGGTATAGTCTTCGTCGGATTTCTTCCTGCCTAAGGCGATAAAGCCGGTCAAGTCGTCGTGAAGCAGCAAAGGCAAAACCAGCACGGCTTTAAGTTTAGACATTTCAGAGGAGATTTCCGGGTTTACGCCCGCGATTCCGTCTATCTGCTTGATCACTGCCGGCTGGCGTGTTTTTTTAAGGAAAATTACCAGTTTTGACTCGGAGGTAAAAGTAATGTTTTTGTCATCCAGGCCATGGGATTGATAAAGCTGGTATTTGTCATCAACCCTGTTCAGGATAAAGATGCCTGAGGCATAGGGGTGCAGGGTTTCACTGAGAAGCTTAAGGGTAGAGCTGATAACCTCGTCTAAGTTAAGCCTGGTAATTACCTCATCGATAAAGGCCTTGATAATCTGCTTGTATTCGTATTTCTTCTGAAAGAGGAAGTTGTCGGTGGTATTGGTTAACCAGGTTTCAATGGGTCGCAGGGTAAAGGTAATGACTAGGGCGCTGACAATAAGGGCGAGGATGTTATTGGCGCCGCCAAGTAAATGCGCCGCCAGCATTGCCGCTGACACTACCACCCCGAAGACAAAGGCCAGCATCCCGGCGAAGACCA
>Ga0180301_10002608_pt1 | contig 14189 bp, 11 predicted proteins | sample GuaBasSediGuay16_FD_121797 | JGI IMG/M metagenome (GOLD analysis project Ga0180301, IMG submission 121797) | Subseafloor sediment microbial communities from Guaymas Basin, Gulf of California, Mexico - Guay16, Core 4569-2, 12-15 cm | ecosystem: Environmental > Aquatic > Marine > Hydrothermal...
GACAATAATAGTATACCATAGGGTTGCCCACCTCTCCTTGTGAGTCGCCCCAAGGTAGTAGAGGGCCGCTTTTCAATCCCTCGAAAGCGGTTTGTATGGACAAGAGGGGCAATTTGTAGTGCGGGTCCGTATATGGGACCCAAGGAGAAGTTACGTGGATAGTGGTACAGTAAAGTGGTTCAACGACAAAAAAGGTTACGGTTTCATCACTCCCGACGGAGGCGGCGACGATCTGTTTATTCATCACAGCAACGTCGAGATGGAGGGATTCAAGACGCTAAGTGACGGCCAGAAGGTCGAGTACGAGGCGGGCGAGGGAAAGAAGGGCCCGGAAGCAACCAAAGTCGTGCCAATCTGAGCATACCCTCCAGGGTAGTAAATTCCCGCGCGTGGGCTTAGTTAGTGTTGTAAAGCTCTTGCCCGCGTATAACCGGGAATTGGCAATCGTGAACAGGTGTACCTGGCAGCGGCCCGGTCTGCCGGCGATGTTTGGCGAACAGGTTTATTTTGTATATCCGGCTTAGCGGCGGCTGAGCGGTTGTGTAACCGTTTCATCTCGTATTCGAGTACTCAAGACCCGGCGGGGGGGGTATCGGTCTGTTGCGGGCTTGCTGTTTCTTGTCTGTTCGGGATGGCGAACGAGGTTATCGTGTCCGGCCGCTTGAAAAAAATTGCGAATCGGCGCAATATCTGCTTAATTTTGTTGCAACCCATCCACCCTTTTCCTACAATCCCGATTCGTGTATTTTTTGCGAAATGGCTATTTGTGGTTTGAGTTGAGGTTGCTATGGAAGTCATTCCCGCGATAGACCTTATCGGCGGCAAATGTGTGCGGCTCATTCAGGGCGAGTATCACAGGCAGATTACGTACGAGGACGATCCCGTCAAGCAGGCGCAAGTCTTTGCCGACGCCGGCGCCAAGTGGCTCCATATCGTCGATCTGGACGGTGCGCGGATGGGCAGAAGCATCAATTTCGAGGTGATCGCCGCTATTACGTCTCAGTTTGATCTTGACGTCGAGGTCGGCGGGGGTATTCGCGACGAAGACACCATCCGGATGATGCTGGACGCCGGTGTCAAGCGGCTCATCATCGGCACGGCGGCGGTGAGGAACCTGGGCTGGTTCAGCGAGATGGCCGACAAGTTCGTCGGCAAGCTGGCGTTCGGACTGGATGCGCGGGGATCGAAGGTCGCAGTCGCCGGCTGGACGCAGGAGATGCCGCAGAAGCTGTGGTATTTTGCCGCCCAGGCGGCGAATCTGCCGTTGGGCGCGATTATCTATACGGATATCACAAGGGACGGTATGTTAGCCGGACCCAATTTCGACCGCACAAAGGCGCTGGTCGATGCGGTCAACATCCCGATAATTGCCGCCGGCGGCGTTACGAAAGTAGAAGACGTCGTCCGCCTCAAGGAACTCGGCGTCGCAGGGGCAATTTTAGGAAGAGCACTCTACGAAGGCACAATAGACTTGGCCCAGGCAATAAAGGCCGGCCGCCAAACAGAAGAATAACCCGCCTGAGCAAACTTTTGACGCGAGCGTCAACATTGGGACGATACTAAACTATTAGGCAGCCGCCCCGCCCCAACGCCCTTTTTTGCCCAATATCGAGGTTTTTGTTCCTGCGCGGCGAAGACCTTGCGGAAGTGAAAGCCGTTGATTGCGAACATCATTATCAGGTGAAACTGCCCCGGATGGCGAAACGACCTCAACAGCAGCTTCCAGTAGTACCGCCTGCCGGAACTCCATATCCCCATGAGCCAGAGACTCTTGAATAGCGCTTTCATGTCCGATCTGGTTACCTTGTGTCTGTGCTGCTGCACCGGCACGTAGCTCTTGAGAAACGTCACTATCCGCTGGTAATAAAGTTCCGGCGAATAAATCGTCTTGACGACTTTCTGGTAGCCGCCCAGCAACTCCTCCCACTTCATTTTCGGTATGAAGTTCATTGAAAAGTCCGTATTGTCGCCCGAGCTGTGCTGCAACAACCTTTTCTCGTCCGTCAGCCGCTGGTACAACTCCGTGCCCCTGGGGGCATTGAGCAGCCCGACCATTGCCGTCACAACCCCGCTTTCCTGGATGAAGCGGATAAGATTTTCAAAGACCGAACTGCGGTCCGCATCGAACCCTAAGATGAACCCGGCCTGCACCTCCATGCCGAAACGCTGAACCTTCTTGACACACTCGACAAGGTCCCTGCCCTTATTCTGTGTCTTGTTGCACTCGGTAAGGCTCTCTTCGTCGGCAGTTTCGATCCCGACGAAGACACAGTCAAATCCCGCCTGCGCCATCAGGCGCATGAGTTCTTCATCATCGGCGAGATTAATCGAAACCTGTGTGTTGAGCTTGAACGGCCGGCCCTTCCGGTCCATCCATTCGATCACCGCCGGCAAAATATCGTTCTTGAGTATCTTCTTGTTGCCGATGAAATTGTCATCCACAACAAAAACAGGCCCGCGGTATCCGATTACATAAAGCCGTTCCAGCTCGGCGATCATCCGGGCGCTTGTTTTAGTACGCATCCGCTTGCCGAACAGCGACGTTACATTGCAGAAATCGCAACTGAACGGACAGCCGCGGGAATACTGAACAGGCATGCAAAAGTACTTCTTCGTGTCGATCAAATCCCATCGCGGTATCGGCGTATCCTGCATATCGGCCCACTCGCCGGTCTGATAAATATGCTCCGGGCATCCGGCGGCGAGATCCTGCAGGAAGCCGCCTAAGGTAACCTCGGCCTCATTCAGGACCAGATGGTCTATATGGTCAAACTCCTCCGGCATCGCCGTAAACAAAGGCCCGCCGGCGACGATCTTCCTGCCGAGTTTCCTGCAGCGGTCTATTATCCGCTCGATCGATTCCCTGTGGACGGACATGCCCGAAAGAAACACGTAATCGCTCCAGAGTATGTCCCGGTCGCACAAAGACTCCACCGACATGTCCACCAGCTTCAATTGCCAATCTTCGGGCAGCATCGCCGCAACCGTCAGCAATCCCAGGGGCGGCAGCATGGCCTTTTTGGACGTAAAATTCAGCGCATTCTTGAGGCTCCAGAACGTATCCGGCGTCTCCGGGCCGACCAACAGTATCTTCATAGAACGCTCCCACGGTAAGAAAAAAATAAGACACGAAAGGCGGATTCTTAAATCACCCTGTTCTTTCTTGCTGCACCCTCGTTATATTGCCGGCGCAACTGGTTTGTTTTACAAAAAATGATAAGCAAAACGAAAAAATGCCGACGTTGACGACCTGCCAACATGCTGTAATACCAAACGGTGCTTGCGATGATTTCGCCGGTCGGGTATAATATTGCCATTGCGGAAAGGCTAAAGAACAGTGCAGGAACAAGAATAGTGCCGCCGGCTTGCAAAGAAGGAGAGATATTATGGCGTCAGACATAAACCGCAGAGCATTCATGCGTAAATCGGTCGTTTCCGCCGCCGCGGGCGCGATTGCCCTTGACGCGAAGTCCGCCGCTGCAGCAGCAAACCGGCCTGCCGTCGAACCGAAGAATACCCTGCCTATCGGCAAAATCGCCGGGATGTCCGTCAGTCGGCTCCTTTTGGGCGGCAATCTGCTGACGCACTATACGCACAGCCGCGATCTGCGATATGTCTATAACCTGGCTGCCCAATACAATACCGAAGCTAAGATCCTCGAAACTCTCGCGATTGCCGAATCCCATGGCGTAAACACCCTTGTCATTCATACAACGCCGTGGACCGACGCCATCCTCGGCAAGTACAAGAAACAAGGCGGCAAGATCCAGATCATCATGTGCCCCACCGCCGCCGTCGATCCGTCGATGGAGGCCTACACCAAACAGGTCCGGCACATCGCCGATATGGGTATCGACGCGCTTTATCTCTGGGGCGTCCGTGCCGACAAACTGGCTTCCAAAGGCAAGATGGATCTCATTGCAAAGGCGGTCGATCTCGTCAAAAGCTACAATCTGCCCTCCGGTGTAGGTGCTCACGACATCAACGTCGTGCGCCTTTGCGAGCAGCACAAGATCGACACCGACTTCTACATCAAGACGTTCCATCACCACAACTATCCGACCGGCCCGCGTCCCAACGAGATCAAAGGCCCGTACGCCGAGATTCCCGGTTACTGGTGCAGTAATCCCGGCGACGTCATCGACGTGATGAAGGACGTCAAAAAGCCCTGGATAGCGTTTAAAGTCATGGCCGCCGGTGCTATCAACCCTGATAACGCATTCCGCTACGCTTTCGAAAATGGCGCCGACCACGTCTTGGCCGGTATGTTCGACTTTGAGATCGCCGAAGACGTAAAAACCGCAAAGACCATCCTGACGGATCTGAAGCGAACCCGCCCCTGGCAAAGCTGATCACCCGCAAACCTGGTCGCCCCGCCGACACCACGCCGAAGATGGACGAGATTATTCTTCCTTTCTCCCGGCTGTCGTTGTATCCTGAATGACAAGGTGGTTTGCGCTGTTTCGTAACATCAACAGCAGACGCCATCGGTTTTGAGAATGATTGTTTACAGCGGGAGTATCCTAATGAACACGTCGAGAACCGCCAATGTCATCCGGAATACGCTTATCCTGGCGAGCCTGCCGGCGATCGTTGCAAGCCAGGCGCAGGGGCAGCTTAGGATAGCCGATGCCGGCACTAATGCGCTGGAAAAATCCGTGGTGATGATTCGCAGCGTAAGCCAGGATTTCGATTATGTGACGCCATGGAAACAGATGGCCATGGGCCAGGGCTCGGGATCGGGCTTTATCATCGAGGGCAACCGCATCCTGACTAATGCGCATAACGTCAGCAATAACAAGTACATAGAGGTAAAGAAGCAAAATCTTGCCAGACGCTACCCCGCCGTCGTTACCTTCATCGCCCACGATTGCGACCTGGCGGTATTAGAGATACTCGATCAGAGCTTTTTTGGCGACATGGTGGCTCTTGAACTCGGCGGTATTCCCGCTGTCAACTCCACCGTTCAAACATACGGTTTCCCGGTTGGGGGCAGGCAACTGTCAACGACTGAAGGTGTCGTAAGTCGTGTGCAGATGGACACATACAGCCACAGCCAGGCCGACGCACATCTTGTCGTTCAGACCGACGCCGCCATTAACCCCGGCAACAGCGGAGGCCCGGTCATGCAAGCCGGCAAAGTGGTCGGCGTTGCGTTCCAGGGGCTGCGATCAGCCGATAATATCGGCTATATGATCCCCACGACCGTGATTCGCCACTTCCTGGCGGACATCGCCGACGGTAAGTATCACGGTTTCGGTTCGTTGGGCTTCACTTTCTTCCCGGGCCTGCACAGCAAGAGCTATGCCCGCTATCTGAAGGTCCCCGCCGGTACGCAAGGTATAGTGGTGCTGAGCACAATGATGCACAGTTCCGTCGAAAACATCTTCCAAAAGAACGACGTCATTACGAAAGTCGATAATTACAGTATTGATAACGACGGTATGGTTACCATCTACGGCCTTTCGATCCATATGTCCGAAGTCATCGAGCAAAAGCAGATCGGCGAAACGGTTAGCATTGCGTTCTATCGGGATGGTGAGCTTTTGGAGCAGGAGGCGACCGTTGCATTGAACAGGCCCATCCTGGCTTACGACCGTCAATATGACGTGCCGCCCCGCTATGTCGTCTACGCCGGGCTTACCTTCGTGCCTGTAACGAGGAACTACCTGGAGGTCTGGGGAAGTTCCTGGCTGGCTGATATCCCGTTTTACCTGCGGTACCTGTTCTACGATTCCGAACAGCTAAACACCGACCGCCGGCGAAAGGAGTACGTGGTGCTCTCGAAAATCCTGCCTGACGAGGTCAATTCGTACTGTTTGGGCTTTGAGGATCAGGTTGTCGACAGTGTAAATGGCGCGCCCATCCGAAGGCTCAGCGACCTGCCCCGAGCCCTGGCGAGCAGGGACACGGGGTTTTTGGTGATAGAGTTCTTAGGGTTGGAGCGGCCGCTGGTGCTTGATGTCGAAAAGGCGAAAATTGCCCAGCAGCGCATACTCGAAAAATACAACGTCCCGTCGGCGACGAATCTGGAGGAACAGATATGATACGCCCATTCCTGACATACGCATTAGTGTCGGTGTTTGCCCTGCTGCCGTTGGCCGGCTGCGCCGAACCCCCGGCGGCAATGCCGCCTGACAGCACAGAGATCAACATTAGCGAGGCAATGAAGGAGTCGCTGGTCTACATCAAGGTCTCGGCGTACAGCTTTGAGATGCTCCAGCCATGGCGATCGGCGGATCTGGTGGAGCGAAGCGGCTTTGGCTGTGCTGTGGGTCCCAACCGGATCATCACAACGGCGCTGAATGTGGCCGATGCCGCCCTTGTCGAGGTGCGAAGATACGGCCGGAATGAGTACATCGGCGCCAAGGTCAAGGTTGTTGACTACGAATGCAACCTCAGCCTGCTGGAATTGGACAGCGAGGCCATGGGTGAGCCGCTGCGGCCGATCACCTTCAGCGAACGCTACGAAAAAGGTGCTAAGCTGGAGTCTTACTGGCTATCGGGAAGCGGCGATATCGTCGCGGGGCGAGGCGTCCTGGACCGAGCCAGGGTCAGGAAGTCTGTGGCGTCATATGCACAGTTTCTCGAGTATGTTGCCGCGGGCACCTCGGCGGAAAGCGGCAAAGGCCGGCTTTTCAGCATTGGCGGCGAGGGTATAGGCATCGCCTGTCGGGCGGACACGGGAAGACAGGAGGCCGGGCTTATTACGGCGGGCACGATCAATCACTTTCTTGCGGATGTGGTGGATGGGGAATATCGTGGATTCGGAGTGGCCGGCTTTGCCACGCAGTCGTTGCTGGACCCGTCATTACGCGCGAAGCTGGGTATGGGCGACGGCATGAAAGATGGCGTTTACGTATCAAAGGTGCATAAACTCGGAACAGGCTGCGATGTTCTCAAGGTAGGCGACTGCATACTCAAGATGGACGGGTGGCAACTGGATGCGTATGGACGGTATCTGGACGCCGATTTTGAGCGTATTGCATACGACCATATCATCAACAGCAAGGAAATCGGCGAGGCAATGACGATGGAGATTTGGCGGGACGGCAAAAGCATGGCGATAGAAGTGCCGGTAACGAATTTCAAGGTGTCGGATATGCTCGTGCCGTATTATGAATACGATAAGAAGCCCGAGTATATCGTTACCGGGGGGTTTGTGATTCAGAAACTAACGCGGAACTATCTGGCGATGTGGGGGGAGGGCTTTGCGGGCAAGGCGCCGCCGCATCTCTATCGGTACTATCGCAACCATGCCTTTGACCCGGGCGATGAGCGGCGGGAAATCGTGGTTCTGACGTATGTGCTTCCGGCGGAGATTAACCTTGGATACCACAGGCTGGGGCGGCTTGTGATAAGCAGGTTCAATGGCATGAGCATAACGTGCCTGGCAGATGTGTTGGCGGCAAAGGTGCTGAATCCCGACGGGCCGTTCGACGTTATCGAGTTCGAGCAGGACAACCCAACGGTTGTCATCCCGCGGGCGGAGCTGGTTGCGGCCGACGCGATGATCAAGCAGGCGTACGGAATCCGTGAGCTTTCGCGTGTGGATCCGTAGGGAGGTGGAGAGGGCAAAGACGTGGGGTGGCTCTTGCTGGGCCGGCAATAGGATTTTGATCGGTTGGGTTGGTGTTTCACGTGGAACAGGGGGTGACAGAGGAGGTTCTTGAATCAGCGCGATCGCTAAGCGTTTCACGTGAAACATTTTTGGAAAAACCACAATCTTTTTTCTGGCAACGCGCCGCCAAGTGTGGTAGAACGCGCTAACCGGTGCCAATGCCGGTTCCAGCAGGCCGGCTGCGGCGTACAATACACACAAGTGATTGAAGGAGCATATCGCATGAGCAAAAGCCAAAAGTCCAGGCGCCCCCATCTCGGCAGGGGACTCGAATCCCTTCTCGGGCCGCTCACTCCCCTGCCGTCGGAATCTGCGCCGGCGAAGGAGGGCAAGCCCTTTCCCCCGGACAAGGCCCAGCAGCAGGCCGTCGGCATGGTCCCTGTCAAGGAGATCAAACCGAACCCCCATCAGCCCCGCACAACCTGGAATGACGAAGACCTTGCCGATCTTGCCGCGTCCATCACTGCAAATGGCGTCATACAGCCCATTTTGCTTCGGCAGAGCGGTAAGGGCTACGAAATTATTGCAGGCGAGCGCCGTCTCCGTGCGGCTGTATTAGCAGGCCTTGACACCATCCCCGCCATGGTGCGAGATGCCACCGATGCCCAGATGTTGGAGCTGGCGCTGGTCGAAAACATCCACCGCGCCGACCTCAACCCGCTCGAACGAGCCCAGGCCTACCAGAAGTATATTAGCACCTTTTCACTCAGCCAGAGCGAAGCGGCTCAGCACCTCGGCGAGGACAGATCTGTTATCGCTAACCACTTGCGGTTACTGGACTTGCCGTCCGAGATCAAGCAAATGCTCGTTGACGGCGCTCTCAGCATGGGCCATGCGCGGGCGCTCTTGGCACTGCCGACGGACGACCTGCGCCGCAAATTAGCGAACCGCGCAATGGCAGGGCGTTTGAGTGTGCGCGAAGTGGAGCGGTTGGTGCGGCTGAGCCTGGAGACGGAACGGCCTGGAAAGAAGCCTGTGGAAAAGGCGGCCAACATCCTGGACCTGGAAAAACGGCTCAGAGACAGCCTGGGGACGAAGGTGCGCATCGACACGTCGCGTCGCGGGCAGCGTGGGCGGATTGTGGTCGAGTACTATTCACTCGATGACTTCGAGCGAATCACGGAGAGAATGGGCATCGTGAAGGCTGAAGAGGTGTAGGCAGCAGGGGCTCGAGGCCGCCTTACGGGCAAGAAAAAGCCACACTGCGAGACTACAATGAGAACTTATCTGCTTGTTAAGTATTTACTTATCACGTGCATGTAGTGTGCGCAGGCACAGGTCGAATTACCGACAGGGATGCACGTTGACTATGCTGATCGACAACGTGGCGATTGAGCCGCTGTCAAAGTGGCAAGTCAGTAGTGTTAACGCCGTTTGAGGGGCGCAAGAGTCAGCGGCGCCCATCCGTCAAAGAGAGATTATGGGGCGTGGGCGGAGTGCGATAGTCCGAGGGCATATTCTGGATATAAACCAAGCAAATACAATTCTGGTTACTTGCGGGCCCGGCCTGGCGGATTTTCTCCAGCGGGAGATAGAAGCCCTTGGTTTTGCCGTTGAGAGCGTCCACCGCGGTGGGGTTGAGATAAAGGCAAGCTTCGTCGACGCGATGAAACTTAACCTGCATCTGCGAACCGCCTACAACGTGCTCTATCTGCTGAGGCAGTTTCCCTGCGACGGGCCGGATGAGTTGTACGAGGAGGTGGGAGCGGTCGCGTGGGAGGAGATTATCCCACCGAACGAATACATAAGCATCGTCGGACGTATTGACACGGCCAGCATTGATAACAGCATGTTTGCCTCGCTGAAGGTCAAAGATGCGATTGCCGACCGCATGGTCGAAAAGACGGGCGCCCGTCCGGACAGCGGCAAGGAAAAGCGGGCGATCGTCATCAATTTGTACTGGAGGGACGACCGTGCCTGGCTGTACCTGAATACGAGCGGCCTTAAACTGACCGATCGCGGCTACCGCAGGATACCGTTCAAGGCGCCGATGCGTGAGTCGCTTGCCGCAGGTCTAGTAATGGCAACGGGTTACGACGGTGCGGCGCCTCTGGTCAATCCGATGTGCGGCAGCGGAACCCTGGCTATCGAGGCGGCGCTGATTGCCGCCCGGAGGGCGCCGGGGCTGCTGCGAACGAACTTCGGGTTTACCCATCTTAACTGTTTCGACGAGGATCTCTGGCGTACGATTAGAAACGATGCGACCAAAGAGGGCAGGAAATTAGCGAAGAAGAATCGCCCGGCTCGCATCATTGCCACGGATATCAGCCCTGATGCTATCGTTGCCGCCCGAAAGAACGCCATGACCGCCGGCGTGGAGCATCTGATCGACTTTTCCGTCTGCGATTTTGCCGATACGACAGTCCCCGACGAAAAGGGCATTGTGGTTGTCAACCCCGAATACGGTGTGAGGTTGGGCGAGATGGGGCGTTTGGGTGGTATGTATAAGCGGCTGGGTGATTTCTTCAAGCAAAAATGTCCCGGCTGGACATGCTACATCTTTACTGGTAACCTGCCGTTAGCGAAGAAAGTTGGGCTGCGAACCAGCCGGCGAACCGCCTTTTTCAATGCTGACATCGAATGCCGGCTGCTCAAGTACGACATGTACCAAGGCCGGGGGCAAGAGTTTTGATAATTGTTTGGTGAGGGAAAAATGAAACGACGAGAATTTATCAGGTATGCGACGGGGTTTTCGGTTGGTTCGCTGTTTGGATTGGTCGGGTGCAATGCCGCGGGGCAGGGCATGTCAAAGCGGTCCCGGCCTAACGTGGTGTTTCTGCTTGCCGATCAGTGGCGGGCGCAGGCTGCCGGTTTTGCCGGCAATGCCGATGTGATCACACCCAACCTGGACCGGCTCGCCGCCGCCGGTATCAATTTTACTAACGCGGTTTCATGCTGTCCGGTGTGCAGTCCGTATCGCGGCAGCCTGATGACCGGACAGTATCCGCTGACGCACGGGGTGTTTGTGAACGATGTGCAGTTGAGCAACAAGGCCGTCTCGATCGCCCAGGCGTACAAGGCGGCGGGCTACGACACGGCCTATATCGGCAAGTGGCACCTGGACGGACGCGGGCGGAGCAATTTTACGCCGCCGGAGAGACGGCAGGGCTTTGAGTTCTGGCGGGCGCTGGAGTGCACGCATAACTACAATAACTCGATTTAGTACGCTGATAGCGATGTTAAACTCAAATGGGACGGCTATGATGCTATCGCCCAGACTCGCGCTGCACAGCGATATATCCGCAGCCACGCCGCGGGTAAGCCGTTTGCGCTGTTTGTATCGTGGGGGCCGCCGCACGCGCCGTACCACACCGCACCGTCAAAATACAAGGCGCTTTTTGAGGGCAGGGATATCAAGCTTCGACCCAACGTGCCTGAGAAGATGCGGGCCCGGGCAAAGAAAGATATCGCCGGGTACTATGCGCATATAGCGGCGCTGGACGATTGCGTGGGTTGGGTTAATGAGACGCTGAAAGAATGCGGGCTCCAGGATAATACGATTCTGGTCTTTACATCGGATCACGGGGATATGCTCTATTCGCAGGGCGGGCGAAAGAAGCAGCAGCCCTGGGACGAGTCGATCAAGGTGCCCTTCCTGATTCGGTACCCGGCAGTACTGGGAGCTGGGGGCAGCCGGCTCGATATGCCGTTTAACACCCCTGATATCATGCCCACACTCCTGGGTTTGAGCGGTATCGACGTGCCGGATACCGCCGAGGGTGAGGATTATTCGGGTGTCCTGACGGGCAGGGAAAAGGCCGGCAACGATGCGGCGCTGATTATGTGCCCGCAGCCGTTCGGGCAGTGGATCAGGCGCATCGGCGGCAGGGAGTTTCGCGGCGTCCGGACGCGGCGGTATACCTATACACGCGATTTGAACGGCCCCTGGCTGCTGTACGATAACGCCAAAGACCCGTATCAGATGAACAACCTGTGCAACAAAACCAAATACGCCCGGGTGCAAAAGCAAATGGAGGCGATCCTTGCCCGCAAGCTGAAGGAAACAAACGACCAATTCCTGTCGGGCCCCGAATACATCAAAAAATGGGGCTACGTAGTAGACAAAAACGGCACCGTGCCGTATACGAAGTAGATAATCATGCTGAAAGAAGTTTTTTCAAATCCGGGGAAGTCCGATAATTGACGGTTGGGCACAATTATCGTCGAAATTATGGCGAAAACCGGCTTTTTGGCGAAATCGCGTCTTCTAATTGCCGATTAAGCATATAATGAAACTGCCGGGCACTGGGCGCCCTTGCATGGGGCGCTGTTTTTTTGTACAATAGTCCCGATTTTCGTAAACCGACGGACTTTCAGAGTCGTAAGAGTTCTCATAAATGGGATCAACACTGAGCGATCTTGAAAAAAGTATCTTAGCCGTCCTTCAAAAGGGTCTTCCCTTGACGCTTACGCCGTATCGGGATATGGCCGGCGAGATCGGCATTGAGCCGGAGCAGTTGCTTGAAGTGCTGCGTCAATGGGACGCCGACGGCAAGCTTCGCCGCATCGGCGCGGTTGTCAGCCATGTCAAGGTGGGACTAAGTGCAGGTTCCATGGTCGTTTGGGAGGTTGAGCCGTCCCGGTCCGAGGAGGTGGGGAGGATTCTGGCGTCATTTGCCCAGGTTTCCCATGCCTACCAGAGACCGACTTCGCCGTCATGGCGGTACAACCTGTATACGATGGTTCACGGCGCCGATTCGGGCGAGGTGGATCGGACGGTGCGCCGGATGAGCAAGGCCTGCGGTGTCAAAACGTACTGTCAGCTGCACACAAAAAGAGAACTAAAGAAGGTCCCTCCAACGTATATCATGGACCGGTGAAGCGAGGGAGAAATCAGAATACAGAATTCCGTTCTGGTTTAATGAAGGAAGTGAAATGTTACAGTTGCCCTTGAATGAAAAACTTGTGTTTTATGCAGTGCTTGCCGTGTACATGCTTGCCGGCGGCGTTGCCGTTCGTCAATTGGCGGCCGGCGGGGAAAAATACAAGCGCCTGCTGACGGCGCTTATCGCATTGGGGGTGTCGCTGCAGTCGGTGATGCTGATCTTCCGTGCGGTATCGCTGGGCGCATTTCCGCTTACGGGGCTTTTCGAGTCGATGATCTTTCTGGGGATCACTTTCGGATTGGTGTATCTTTTCACGAGCATTGTCGTTTCGCAGATATGGTTCGGTTCTGCGATGACGTGGATCATGGTCTTGCTTGTGGTATTGAGCGCAAAAGTGGCGTCGCCTGTCGCCGGGAAGTACGAATCGGCGACGACGCCCTGGGGGATCGCTCACGGACTGGCGATGATACTGGGCGGGGCGATGATCGCATTTTCCACGGCTTCGGCATGGATGTATCTCCTGGCGAATAAAAGACTCAAACAAAAGCAAATCGGCAAGGTCTTAGGGCGCATGCCCAGCGTTGCCAAACTGCAAAAGATGAACGTGTTCGGTATTGAAGCGTGTTTTGTCCTTGTCAGCTTCGGCCTCTTTGTCGGCCTGGGGCTTGCGGCGATCGAGATTCGGATGGATGAAAAAACATGGTCGCAGTGGCTGATCGATCCCAGGACCGTGCTGATTTGTTTGGCGTGGCTGCTCCTGGCGGTCATGCTGATGCTGCGGTTCTTCGCCCGCCTGGGCGGCAGGGCAATTGCATACATGACCATAGTCGCGTTCTTCCTGATAATATTTGCGACGGTAGGCGTCGTTATGTTCTGTGGGACCATCCACGATTAGCATGAGGCGGATGCGTTTGTTATCGGGATGAAGGAAGAGTTGTAAGATGGAAATTTTCGTATTAGGGCTGAATCACAAGACCGCTCCTGTCTCCGTGAGGGAGCCCCTGGCGTTTGACGCCGATGACGCCGCCGCCGCCCTCAAAACGCTGAAGGCGAGATTCACCGATGCGGAGTTTGTGCTGCTGTCGACCTGCAACCGCGTGGAGTTGTACTGCGCCACCGACGAAAGGGGCGCCCCCGATGCGGATGATCTGATCGCTTTTCTTTCTGAGGATCGCCGCATAAAGGCCGACGCGTTCAGGGAGTATCTTTACCTGCGTTTCGGCGCCGAGGCGGCGAGCCACCTGTTGACCGTCAGTTCGAGTCTGGATAGTATGGTCGTGGGTGAATCACAGATCATCGCGCAGGTCAAGGAAAGCTACGTGCTTGCATGCAGCGTCAAGAGTGCGGGCAAGACCCTTAACAGGCTGTTTCATACGGCTTTTGCTGCGAGCAAGGAGATATACTCGAGCACCACGATAGCAAACCGTCGCGTCAGCGTCGCCGGCGTTGCTGTGGATCTGGCGAGGCAGCTTTTCGGCGACATCCCTTCGGCGAAGGTGGTTGTTATTGGCGCCGGCGAGATGGGTGAATTGTTAGTGGAGCATTTCAAGCATGTCAAATGCAATAATATTTTCGTTGTGAATCGCTCGTTTCAGCGGGCCGTTGACCTGGCGGCGGCGCATGATATCCAGGCCGACAAGTGGGAGAGCCTCGAGGGGCATCTGGCCGACGCCGATATTGTTGTTGCATCGGCGGGTGGACAGGACTATTTGTTCAGGAAGGATACCTTCCGAAAAGTTCTC
>Ga0180301_10002611_pt1 | contig 14183 bp, 12 predicted proteins | sample GuaBasSediGuay16_FD_121797 | JGI IMG/M metagenome (GOLD analysis project Ga0180301, IMG submission 121797) | Subseafloor sediment microbial communities from Guaymas Basin, Gulf of California, Mexico - Guay16, Core 4569-2, 12-15 cm | ecosystem: Environmental > Aquatic > Marine > Hydrothermal...
CCATTCCGGGCCTCCGTGAGCCGTAGCTAGGAATGTTAGTTGAAGTTCCCCTATGACTCCGCTCTCAATGATTTTTTTCATATTGTACCAGAGCGGGCTGTAAAGCCAGTTTTCATTGTGTTGATATAATTTTCCGCTGTCCTTTACTGCTTCTACGACTTCGAGGCATTCGAGGTATGTTCTCGCCATGGGCTTTTCAGCCATAACGTTGACGTCGCGTTCTAGGGATTTGATGGCTATTGAGCTATGAAACTTGGTGGGAGTGCAGATGTCGACCAGATCGAGGTCCTCTTTAGTAAGCATCTCATCTACATCGTCGTAGATCCTTAAAGATTCGATATCCTCTCTAAGTCTCTCAGAAAGATCTTCATCGCCTTTTTCTTCAGCCTTCTTAGCTCTGTCGATGTAAATCTTCCTCGTTGCTCTCTGTGCCTCTTTCAAAGCGTCCTCTGAGATGTCGCAGAGGGAAACCAGCTTAGCTTCCTTCACCTCTGGATACGCGGGGAGATGAGCAGCCCGAAATATGCCGCCTACTCCTATAACTCCTATCTTCACTCTCTTCAATCTCTATTAGCACCTGCCTTTCTTTGATTAAAGATATTTAAACTACCCTAAAAGCATATTAAAGAATTTCTGAGAGTAGATAAACGGGCTTTTCTTAACGGAAAAGAAGGAAAGGAAAAAAGGGATAATCTCTATGGTTTCTCGCGGTGCTCATTATAAAAAGGAGAATCTCATCTTTTGCCGGGAGAAAAACCGGATTTATCTCATCGCAATTACTTTTATAAGTTAGTTTCCAATATTAAACTAAGTTGAAAGGAGGAATGGGCCATTAGCTTTGAATATGTGGTTGAAACTGAAGATCTGGCTAAGTATTACCAGATGGGCCCTGTGACAGTTAAGGCTCTAGACGGAGTTAATTTGAAAGTTAGGCGGGGCGAGTATCTCTCAATAATGGGTCCTTCAGGCTCTGGGAAGACCACCCTCTTCAACATGGTCGGCGGAATAGACAGGCCTACGCGGGGAAGAGTCTTCATCGACGGGGTTGACATAGCAAAGCTAGATGCATACGAGCTAGCCTGGCTTCGATGTAGAAAGATCGGATACATATTCCAGACATTCAACCTTATACCCGTGCTAACAGCCCTAGAAAACGTGACTCTGCCAATGATCTTCGCTGGTGTAGAACGAGAAGAACGGCTAAGACGAGGCCGTGAAATCTTAGAGTCGGTCGGTCTAGGAGAGAGGCTTGACCATAAACCCGCCGAGCTGAGCGGCGGCCAGCAGCAGAGGGTTGCTATCGCTAGGGCCTTAGCTAATAATCCGGTTATTATTCTCGCTGATGAGCCTACTGGAAACCTAGACTTGCATACTGGTTTGGAGATTATAACGTTGCTTCGAGAGATGAATAAGGAGAAAGGTGTAACAATAATCGCGGCGACTCACGACTTGAAGATGATAGATGTCAGTGACAGAATCGTATATCTCCGAGATGGACTTATCGATAGATACGAGACGAGAGCAGAAGTCTACATAAGAGCGGCAGAATAAAAACTTCTCTTTTACGCTTAGCGGCATTCCTAGAATTGCCTTTTTAAAGAAAAGAAAACACGATAGATTAGACGGTACCATCAAAAATAGTTTTCTTCGATGAGAAGGCATAAATACGTATGGTTCATTTTAAATTATAGTTTCCATTCTTGGATATTTCTCATGTTTGATTATCAGCGGATAAACAATGCAAAAAGTAATCTGGCAAATCCCTCTTTATGAAAAAGTATAAATTTAATTCTAAATATTCTTTTCCCGAGCGTGGGAGGATGTTCACCGATTGAGACATGAACTCCGTTTTTTGTTCGTGTTCTTAATGCTGATTTTGCTTCAGCCGCTTATTATGAGTGATTGCTCAGCTTCTCCCGAAGCATTACGTATCTGCGGCAAGGTTATTGATTACAAAACCGGTGCACCTTTATCAAACGTGACAATCCTTGTATGGGATTTAAATACGCTTGAGCAGGCCGTATACTTTACAGATGAGAATGGAATTTACAGCATCTCCGGACCTGTTTTAAAAATGAGGCATACATACCAGATATATGCATTCAGAGGAAACTTCACAAAAAGAATAGATTACGTTCCATCCGTCAAAAAAATCATGTTAGAATCATGGAAGGAATATGAGATAAACTTTGAATTAGTACCCGGAGCTGTAATAGAGTTAAACGGCTCATGGTATCTGGTTCAGTCTTCAAGTCTTGGAGGCGAACGTCCGCTCCTTCTTAAAGTTCTGAATGAAGACGGATCGAAAATATATCCCGGTCTTGATTTGATAGATAGTTATGGAAATTCTCTTCACGCCTGGTTTCTCAGAATCAACAGAAATACGGTGGTGATTCCAGCTGATATGCCAGTGATCATCGAAGCCCGTCTCTGGATCTTCTCGAGGGAATATAGACGTATGCGCCAAGAAAAAGTAATCCTGTATAACGGGTCCTTTGCATTCAATCTTCCTCAAGGTTCTAAGAGCTACATCCAAATCTCAGATTATAGTCTTAGAAGAGGATTAGACGTTGTTGATGCAAAGTTTGCTGAGGTTTCTTCACAGATCGATGAAGCGCAAAACGTCGGCTTCGTGGTTTTCGAAGAAAGAAGGTCAATGATGAGTTCTAAACAAAGCATCATAGAAGCAAGCACTCTTCTATCACATGCGAAGGATGAAAAAGATTATCTGAAAGTCTGGTCAACCCTGCGAGCTGAGATTGAAAATATGAATCTTATTTCTAAAACCATCGAGAACATGCGTTTAGTCAGCAAAACAAGTGCGGTCTATCTCTCAGCGGTCATGGCCGCCTTCAGCATTGTGCTAGCTTTCTTTTTGTTTGAGAAAGAAAAGAAAAAAATGCTTTCGAGTTCAATCATTTATTTTGCTTTTTTGGTTTCCCTATACTTTTTGTATCCGGGTGCGCATATCGTAATCAGCGAAAACAGCCTCTTGTTTATTCTTTCAGCTGTGGTTTCTTTTTCAGCCATTTCAGGCCTAGTCTTTGGTATTCCTCGCGTTTGGAAGGAAAGGGTAGTCGAGGGGGAAGTCTCTTGGAGAAGCGCCGTTTCCGTAATATTCTCCATGGGGAAGAGGCAGATTAAACGTAGAAAGATACGGGGTTTCTTTACAATATTGTCAATAGTTATCCTCGTCTTGGCTTTCACTTCTCTGACATCTGTTGGAACGGTCTTCGATATAATCTCTGAGAAGCTTACTGAGTCTTCCCCTGCCGATGGGATATTAGTCAAGCGAGTTATGAATGAGACTTCTATGCTTTTTACGCCTTTAGGATCGGAGGACCTAACGGTTCTTTCAAAAATATTCGCCATTGAGTATGTAGCCCCGAGGATTGAGAATCTTCCTAGCTCTGACCCTGTAGCTGTGCTTAGTAATCCGGAAACGAAGCGTAAGGTTTTGATTTATGGGATTCTAGGCATAGATCCTGTTAATGAGACGAAGTATACCCCTCTGAACGAGATTCTTAAAGAAGGGAATTTTCTGAGTGAAGATCGAGAAGACGAGATATTGATGGGTTCTGAACTAGCTAGTATCCTAAACATTAAGGTAAACGAAAAGGTGAATTTAGGCATACAAGGCGTCTCAGGTATTTCAAGAAACTTAACTGTCAAAGGGATATTTGACGATGAAAAATACATGAGTTTAGTTGATCTGGACGGGAAACCCTATGGTCCTGCGCGTATACTCCCAGACGGCAGCTTGAGAGCCTGTAACGGCACAGAATTTATCATAATGAATTGGAAGGCCGCTGCGAATCTTCAAAAAATTGCTGATGTGTTGAGTCCTCAAGGAGCTCCACAGTTTGCTGTGCCTTCAGAAATAGTCTTCCGAATTAAAGGGCCAGCGGATATGAGCTCTATCATTAGGACTCTTATACTTGTTTTTAATTACGATGTTTTCGTTTCATCAAACAGAGTTATCACATACCATCATGTGGGATCTTACATCCAAGTTAAAGGAACAGCCGAGCTTATGATTCCGCTGGTCATGGTTGGGTTAAATGTGGGCATGGTCATGCTGAATAGCGTTTATGAGCGAAGAAAAGAAATAAGGACGCTTCTAATGCTGGGGTTAAATCCAACTCACATAGGGATGATCTTTGTAGCCGAAGCAGTCGTTCTCGGCATGGTCGGCGGCAGCTTAGGTTACTTGTTTGGCCTTGGATTTTACAGGATCATGGTGCTGCTTAACCAGGATCTTATGGTTCGCGAAAAATTAGAATGGTGGTGGAGCGCGATTGGATTCGCACTCGCCATAGCCGCTTCGGTGCTCTCGGCTATAAGACCAGCATTCTTAGCGGTCAGCACGTACACTCCTTCAAAGATTAGGAGACATAAATTATCTGAGGAAAAGGCAAGGGAACGCAGAGAAGAAATATTCAAGGTGTATCAAGCGAAGGAAATAAGCATGCCCGTGAAGGTTAATCAAAACGAGGTAGAATTCTTCGTCAGTTTCGTTCTGAGTCGTCTGGACGAGCTGAAGACTGGCTATCTTGAGAGAGCTGAGAATGCCGAGGTAACTCCGGAGATCGAAAATGTAAAAGGAGAGCTTATCCGGTCAATTAACTTCTATTATTACTTCCAAATTTCCGGCAAAGAAAGAGGAACCAAGAATAGCCTCGTTCTAACAAAAAGTCCCCAGGATGATTACTATCGTGTGAAGCTGGTTTCAGAGCCATCTGTTCCCGGAATGCCGGAGGATGCTATTGACAGGACGGTTGATCTAGTCTTTGACATGATGATGTACTGGGCTAAAAATAAAGACAAGATAATCGGGCGTATATGATGACGCTGAGGGCGTAAAGGTTACGGCCCTCGCCATTAGCGCGTGCTAAGAGGCATCTTAATTGCGCGTTTGATTTAAACTCCCTATTGAGGAATGAAAAAATCCTCTAGAAGAAAATTCTCGCTTGAAACGGGTTAAAGCAGTTAATAAAAATGGAGGGACTTAGGCGATGATGTCATACTGTTCAAAATTAACTTTGTTCTCGACTTCTCTTCCGGCAAAGAAGTCTTCAAGAGCTTTAAGAGTCATCTCGCCTATCTTCTTCGCACCATAGTAGCCATTACCAGCGACATGGGGGGTTATTATGACATTCTTTAGTCTCCTAAGAGGGGAGTCTTTAGGGAGAGGCTCAGGGTCGGTTACATCAAGCGCGACAAGTATCCTTCCAGTCTTGCATTCTTCTATCAGTGCGTCTTGATCTATAATCTTTCCTCTCGAAGTATTTATGAATATGGCTTGGTCTCGGAGGAGTCTAAAGTGCCTCCGTCCAATCATATGGATGGTCTCTTCCGTCAAAGGAGCGTGAACGCTTACGATGTCCGATTGCTTAAAGAGATCTTCAAGATCCGTCTTCTCCACGCCTATTCTCTGAGCTTCCTCATCCGAGAGATAAGGATCATAAACAAGTATTTTACAGTCAAAAGGCTTTAGGAGACGTATAACTTCTCGTCCAACAGTGCTTGCTCCAACTATCCCAATCGTGCTTCCATTAATCGTCGTTACATCTCTTGGAATAGTATGGTCACGCCAAATCAGCCTTTCCCGAATATTCAATACATGGTCAAGAAATCTACGACTGACCATTATCATCAACCCAAGAGTTGCCTCGGCAACGTTATACGCTATTGCCTTAGGCGCGTTACAGACGCAGATCCCCCTCGGGTTGATGTACTTCTCTATGACGCTCTTGGAAAGCAAACTGGCTTTAACGGATCCAGCTGAATGAGCTATGATTCTAAGCCGATCAGCATTCTCAAATACTTCCTCAGTTAGGGGAGGTGAACCCCAACCCGTGATTAACCCGTCATATCCCTTTATTTTAGAGGCAAGCTCATGAGAAGTGTAGTCTCTCCCCGAGTCGTTAAATGTTACGTCGAAGAGGGTCTTCAGCCTTTCAAGAGTCTCATCAGAGAAGACGTACTTTATATGCGTATCTGTGGGGATACATAAAATTCGCCTTTTCATGATTTTCACCGCGATTTTGGCTGTTGATACCTTTTTCAATCCATTTGATTATTAAGCGTTTTCAAGGATAAAAATTGGGTATCTTTCTCGTAGGCATCAAGTCTCATCCAAAAATCCATTTCATGCGCTGTAAGCCTAAACTTTTAGAGGGTGAAAAGGAAGAAACTCTTATAACCCCTGAGCTTCTCTCTCATTCATGTAATATTCTAGGAGGGGATACCCGTGGAATTAGTGATGTTTTCTAAAATGCTGAAGAATATTGGAGGACTAGACGTAGATGAGGCAGGCGATTACATAGCACGGTTGGGATTCGACGGGGTAGACCTAACGGTTCGTCTAGGGGGCCACGTGCCCCCAGAGGAAGCCCCGAGGAAACTGCCTGAAGCCATAGAGACTCTAAACTCGAAAGGATTAAAGGTTCCCATGATAACATCCAGCATTATAAGCGCCGATGAAAAGTATGCTGAAGAAATCTTTAAAACGGCTTCCGATTGCGGTGTAAAATTCATAAAATTAGGATACTGGAGGTATGAAGGCTTTGGAAAGATCCATCAGCAGATTAGGCGTGTACGCGAGGAGAATCTTAAAGGGCTTTGTGAACTAAGCAGTGAGCACGGCGTCACAGCTGGTCTTCACATTCACTCAGGGGACTATTTAACTTCAAATCCAGTTGTGGTTTATCTTCTTCTCCGCGATTATGATCCCAGCTGTCTCTGCGCCTATATTGACCCCGGTCACATGGCGGTTGAGGGGGGACTAGCAGGATGGAAGATAGGAATGGATATTCTTAAAGAATATATACGCATGGTGGCTGTGAAGGATTTCGGCTGGTTCAAAATGAGAGATCCGAAAACGGGTGAGAGTAAATGGCGAGTTCGCACGGTTCCTCTATCTGAAGGTTTAGTTCCATGGGCGGAGGTTTTCAGGTATCTAAAACAGATAGGGTTTGACGGCCCTGTCTCCGTTCACAGCGAGTATGATGATGTTGACCTTAGAGGTTTAATCAGCCGTACGAAGGCAGATCTTCAGTATCTGAAAGAGGTATTAAAGAAAATCGATATGGTTTAAAATGGTTTTTTGGATATTTCAATATTAATGAGAATTTTCATGCGGTGAAGTGAGAATAGAATGGATTCGGATATTCGGGTACTAAGCCTTGAAACTTATTTTAGGACTGATAAGTTTCGCGTTCCCTTAAAATTCGGAAGCGTAATCGTTGACGATTCCACTTCTCTCATAGTAAAGGCAACGGTGGAGAACAAGAAAGGTGATGTTGCCGAGGGATGGGGTTCAATGCCAATAATGGACAAGTGGGCTTTCCCCGATCCATCAGTCTCTCATGAAAAGAAGCTGGAAGCAATGAAGGAGATCGGGATGAGAACATGCAGGATGCTGGAGAAGATTGCGGGGAAGGAATATGCTCATCCAATCGATATAATGCTGGGGAACAAAGAGGAGATCCTCAAAATCGCAAAGAAAGTTGACAGGGATCTTAAATTGGAGAAACCCATGCCCGCCTTGGGTGTTCTGGTCTCAACTTCTCCTATTGACGCTGCTCTTCACGATGCGTTCGGCCGAGTTAACCGAATCTCATCTTACGATGGCTACGGCAGAGAATACATGAAGCATGATTTGAGTTTTTATCTCGGAGATGAATTCCGCGGAAGATACATCTCAGATTACATCCGACCAAATTATAGAAAAGAGCTCCCGGTTTTTCATTTAGTTGGAGCTCTAGATAAGTTAACGAGAGACGAAGTGGATGCCTCTGATCCCAATGATGGATTACCCGTCAGCCTCGAGGAATGGATCGAAAGAGACGGCGTATTCTGCTTAAAAGTTAAGCTAAGCGGAGTAGACATTGATTGGGACGTGGAGAGAACTAAGGCCGTCGCTGAAGTGGCTCAAGAGTCTCTTAAGAAGAGAGGGAAAGAAAAGTTCTTTCTCTCAGTCGATGCGAATGAGATGAATGTTAACCCTGAAGCTACGTTGGAGTATCTCAGAAGGCTGAAAAGGAGATCCCCCCTTGCTTTCGATAATCTCTTATATCTCGAGCAGCCTACTGAACGCGATCTCCACCGTCACATGTTCTCAATGCATAAAGTCTCAGAGATAAAACCCGTATTGGCTGATGAAAGCGTAACCGACTTAGAGAGCTTCGAGTTGGCCTTAAAGCTAGGATGGTCCGGCGTCGCCATTAAAGCATGCAAATGGCATTCCTCGAGTTTGATCCATATATCGAAGATGGAGCATCTTGGGATTCCATACTCAATTCAAGATCTGACATGCCCAGGCTTAGCTCTGGTTCATTCTGCAAGTCTAGCTGCACGTTCAAACCCAATAAAGGGATTTGAATATAATGCCCGGCAGTATCTCCCATTCGCTTACCCGGAGATTCAGAAGAGGCATGAAACCCTATTCAAGGTGAAGGATGGAAAAATCAGCACCGAATCTCTGCAGCCTCACGGGTTAGGCTTCTCCGTGGAGGGATGGAATCCCTAAAACTTTAATTTTCCAGTAAGTACTGTTGAGGCTCCTCTGTATTTTTTAAGCATTTAAAAATGGTTTATTTCTGAACAGTCAACAGGTCACTTGTCAATCGCAAATAAAATTCTGAGATGTCTGCGTATCATGGGGGATGTGTTTCTACAGCCTTTATGATCGTTTTTTGATTCTATATCGTATTCTAAGGATCCTCCTGCAAGCAATTTGTCAGCGTTTTATCCGTAGATTTAAGAGGCTTGTTAATAACAATGGAAAGGCGTTTTAGATTTCATATCGAAGTGCTTCCGCTGGATGTAGTTTAGCAGCGTAGAAAGCTGGATAAGCAGCTGCGGCAACGCTTAAGAATACAGCTATCCCCACTGCTTCGCCTATGTATCTAAGGTACTGCAACATGACAAATCCGATTTTATCAGCGGGAAAGACCCCTGCGATGCCAAACTGGACACCGAATATGCCGACTGCCGCGAGCCAGCCTGAGAAGGCTCCGATTACTCCGCCGAGCAGTCCTAGTAACACTGCTTCGATGAGGAATATCTCTAGAACGCTCATATCGGTTGCGCCTAGACATTTGATTGTTCCTATCTCCTTATATCTTTCAGTGACGGACATGAGCATAGAGTTTATTATTCCCACGCCGCAGACGAGAAGCGCAATTATAGCCATCATCATCTGGTATGCTTGAGGAGGCTGTTGACCCACGTTCGGCAGTATCACATTCATTGAGCGAATGGTTACATAAAATGCTATTCCTAAAAGGATTGAGATCGCAGTTATGAGAGCCCTTGTAAATCGTTTCTTTATGCTTTCCAGAGAGTAACGAAATGCCTCTGAAATTGGGAAGGATATTGAACCTACTTTCATCGAGGAGCTTTCCTTAACTTCTCGTGTTTCTTCATTTTCTGAACTCATAGTTTACTTCCCCACGCATAAATGTAATGAGAAAGTATTCCCATTTAAGATTTTCCAAATTTGATAAGATAAAATTTCGATTTTGTCGTTTAGAAAAACCCAAAAAAGGAGAATTGGAATCTTTAAGACATCCGTGGAATCTTTACTTCTCGCCTTGCTTTGCTTCTTTAAGAATCTTTTGAAGCTCCTCAATTAAGGCTTTAACCTCTTCTTCTCCTCCGATTGTTACCGTCGTTCCATACGCATCTGAAATGCACCATTCGCCTGTTACAGCACGCCACAACGTCCACATAATTTCTCCCTCCAATCCACATTTTGATTTTTTAGGGTGTACTTACCACTTTTTCTTCGGATCTTCCGAGTCTTTCCCAGTCAACCCTCTTGGCGATCTTCTTTAGATGATCCTTTAGGAGATTTTCTGCCTTCTCAGCTCCTAAACGTCCAGAATTCCAAGTAACGAATGGTGGATAAAAGGAGGCCTCCTTGAATTTGGCTTTTCCATTAACTATGTCAAATTTTATGTATCCGAGCTCTCTGAGATAACAGGAGTCATTTGGGCATAGAATATCGATTTCCCTTAGTTCATGTTTTAAGTATACTACCTTGTATTCTTCAGGGTCTTCTATTATCCTTCCACATGGACATTGAATACTTTCAATCTCGGACATTTTCCATCACCCAATTATTCGCTTTCAAATTCCTCAGCTGTTAATGTAAGAGCACGTCTCCTTTCAATGTTTTCTATCATTCCGTCTCTAAGAAAGACAACTCTGTCACTTATATCTATCATCTTTAAGTCGTGAGTAGCACAGATAATCGTTGTTCCACGTTCAGCCTTTAAACGATACAAAAGTTGAACTATCGCGAAACCCGTGTTAAGATCCAAGTTTCCCGTAGGCTCATCAGCAAGAATAATCGCCGGATCATTAGCTAAGGCCCTAGCGATAGCAACCCTCTGCTGCTGGCCGCCGCTCAGCTCGGTAGGCCTATGGTCAAGCCTGTCACCTAAACCAACTGAGGTTAATAACTCAGATGCTCTCTTCTGCCTTTCCGCTTTTGGAACACCTAGGAAAATCATCGGCAAAGCAACGTTTTCTAGGGCTGTTAGCACGGGTATAAGGTTGAATGTCTGGAATATGTATCCAATCTTTCTACATCGAAGCCAAGCCATGGATTTCGAAGGAATCTTAGAAAGATCTACCCCGTCGATGAAGACTCTTCCTTGCGTAGGCCTGTCTATTCCGCCGACCATGTTGAAGAGTGTGGTCTTCCCAGAGCCTGAAGGACCCATGACTGAGAGATACTCGCCGTGAGGGACCTCTAAGTTTATCCCTCTTAGGGCGTGGACTTCTTCTCCTCTTAGATGGTAGACTTTGTGAACGTCAACGACTTTCACAGCTGGGATTGCTTTTTCCATCGTTGGATACACCTTCTTCCACTCTGTTTATTCATGTAAGGAAACTTATATAGTTAATGTTGAGTCTTCAGAAGTTTTCTCGGACTGTTCTGCGTTTGAAGATGTTTAGGATTAAATTCTCAATGTTACTGGATAATGCGGAGGCGATTTTAACCGCCTTCTCTCCCTTCTCGGTTAATGTATACAGCCTCTTCTTGCCGTTCCAGCATCCTTTAACGAGTCCTTCTCTCTCAAGGGCGTAAAGCGTGGAATATATGGCTCCTGAACTCGGCAGAAAGCCGAAGTTTTCAAAAATCATGGTTATGACGTCGTATCCACTCATCGGCGCGTTTTGGAGATTTAATAGAATCAGGAGATCTAGGAAGTTCTTGATTGTTCTTTTGCGAAGCTGATGGAAGATGTTTCCCCTCTTGATTTGTATGGTCCCCATCATATTTTATCCACAATATTTAGACTTGTCTATACATATATAAATTTTTTGCATGAAAAATGCACTTAATGAACAGCCAAAACGATAGAAGAGATGAAGCATCCTTATTGAGAGTTCAGTTATTATGTTGAGATATTCATACATGTTGACAAAAGTTATCTTTCACAAATTCAACTCGTTTGGCGGTGTTAAATTTGAGCTTATGGAAATACTCATTCGAGTTGATCAATAAGGAACTTGAAATAACGAAGAAGAAGAGACAGGCACTTGATAATCTCTTCGCGGAGAGAAAAATCTCTCAATCAACCTATGAATACCTCAAGTCTGAACTTGCGAAGGCGATCTCGGAGCTCGAAAATAACCTTAGGAAGCTTAAGGAAAGAATGGCGACGAGGGCACAGGAGCTCGAGAGTCAACTGAGCTCGCTTGAACTGCTCTTGGCAAGTCTAGAGATTCATCACGCCGCTGGGGATGTTGACGATGAGACTTACGAAAAAGAGAACAAGGCAATTCTTCTTGGACTTGAAGCTACAAAACGAGAATTAAGCGATATAAGAAACTCTCTGCAGGAGCCTCGAGTGGAAGCAGCATCTGAAGAGCACGTTGTAATTGAAGAGACCCCCCTAGAGAAGACGGAAGCAGAGGAGAGTGAAAGGCCTCCAGCAGAACAGGAGCAAACGGTAGTTAGCTATGAGGAAGCTGAGAAAGAAGAACAAGAGACGGAGGAAACCTCGGAGGTAAGCTCCCCTGTTCCCTCAGAGACGTCGATGGAAGAAAAAACGACAGATAGATGGTCGACAGAAGAATCTTCCACGTATTCTTCTGAGGGCTCGTCTGCATCCTCTTCTTGGGGGGCAGAATCCTCAACCGAATACTAGATGATGAGTCTTTAATCTCTAGGGTTTTGCTTCCATTCCCTTTTATTTTAGGTTTTAGTCTCTCGAAAGGCGTATCCGCGATTCTTGTTTAATAGTATGCTTGGCGTTTTTAATGGAGAAGCAACGAGTAGAGCTCTAGGATGTTATTTCCTCGAGCCATGACTGTTCTTCCATCCACCCTGATCACGTTTTTTCTTTCAGAGATTCTCTGGGCTCTTTCGCTGTTGTGATATTCTACTTTCATCTCTATTGGGACGCTTGGCTTATATGGAGTGAATTTGCTGATATTCTCCACAGTTTTTCTCGCCGCTTCATGTATTAATCTATGCGAGACCTTGGGGTGAAGACACTTCGCGGCGAATCTACTCGTAGCCTCCTTCACTGCGACGGTGAATATCTCCCCCAGTAGCTTCTTGGCTTCTTGGACTGCTGCAAGATCTCCGGTCACCATTCCCAATGGCACGTTGTAATGGCCGGCTAAGGCGGCCCAGAGTCCAACTTCCCCCACAAGCTGATTGTTCAGCCATATGTTCTCGCTTCCGACGCTTGAGCGGGTGTGGGTTAGAAGCCCATTCGGCGTGCCTGCCATTGAATGCGCGCCGATAGCGAACATTAAATCGAATGTTTCATCTATCCCTTCAAGCTCGCTTAGTCTTCTTCCCCTTATGAGCTGAGCCCTAGGATCAAGGTCTTCAAGTATTATGCTGAAGGCTGCTCCATGCCCGTCTAGAACAACGATCTCTTTAGCTCCAGCTTCACATGCTCCTTCAATAGCTGCATTCACATCTCCTGTTAGGAATCTCCTAGCTGATTCGTGTTCTTTTCCTCCGGGATTAAAATCCGTCCAGTTTCCAGCGACTCCTGTTGCTCCTTCAAGATCAGTCATAATGAATATTTTCACGAATCTTCCTCCCCCATCGGATTAGAATTTATTTAGTCTCCAATCCTCTGAATGCCATACTTTCATATTAATTTAATCCCTGAATCTATGATATCCCCTCTCTAACGGATTGGATTAAAAGTTATTATTCTCCGCATGTTTTTGGAGCTGTAATGAAACGAAACCTGCCGATGGATGGAAGTTCATCATGAAACTGAGGCGCGGTTCACAGAAACTCAAATCCATAAAAAAGAAGAGGTACATGCCAGACGGTATCATCTCCATCTGAAGCCTATTCCTCTCGAGCTTCGACTTGCCGCGCTTTGAACCCTCGGGCCGAGATATTTCCACAGCCAATTAACAAATTCCTGTGGGTTTTTTGTCTGTATGTAGACTTCACCTGGACCTGTGACATCCGTCACTAATCCTTCGCCTCCGAGTAATGTGGACTTAAGCCCTCCGAACATTCTTACTTCATACTTGCATGTTGTACTAAGAGCGGCGAGATGAAAATTATCTACAACAAGCGTTTCCCCAGGCTTCAGTTCATGCTTGTCTATTGCGCCGAATGTGTTTATGAAAACGTCTCCCTCTCCTAAGGTTTTAATCATGAAGAGATTCTGTCCGAAAAGGCCCTTGGTGAATCCTTGCCATTCAGTATCCAATTGCACGCCTGAAGTTGAAGCAATGTAAGCTGAGCTCTGAATTATGTATCCCTTTTCTCGGCTTATCTTCAACCGGGTTATATCGCCAAGAGGGGCGGATACAAATCCAACTTTACCTTCGCCGCTTCTCGCAATGTAATCGTTTATGAAAAGGGTTTCTCCGCCTAATAGGGAGATTTTAAGGGTCCGCCAGAATCCTCCTTCTCTGATTCGAGTACGAGTTCTAACTTCAATATTACCTGTCATATAGGTCATTGCGCCGGCTTCTGCTGTGATTTTCCCTTCGGCTGGAAGATGAACCTCCAGCAACGAGTAGGAGGGCCTATATTTTATTTCATATCTCAAAGGTTTCGGCTCTTCGATCTTTATCTTCGCTCCACATTTAGGGCAGAAATTCGCATTATCTTTGGCCTCAGCTCCACATTCAGGGCATTTAACCAAATTTTTCACCTTTTCACGAATTAAGGC
>Ga0180301_10002612_pt1 | contig 14180 bp, 9 predicted proteins | sample GuaBasSediGuay16_FD_121797 | JGI IMG/M metagenome (GOLD analysis project Ga0180301, IMG submission 121797) | Subseafloor sediment microbial communities from Guaymas Basin, Gulf of California, Mexico - Guay16, Core 4569-2, 12-15 cm | ecosystem: Environmental > Aquatic > Marine > Hydrothermal...
ACAATCACGATCACTATAATAGCTATTAATACCATAGGGATTCCTCTCTTCACGCTTGAGCACCTCCCAGGTGCACTATTTCATATACATGGTGCACCATTTATAAGCATTACCCATTAAGCGCCAATAGAGCACTCCCCTCACAGATACCAGAATAAGCCTCACGACCTCTAAATTCCTAGGATAAGGTAGTCCTATGGCCTACGGATCTCCTATATACGAAGATCATACTCAGCGCATGAAAAAGCCCTAGATAGCTAGGCAGATATCAAACCAGATATGGTACACTTGAACTAACTTTCAACATTCTTCACGAAATCCATTTAACTAATTCGATTAACGCTAACAGTTATACAAACATAATCTTTCAACATCCTTAATGAAATTTACAGTCCCCCCTCTCCTACTAAAAACACCTCTAGCATAGAAGTGGAGAGGATCTATTACGGTATATGTATTTACTAGACTAGTACAGGCATATCTTGGCGCACCTAAGCAAAAACTAGATATGCTATCTTGGCGTATATAAGTATTCTTGAATACCTGTATAGACAATGTAAGGGTTTGTGAACAGAGTAGACATAGATGAACAATACTCCGACTATCCCCATAACCGTAGGAGGTATATTCCTACGGTTAAAGTATCCATGTCATCACTCGGTCCTCATGATTCCCATAACCCTAGCATTTAGGCATAACCAGTACGAGAGCCTATTAAGCCTGCATTAGAGCTAATATGCTGGGTCTTGAAGAAATAAAGTTTAATGGAATAATGTTAATTTAAATTAGGTGGTTTAAATGAGGGCTATTGTAATAGGTAGACACTCTCTCCTCAAAGGACAAATTGAGAGTTTGAAAAAGATAGGAGTTAGAGAGATAACTAATGTGTTATCAATTCCTGAAGATAGACAAGATTTAGAAAAGATCGTTAATGAATGGATTAAAAACAAAGTACACTACGTAATCGTTCAAGCATTACGCTTAAAAACACTAAGGACACTCTGGAATATATGTAATGATAAAGGACTAATTGTCCTAGTAGCAAGAATGGAGAGTATAGCTTTAGTTGAAACTGAGCAAGAAGCTAAGAATATTACAAGCAAGTCACCGTCAACTAGAACTTATATTAAAGGAGTACAAGATAAAGCATATAGGGTAATTGAATTTAAGTGTTGGGAGAAGTTGAAGAAACTTGAAGTTGATTTAGAGCCTATAAATTAAGTCATTATAGTTTAATATTAAGGTATATATCACAACTAAGAGTAATTTTATTCTTTAACACTTTGGTAGCCTCCTACATAGACTATTCCTCTCTAATTAATGCCTAATTAGGATACATTCAGATGAACATGACCTTTTTGCTGATGTCCGAACCTAAAATTTTTCTTAATTCGATGTATATTGGTAGAGCAACAATCATATTTCCTTGAATTAAAGCAATGGCTAATGACTTTTTATTTATGTTTCCTACTATGCCTAGTGCTATGATTTTAGACACTAATCCCTCAGTAGTAGGAATTATATATCCTTGTATATTGATATTTCTACTCTCACTACACATACCTTGAAGAATCTCCTTAGTTACAATATAGTTAAAATATGTTTGAGGAGTAACTGCTATTAATACACTAAGGTTCTTATACTCATGTATAAGCTCATTACAATATCTGATAATAAGGTCTATTATTAAGGGATTTAATTGCTCAGTTGCAGTTAAAAGCACTTGTACCTTATCATTAGTAGTCCTTTCACTGCATAACCTATAAGTACTACATCTACAGCGTACCTCTTTAATTAGATGAACGTACCTACCAATAAGGCTTTCATATTTAATTGGTTTACGATAGAATGAGCTTAAAATATCCCTTATCTTATTAACTACGTCGTTTACGACTCGTTCTAACACAGCTATTGATCCGTACACTAGATTTTGATTAGTTACATCTTTAATAATTTTCACTAAAAGTGTGTCAATTTCCTTTTTCACGTATGCATTAAACTTCTCAAGCATACAAAGTACATCTCTAGGCTTTTTATCTTTAAATTTATGAATTATTTCTCTAAGAGGATTTGCTGCTATAGTATAGATTAGCTCACTTCCATGAGCTCCAACTTTCTTCAACATTACATATGGGATCCATATGTACGTATCAGTTACTAATGTGGTTAGCATGGTTGATATAGCGTTATTTACATGCTGCTTCTCACTTAAATCTATCTTATTTCTAGCACTTTCCTCTAATAGATTTAAGTAAAGATATACTACTGATTGAAATGCTATTTGTCTGAGGGCTAGTGAGTATCTATGAATACCAGAAAGAAGAGCCGTCATATACAAAGCTACGACCCTTAATAAGCTATCAATAATGTTAGCCTTATCCCCTCTTACAATACCAGCTACCTCTTTAACGAAGTCTCCAATATTACAGCATAGCTTATTTGAATTAATATATTTGGTAAATTCGTTGTACTCTCCCTCAGTCTCAATGCTATATACCTTTTTCAGAGATAAGTGGGCCGGAGTTAAAATATGAGGAGTAGCTACCTCAATAAAGGGCCTAACTACCCTTATGAGCTTGAAGCGAAGAGGTGAATGTATATTTGTCGTACCTAAGTATTCTAAACCAGTCAATATTGAATATATACTAGATTTTCCTAACTCTACATAGTAAACAGCTTTATCTACTTCATTACCGCTTATTACATATCCAAGGCTTAATTCAAGCTTATCAACGTTCCTAGTTGTTGTGCTAATCGTATAGCCAGAAGCCATATTTAAGAAATATCTAAGTAACTCGCCACAAACATTAATACTTAAATCTCTCAATGTACATTTCGTTGCTTTTATCTTAGATACTAATAATACGTCCATTAATCCTCGCCCTGTAGTGGCATTTCATAAATTAATGCCCTAGAGAGTAATCGTGAGAGAACTTCTTTACGTATATATGTCACTGCTGTAACTAGCCTACTGCCACTCTGAGGTACATAAGCGATTTCCGGTAGAACAATTAGGACTCCTCTTTTATTATTCTTTTTAATGAACGAATCGACCATATTTAGTACATTAATGAATTCCCTCTTTCCATAATCTTGAAGTACCAATATAATAACATAATCAAAAAACTCGGAACCAAGTAACTTACTTAACTCATTAGGAGTAGAAATGACTTCAAGGCCTTGTACGCTCCTTCTATATACTTCCTTAAGGTCCTCAAGTGTACCTCTCCAGTTTATTGCTAATAAGTATGTTTTTAGAGAGCAAGGTTCTAATTCCTTTATTTTCTTAATAATTCTGATTAGTGCTTCAATGAACATACGTTCAAGTCTATAAGATATCGTGAATGGAATTCTAACTCCGCTCTCTTCTATTGACTTTCTTATTTCTGACGGTAATGGGTAAGTTATCTGTGGTGCGATCAGTAACAATACCCTCCGGTTACTTATATGTTTAGATAAACTATCGAATAATTCCTTTAGACGATAATTAGTGTCTACTTGAAAGCTCTTTTCCAATTTCTTAAGTTTGTTAAGCTCTTCAATTAACCGGTCTTTAAATAGTCTCTCATTTTCTATTATGTATCTATCTTCAGAATACATTTTCCTATATATCTTTAATACCTCTGATAGGGAATGAATAAATTCAATATAGACTCTTAAAAGTTTTCTATTTATTATATAGGAATTAATGTTCGTAGTTTCTATAGTCTTTGAAGCCTCTATACTGGAATTCAATAATATATCTACAAGTCTACATGCGGCATTTGGGGTTAAGTATAACACTATGTAGTACAAGAAGTTAAATAGCTCTATACCTATGTTATATATATTACTATATGCTTGTATTTGTTCGTCTAAACACTGCTTTAAGCTCCTTAGATGTGTAGTTGAGATATTCAAATTTAGTGGAGTATGCAGCTGAGTTCCTTTATCTTTGATCCATACTATGGGTGTATGCCATACTCGAGTATCTCTGAACCATTTAGCTATTTCATTCTCAATATTATCTGGCGAAACACACTCACCAAGGATAATTATGGGTTCATCATTAAGTCTGCATAACAGTAGCAAGTCGTATTCTCTAACGGCATCTGATAGCGTATATACTTGATCAAGAAGAAATACGTTTACTGAAGGAATTACGTAATCTATCGTTATAAGATTTTTATTAGATTGATAATTCAAAACTCCCCCTAATTCAATTATGCCCCTGAACATTTATAGGCTTAGTTACTCTGAAAAGCAATTTCTTTAACTAGTAAAGATTATGTGTATATATTAAATGTAATCAACATATGATCGTCCTGTCTTAATTGATATATGTACCAAATTGTTAGTCTTTATTTATCTTTTACACCCCCCGTTCTCTCAAGTGGAAAAAGCCCTTAAGTACAGTCTTGTTTAAGCTTGATGTAAAAAGGAGAGATACTTTATTAGTTCTCCTAATAGCTCTGTAATATCTCACAGCCCATTAAAGGCTTAACACATTTAAGCCCCTAAAGAAATCCTTGATAGAGCACGTGTTAGTCAAGTGTTAATGGCACATAGCTTGCGTAACCAATCCTTCCTAAGACTCTATACTCGTAATTACTATTTAGATCAAGAGCATAATAGAGGCCAGAATGCAGTAATTCGTGCTTAGAAATACCTTGTCTAGCTTCAACACGCATCACAGAACCTTCAAGAATAGCTGGGTACAACGGCTTTCTCCTTTTCCTAGCAATACTGAAGCCAAGACCAATAATATCGTACTCTCCAATATAGCCAAGATAGACTCTATTATATAGAGGCATTGGTGAGAGCAAGAGAGCATAGTTAAATGTCGTCATATTAAGAACATCATCAATAATATCGGAAACTTCATCGTCTATAGTCATTCTTACTGCTCTATGTTCTCCACCAAACTTTACTAGCAATGTCTTGCCTATTAAGGATCTGACCTTGGCTTCTTTATTACGGACTATAATTTTGAAGCGGATCTCAATGTCTTTGAGATATGCAATATACCTTGCAGTATAAATATAACCTTCTTCAGTAGTCTTTGTATATCCCCTTTCTTTTCGAACTTTTAAACCGATGCCAACTCTCCAGTGTTCTTCTACCTCTAAGCTATATTTCTCTTCTAAAACTCTGCTAACATCTTTGAGAGCATAGAGGAGCTCTTCATTATAAGGATCCAAGAATAGTTTATCAAGAACATTACCATAATCTGGGTGAGCGAGGAGGCAGTGTATTAGTTGCCTATAATTTACTAGTAGAACCCTTTTATCAAGCCTTAGAGGAACGTATACTTCGTTCTCTTTGGGATTATATAGGTATGAACCCCTGATAGTTTTAATGCCTAGCACGTCAAAAGTGCTACTATAACAATCAAGAAGGTCACTCCAACTGTTTATGTTAATACATTTAAGGTTAGTATGCCCTAAGCTCATGAATGTAGAGATAAGCATCCCTATAATAGTACTAGGCCTTGGAAATAGTAATGATTGTGCATGAGAGAATACTCCTCTAGAACTTGGATCATATTCTCCAGATCCTCTAAGCATTAATGGTTCAAGAGGTTTAATTCTCACCGTAAGTAGCTTCATAATGGATCACCTCATTCCAGACCTTATTAATCTTACAGCATCTACTACGTTTAGGAGTACAATATATTGCGGGAGTTTAAAGTCCTCATCTTTTTCATCCTGTTTGAATACTCCAAGCCCTATGAGGTTACTAGGAACTCTCATACCTTTCTTATCTACTTCCTCTCTAAGCATGGGTTCAAACACACTATTAAATACTTCTTCGGCTTTACTGTAGTATCTTACCTTTATATTACGCTTAATTACAGATAGAATAACGCGCTTAGATAAGTCTATAATCTGTGTTGCATTCTCGCTAAGCATAGTTGTCTGTATGCTAATTAAATCTTTCATATTCTGCTCCTTAAGATCATATAGTAGACTGTGAGAGAGTATAGCATTTTTGTAGCCGATCCTTTCATCAATATATTTTAATAATTTCTTAACATTTCTCACTATAGATGCAACATCAAATGATGGTTTGCAGGATGCATTCTGCACTATTGGTCTATGCCAAGATAAAGGTATTATTGTGTACTCTTCAGTACCTACTCTAGGATTATATGCTATAATGGATATATCTTTAGCAGACTTCCTAAGTTCATTTTTTTCATCATAGTAATGAAGTTTAATATCCTCCTTAACATTATCTAAGAGTTTAGTAGCATTAGTTAACACAAGAGATAGTGGATAGTGGTAATGTGCTATATATACACAATAGCTCCTTCCGATACTAGGTAACATGGGGAGATGAGATTTATTTAATTTCAGAAAGCCACTATTAAGATCGATATGCTTATCATTCTTATTCTCGCTTAATTTAATCTCTATATTAAAGCCTCCAAAGGATAGACGAGTATTGTAGACAACGTCAAGAGTTTTATCAACTGGAGCGAATGCTAGTAGATCATCGCCACCAGTATAGACTACAAAGCCGTCAAGCTTAGCGATTATAGCTATGTCGAGTAAGGCTGCTCTTATTAAGGCAGAACTTACTGCTATATGGTAGGCAGGAGTTACTGGGATTCTTAACTCCTTTCCTAATAATCCTCTAAGTGTTTTTATGACCCTTTCTACGCGTCTTTTAGCTTCCTCTATAGGTATATTAGCTTCTCTAGCGATGTATTTTACCCAAGTTTCCTTTATCTCCTTTGGAACTTCTCCTTCTAAGAATTTGATACAGAAGGAGATGAATTTCTTGAAGTTGCCCTCACATGCATGTTCTATATAGCGTTTTAAGAATCTCCTAACGTCCTCCTTACCTATGGAGCTTTGTCGCCGAATATTACAGTAAAAACCTTCATCTAGTATACCTGCAAGAAACGCTGTTAACTTGCCCTCAAGCAGATCACCTATATAATCTCCATCAGCCTTAATTAACGCGTAGTACCGCCAGAACCAGTTAATTAGGTTACATTCTCTCAGTAATATAACCCAATTTCTACGACGGTCATTATGGAACCACATATCTTCAGGATCTAGAGAATAGACTGCATAGAGGAGTAGATCTTCGCCTTTACCAAGTTTTTCAAGTTCTTTTGCCTTAATCTCTATGTCAAGTCCTCTAATGAGCCACCATACCCATGCTGGTTTAACACGCCATTCTTCAGGTTTTACTGGAATATGCCCATTTAATTTCACTTTAGTGATCCAACAGTATAGCTTGCCTTCTTCTAAAAGCTTCTCGTAAAGTCTCGTCGATGCCACATGAGCTAGTGATGGAAAGCCGAATATGAGTTTAGGTTCGCTAAGTAGATCGGATATGAGCCTATCTTTTTTCCAGTTAAGCATTAAGGTCTTTAAGAGCCTTGGTTCTAAGCTAATTACTCTCTTCATGAAGCACCATGGACATAATTTTTCTCCAGGGCTAATTACTATCCTGAAATGGGCAAGTTCTTTTTCAGTTAAGTCCTTAGAAGCAACTCCTATAACCTCCTCTACAAACTCTTTGTATTTTTCTTCGTCTCTTGGTAAGATAATAATTGCAGGAAGTTTACCACAGCATGTACAATAGTCATACCCTCTACCTCTAGAACCTTTTAAACGAAGACCCACTTCCTCTTTATCAAATGCTTTCTTGGTTAGTTTATGTAGTTTAAGTTCTATGGCCGAATCTTCTCGTCTATATTTCTTAAATCTCAACTTAATATTCAGCTCCCTGTATTTGCTATCATAAAGTTGCCATAGATTCAAATCTCTTGGATCTCCACTAACCTCTACAAGGGATAGTCTTAGTCCTAGCGGAGGAATACTATCGAACTTTGCATCCTTAAATGCCTCATCATAATACTCAAATACCTTGAATATAAATCTCCAAAGTGGCTCTTCGTCCTTTCTCTTTTTAACATATTCTCTAGTAGCATTCCATAGAAGTCTCCAACTCTCTTTAAATCTCTCCTTAAGATACTCTTTAATGTCTTGTGCGTTAGTGCCTAACAGTTTCTTTACAACATTCCATGGCGGTAGAACAAGAGTAACTCTACCTGGAATTATTGGGTATGGCGGTAAGCCTAGCTCCTTATACATTCTTCTAACTTCTCGTGGTAAGACTAGTCTTTCAATATCATCGATAACATTAATTATGTTTGAGCTTCTTATTTGCCCTTTAAGCCAATACAAGTAGAATGGATTCATTCTTAATGATGGCATTATAACTACATCTGGGCCAAAGGTGTCCACTAACTCTATGATTGTAAACCATGTAAGGGCTGAGACAATATAGCTCGAAGCCCACATATCCCTTAGTTTACGACTTGATGAAATGAACCCTTGTACTCCAACGATGTCTAAACCTACAAGGAGCCCTTTGATTTTACCTTTCTCGCTATAGACCCAGTTCATCATAGTAGAAGTAGCATAGTTATGATCAAAGACTGTGTGAGTAGGTACTCTAGTATCCGCTGGGCCTATGCTTAATCCCATACTTATCCATAGGGTCTCATAGAGGATATAGAGAATATGATACTTGAGCTTCCAGTCATGAATGCCTCTAATAATTTCGCTCAACTTCCTTACATACTCTTCGTATTGCCACTGCTTGGGTTCGGGAATCTGTACCTCAAGTACAGGCTCTAGTATGTTCTTGAGCTTGACTTCCCTAGTGTGAAATAGGCCAGGAATATACTTTTCTCCCATAAGAATGCTCAAAATCCACCTGTCAAAGCTTGAAGCAAGTTTATCCGCTAATTTAATCCTTTCATCATCCATATATAAAACCATCTCCTCGTTAGAAACTTCCTTTATTAAGTTCTTGGCTTCTTCTTCATGGCTTACCTTCTTAACTGATAAATGTGGCTTGTGCGGTGGATCATGTAGAAGTGCTATAATTTTAAGCCTGTATAGCTCCCTCACGTCAAACATACCTACTTCACCTAAGAGTTCTATATTCAATCATCTCAAATCTTGAGTATCCTATAGAGGTCTTAGCACCGATTCCTCTAGCAAAAGCATAGAGAACTGCACGGTCAACCCAAGGAATTAACCTAATGACCTCACTTCTCTTGCTTCTAGTTAGAGCCTTCTTTACAGCATCCTCAAGATTCCCATCATGTATAGCGTACGCTATATAATCTCTAGTGTCTCTAAATTCACGAACTTTAAGATCACTGATACTTCCAAGCTTAGCTTTGTGGAACTTCTTGCTGACTTCGTGGATCCTCTTATTGAAATATATGAAAAACTCTAACTCAATACCACGAGCGATGGTTAAGAATAATACGGGATTAGGTTTAACATCAAGTTCTGTCTTGACACTAGAGTAATGTGGCGTGATCACATCAGGTTCAAGAAGAAGACCGCTAATTCCTGGCTTTATAGGATAAGCATCAGTAACGCCAACAAGACTAGACAACTTCTCCGAACCGAATATATGTTCAACTACAGTCTTAGCCTTTTCCTCAGCCTCCCTCTTGCTCATTCCTTTTTTAACATAATTTTTGAATATGAGCTCTAGTAATGCATGTCTGAAAGCACCTTTCAAAGTTGAACTAGGTATGAATGGAACATTAAGTATAGGATCAAAAAATAGACCAACTTCGAAAGGTATCTTGCCAAAAGACTCGCTAACACCTGCAACTACCCTACTTATAGCCTTAATCCTACACACCTTAACTCGATAACCATTTGTTATTAGAGCCTTCCTTATATACTTGAGAATGCCTTGTACATTTTGGAGAACATCATTGAGATGATTCCTATACCACTTGCATGTTTCTATGATAAGCTTTCTTTTTTCTTTAACGTATTTAGCCTCACACTCCTTAAGACTAGCTATGTAACAACCTTTAAGGGTAATGAAGGAATACAAATTTGCCTCCCGACCTAATTCACTTAACGTTAGCCTCCCTATGTAACTAAAGAATTTATCCATAACTATTACCTCACACGATTATGGTCTTTAAGAATTCTCACCACTATTTCAAAAGCAGTTTTATATACCTCCTCTAGGAATCTTTCACTATCAAGTTCATCGACTTCTTGTGGTTTATATACTCTTCTTAAAGTATAAAGTTCAAGTTCACCTTTTACCTTCTTTTTCTTATAAAGTGTGCTTCTATGTACAAGCTTATCTATAGGCCAGTCTTTACTTAAGAACCCATATAATATAATGTATTTTTTCGAATTTCTAGTTTCGAATAGTTTAAAGCTTATTGCAGATATTCTTCGTCCTTCTTTCGCAATTTGTTCTCCCTTCTCTTTTACCTCTATGTAGTAGCCTGTTTTTACCTTCCCTTCTTTCACAATTCGTCTAGGTAATCCCAAGATCCAAGTGTGGAGTTTACCTCCGGGACTTCTTAGATCTATTCCAACTGCCTTTTTCCATTTGTTTTTGAGGAAAGCCCCTCCTACCTTTTCAAGTACCTTAAGTATATCACCATGGCATTCAATTACGTCTATCTTGAAATACTTTGTTTCAGGTATGAGAGCTGGTACGTTAGGCATACCCCTTATCTTTGTATTTGTTTTGTAAACGCTCTTACCCAATTCAAGTATATGTCTTATGAACTCTATGAGCTTCCGTCTTAATCTCTGTTCACTTTCAGCATTAAGTATTTCATTAACATATTTCAACTCTTCATACAAGAGGCTTTGATATTCGCTATTTACTGAAACGTGTTTTACGAATATAGAGCCCAAGCCCCTTCTAGTTATACTTCCTGTACTGCCGAGAAGAATTGATAAAAGTAATACTGCTATTGCAAATCTAAGTTTTTCATTAGGTATATCTCTGTTCTTAGTCACGACAATCTCCATGACCAACCTTTCAGGCATTATTAGGTCTTCACTTATGCGCTGAAGATACCTCCTCACTTCTTCATCTAATTTGCCTAAAAGTTTACTCTTTTCTCCTTCAGTCCTAAGCGGTTGCAATAACAAGCGTATCCTGGGTATATTACTAAGCTTAACTATTTTATCGTAAATATCAAATGCTTTATCAAGTTCACTTTGTGAGACATTAAGTTTTAGATTAAGATTTTTGAAGAGGATACGAAGAGCCGAGGAAGAATCTATCTGGACTCTTGCTTCTCTACCTTTTTTTGCAGGTTTAGGCATTACTGTATTTGCAAAGTATTTATGTAACTCCTTATTTAAAGAGTTCATATCAAGTCGCCTTCTCGTTGGAGGCGTTGAGAATCTTATGGTTACAGGTAATGTAAGGTCTATATCTTGGATCCTAGCTACCCTCATATTCCATCTGTATTTAAACTTGAGTAAGATATTAGGGATAATCTTAATGAGTAATAACTTCACCAAATGCCCTTCTTGGCTTATCTTTTCTAATTTTATTTCATCGACTACACGCACTACGACAGAGAAACTTGATGCCTGCTCATTACTACCGAGAATATCGCTAACTTTATTATCCAAATCATCATAGGCCTTCTGGCCACTATAAAGTCCTGAAATAACTACCCTCATCCACCATCTCCATAAAGCTTTGATTTCGGGTGACCTTGGAATCTCGTACAAATCTAAGTCGATGTCATAGGGTCTAGCATTATATCCGCCTATTCTTGGAGCAATGATCTCAGCTTGAATTCTTACAATCTCATTTTCCTTAAGTAGATCGTACTGTAGCTCCATAAGCTCTAGCGTCATGTTATCTGCCTCTTTCAGATGGGAATTCTGCCTCGCAGAGTCTTTTGAACTGTAGGAGGTAAGGTTGTAGAAGCTTAGATGCTACTAAAGCATTAACCCCATATGCTAGAGCCTCTAAGTATCTGTATAGGACATCTGTAGTCCTTTTTCCTTTCCCAAGCATTTCAAGGTCTAGATTTACTTCCCCCTGATCTAGCTTCAAAGTACTCATATGGTTGCTTAAATATTTCAAGATAACATATACATAGAGAGCATATGAAAGTTCCTCCGGTTTATACTCACTAAACCGCTCAGCTTTGCCATATTCTATCCAATCGATAACCATTCTCAAATTATCTATTCCAGACTTTGCTAGACAGAAACTTAGTGTAGGGATAAATCCTAGCTCCACTATCATTTCAGGTATTTCGCGGGCCCTAGATCTCAGCTTGGATTTTACTTCAGTCTTACTTTTTTCGTCTATGTTGGCTTCATCAAGCCTTGCCTTTATATTTAAGAATATTCTGATAGCTTCTTCGATATGCTTACGACTCATAGTATTTTCACCTGATCTAAGAACTCTATCTTCATTATACCCTTACCTATGGTTTCATGTCCACCAAGTATTAGATACCCTTTAATCCTTTCCTTGATGAAGTTCCTAACACTTTCTCTAACTCCTTCTGTAATCTTCTTAGCTTTTTCAATAGGATTACTTAATGACTTTATCTCCTGAACTTTTTCTTCATTAAGTACTCTCAACTTCTTAAGGGCATTAAGGTAATCATCCTCAGTTACTTCTCCCTCTTGTTCATCCTTAAATCTTCTTATGAATCTATAGCTAAGTGGTGGTTTTTTGTAAAGCATTAACGTATATAGAATAGTCTTTGGAGGCAAATATTCCTCAGTCCAAGGCCCAGTCTCAACAATTTTTGTCTCCCTTTTCAGCCTAACTCTGGCTAATCTAATGAGACTTCGATCGAAGACTTCCTTAGCGATATCATCATGTAGGACAAGTAATGGTTTCTCGAGCTCCAACATGCTTACAAGCTTTTCCATAACATTCCTTAATTTATCATTAAGGGCCTCAATATTGAGAATTACTTCTTCAGCTAGAATAACCTTATCCTCTAACTCTTTGACTTTAATCATTTCTTCGCACTTTTTAGGATCCAGTTTCTTAGCGCCTAAACAAATAGCTGTGTTTACCCTTACATGTCTTTCTACTTCATTTATGAACTCTTCTAAGTTGTTCGTTTCGAAAAGAATAACCTCCTTACTTTTTTGTTCTCTCTCTTCATTATTCTCTTTCAGGTAGCTTTTGAGCAATTCAAGTCTCTCACTAAACCTTCTGAGCAGGAGTGGCGAGGTAACATAAACGTATACTCCTTTGAGGCTTTTCACAGGCATAGTAAGTAGGTAGGCATCGAGTATAGCTAAGCTGGACTCAAAGGACTCCTCCTCCTCTGGTTCAGAACCTAAAAGAGCTGTAACAGCTTTTTTAGCTTTATCATAGTTACCCATAAATTCGTTCATAAATACATTGAGTAATGTTGTTTTTAAGGCACCTTTAATACTTGAACTATATATGCAGGGGCATCCATACTCATCTCTTTGTATAGGTAGATCGACTATACCACTACTTCTACCAACACCTGTATGTATAGGCGTTATGGATCTTAAAGCTATGAGATCGGCTAAAGAGTAGAGGGAAGGGATAGTATGAGCTCCTAATCCCAATAGTTCCCCCCGAATTACATATTGTTAAACAAATATCTAAAACTTTATGCTTAATTATTAATTATAACAGTCTATTTTTTAACCAATCTAATGCACAAGCTTTGAGAAGACTTCCTGATAGTTTTGCAATCTTAAGTATGACATAATACTTTCAATATTCTTAATGAAATTCGCACTAGCAAACTACTTCTTGAAAAAGCTAGTAGAGAACTTTCAATATTCTTAATGAAATTCATTATATCATCAATGGGCGAGAGAGGTATAACGACAAGGGATTTATTGCTTTCAATATTCTTAATGAAATTCATTAAACTCCTCATGGAGATGCCTTTAGTTTTAAGAACGCTAATAGTAGGCTTGATACCAGCATCATTAACAGCTCTAGGAACAGTACCTATACTTCTAGGTATAAGGCTTGGAAGGCGATCTCTTAATGCCGGAATGGGATTTGCTGCGGGAGTGATGTTGGTTGCTTCGTTTACAAGTCTACTCATACCAGCGATTGAGAAAGGCGATATAGGAACAGCAATTCTAGGCTTCGTCATAGGCGTAGCAATAATTAAGGCATTAGATCTCCTAATACCTCATGAGCATTTACTTAGCGGATCCAAGGAAGATAAAACATTAGTTAGTCTCAAAAAAGCGCAACTCATGGCCTTAGCTATGGTGGTTCATAATATCCCTGAGGGCATGGCCGTAGGCGCAGCGACAGCGCACAGCATAGCTGATGGACTAGCCATAGCACTTGCAATAGGCTTACAGGATATGCCAGAGGGACTAGCAGTAGCCATTCCT
>Ga0180301_10002613_pt1 | contig 14179 bp, 22 predicted proteins | sample GuaBasSediGuay16_FD_121797 | JGI IMG/M metagenome (GOLD analysis project Ga0180301, IMG submission 121797) | Subseafloor sediment microbial communities from Guaymas Basin, Gulf of California, Mexico - Guay16, Core 4569-2, 12-15 cm | ecosystem: Environmental > Aquatic > Marine > Hydrothermal...
GATTTGTATAAGAGGCAGGTATACTGATGATAGTCGCCTAATAATTTTAGCCTTCTCCTCCACCTTCATTTTACCACCCTCCTTTAGAAGGTTGAAGTCTTAATTTCGCAGACCCTTTAACAGCATAGCTAAGCAAGGTTTCTTCAGGGTATAAAATATCGCTACTTTTATCGAAAATAGCGAACAATTCGTATTGACCTTTTCCTAAAAAGTCAAAACCTGTAACAAAAAAGCCTTCTACGAGAAACTTCACTGTCCTAGTATACTTTATTGCGCTCAGTATTTTAGTTACAACGAACCACGTTCTATCGTAATTCATTCCTAGATCTTTGCAGTCTATAACGTACCACACTCCTATCCCTCCTTCGCATTGAAGTTATATTTCCACACTCCGTTTTCGTTCACAACTAACTTTTTCTTTTTTAACTTGGTCAAAAGAGGCCAAAGTGAGTCTTTTTTAATTCCTGTGGCTTTGCTTAATGTTGTTACATCCATGCCGTCGCTTTTCATAAGGACTGATAGTACGATCTCGGCTTGAGTCTTTTCTGTTGATGTAATCACAGTATGAGGATCGATTTTAGAAAATAGCGCATATCCTCCTTCAAATGTAACTCTAAGTCCTACAGGCGGCACATCTCCAAAATTTCTTTTTCCAGGAAAGAGCCCAAAATCAATGTAGCTTCCATGACGCTCGTATCGAAGCTCCCAGTTCAGCCTTGCGAAGTTTTCGAAGTAGGTCGACCCTATCGGCGTCCATTCCTCATCGTCATTTTTTCTTTCTTCTTTCGATACGTGAGATATGATCAAAACTGTGACACCTAAGCTAGTTATTTGCCTTACACAATTTGCAAATTCTATAACTTTACTCGCATCGTTTATATTCCCTCCTACAGCGTGTCCTGCTGAGTCTATGACTATGAAACCAACATCGTACTTAGCTATGGCTGATAAAATTGACTCTAACTCTTTTTTGAGAGGGAAAACGCATCGCTAATACAAAGGAAATTTGATCTCTCCAAAGTCTAAATTTCCAGCTAACATAGTGAAACGCCGTCTTGCTTCATTCAAATCGACTTCCCAGTCAAGATATAGCACTTCTGTAGGCTGAACCTCATAATTAACGTCAATTGATGTACCATTTTCAATTAGAAGACTCAAGTACATAGCAAGAAAACTCTTTCCAGAGCCTCCTGGAGCGTAGATCAAAGTAGGATGACCTTTTGGAAGGATAGGGTAGAAAAGATACTCAGGCTCGACGTTCTCGACAGGCTCGATTCTCACAGGCTCTTCTGGTTTCATTGCTTCTATGACGCTCTGAAAAACCTTTTCGATAATTCCTGTCCAGTTGTAGTCCTTTATAAGTCTCGATACGTTTTGAATGTACTTAGCTAAATTTTTTCGTGACTGTGGAGCTAAAAGGTTCACGTTCCCTAAATAAGGGACAATTTCTTCATCTTCTGGTAGGACAGGCGTTGAGACTCTAACTTCAAGAAAGCTCCTTAAACCATCTTTTTCCTCGTGGAGATTTTTAAAATTGAAAGTTACTACGCCACCATCTTCTAGTTGATACGTTACAATAAACCCTAACGGTGTTTTGTTGACAGTGATCATATCACTCTTCCTTTCTCTTTAGTAAAGGTTCGTTCATTAAGTCGTCTAAGGCTAACTGATTTTGAGGAACCTGTCTTTGTTTTCTTGCGTTAGCGTTCTTGATATACTGAAGAAGCTCGATTATAACAGCTTGCTGCTCTGCTATTTGCCTCTCCAATTGCTCGATTTTCTTCAATATTATACTTTCAAATCTCGATGGTCTACCAGAAGAGCGGGGAGTGAGTCCCCGCTCGTGATAATAGTCTAGCCAGTCCGCACTACATGGAAAGTCAATAAGGTCTCTCATCCTATCACATCCTCTCCGATTACAATAGGGCTGTAATACTTCTTTAGCTTCTTCGCAACTAAGTTTGCTAAAACTGAGTCTTTAACGTCTTTAATGTAAATTCGTACAACTTTGTTGTCCGTATCGACTTCGCAAATATAATCTGGGTAACCGTCTAAGTAAATCTTCAAAATATCGAAGAGCTTTTCAGTTCGTGATGAGCGTAAGATCGAGTGCTTTCCAATTGAGATAGGCTTTACAAGGTCTTTCTCGAGGTTGTTAGTCATGGTGTAGTATAATACTTTGTACTGAGTTAAGTCATCATCATAAAGGCTGTTCAGTGCTTTTAAAACCTTTTCCTCTTCCATCTCACTCGCCTCCCTCCGCTATTTTCTTTGCAACTTGAATTTTCAGTTTCAGGTTTTCTATTATGTCATGCGCCTTCTCCATGGAAAGGTCGTCAATACTGTTAAACTTGTACTCTGCTTTTAGTTCTTCTAACACAGTTTCTTTCGAAGACTCTGTAACATCTGCAAGCTGGCTTATAAGATAGTTGATGTATTTCTTCATTTTGTCTGTCGCTTTTTCCGTGGTTCTGTCAGTCGGCTTAGATGTTGTTTCCTGTGTTTCTTCCTCATAATCTTCTAAGTCTTGTGTAAACACATTTGATGCTCCTAAACCTGTTAGAACGGCATCGACGTGAGCTCGTTTCTTAGCCATCTTTAGAATAGTGTTAGCGTTGGCTAAAGGGTTTTCATTCCAGTGTTTCTTTTCACGGCTATTGCAAGATCCATAGCCTTCACCGATAATTTGGTCTTTCTTGTAAAGCGTGCATTTGAACATGTAGTAGACGAAATCTTCTCGCTCGACTTCTTTTATTTTTTCAAACCGAGGAGTTAAGTTGAATAACCTTGTTAGCTTTTCAGCCCCTGACTTATACAAACTTGGCTTTCCTTCTTGACTTTTTGGATTCGGATATCCATAGTCAACGCCTGGCTCTATAACCACTTGCTGCAAATATCGAAACATATCGTACTGCTTCTTCAATTCCATGATCGCTTCCTTAGAGATCTTTAGACCGACTAAACTGTCTTCACCTTCAACTGTCTTCTCCAGCTTTTCAATTTCATTACTCATTCGGCTCGCCTCCCTTTGTCTGCTTAAGTTTTCTGTTTCTAATAAACTTGATTATTTCTGAATCCGTTAGCTGGTCAAAAATCTTTTGGATGTCATCTTCACTTAGCTCGTACAAAAACGTGTCAGAAAGAGGTTGCTCACTGTCGATGCTGACTTCAATTTCAACCTTCTCAACCATGCTCTTACCTCCTTTTCAGTATTCGCTGTTTTTATTATATGCTACAAGTCTGCGAAAGGTAATTACGAAATATTTAAAAAGCCTTTACGATTTGTTGTCCATAGGTAATGAGTAATGCGAGGCATGTTAGAATGTTAGAAGGAGGTGATAGCGTGAGGCAAAAAGGTATATATGTTACTCTTGATGAAGATCTGTACAGGTTGCTAAAGATTAAAACAATGATAGAAGGTAAGTCCCTCAAACAATGGTTCAAAGAAACTGTTAAGGAGTATGTAAAGGACTTAGTTGAAAGTGACTTTTTAAGAAAGCGAGAGGTAAAAAATGGAGCCAGTTGATTACATTCTGCAAACTAGGCTACTCATTGACTTATACAGTGTACGGTTAGAAAACATTTTGAAGAGGATCAAGTATAAACTAACGCTAGGCTTGAACGATGATAAATTATTTGACGACCTTTTAGGTCTTATAGAAGAATACGGGCAGACTTATCGAGAGATAGGCTGGCTTGAAACTTTGGCTGCGTTTCTTAGGAAGGTATCTATAGTATTTTCGGATAGCGAGAATAGTTGACTTCTGTGCCTCTCCTCCCACCTTTTATACCCGCCGCGAGCGGGCTTTTTTTATGCGTCGACAGTTAATACTGGTTACAATCAAAGTCTTAACAGTAACGCTAAGTAAGGGGTCGTAGGGGCGAAGCCCCTACAATAGTGCTAAAATGATACTTTAGTGCTAAATGTTACTGAAGTAATAAAAAAATTTATTTATCTATTATGCGCTTAAAGCGAAGTTAGGTGTGCCTTATTACTTTAGCAGACTTACACTCATAGATTTTACTACGCACAAGTGGCACATGAAAGTTATTTAACAGCTAACATTTGAAATTAGGCTAGCCAACATTCTTCGGCAAAATTGTTTTAATACGTGCGTTTTAGTTACATTCAGAAAAATCTCGACCAAAATAGCCGATCTTATCACCGTCTTAGCAGGTCTTTTTCGAAAAAATTCAAAACCTGCATTAATAGTGGACTTGCTTCGTCTTAACAGGTTTCTTAGCAGTGCTAAGATCGACTAAAATGGTCGAAATTTACTTGCAATTATAGACTGTAATTCCGTATCTTACCAGCATCTTAACTCGATTTTTTTCGAAAAGTTTCCACGAATTCTCGACAAAAGAAGTCGAATTTAAATTTATGCACAGGCAAGCGCTAATTACAGAACTATTACTCAAATTATCTCAGCAAAATCTCGACTAAAATGGTCGATCTTAACAGTTAAGACGAGTTGTTAAGACGGTGTCGGAAATGCAGTTTAGAAGAGCGATTGGCGTCTTAGCAAGGTTCTTAACAGGTCACAAGCGGATAGGTGTTATAGCCAAAACTAAACTTATTCATGTTCAACAAATGGTAATTGAAGCTTCAGAAAGTTCGCAACATATCTTAATAGCTTTGTTATTGACATTTGCGATTGAGTAGGATATAAATATATTGGACAATGAAATTGAGAGGAGGGGTTAAGATGAGAGCAGCGGTAAAAAGAAGAAAGCAAGAGAAGGAATTTGTTTTCAGGAGGGAAGATGGAAAGGAAATAACGGTCCGCGTAAAAGAATCTCCAGACTTCGAAATAGAAGCGCCGTATACATACAAGTTTCACAAAATGATTCTAGTTGAAGCTCCTGAGCTCTTTATAAAGGACTACGATAGAGTTGAAAGGCGTTTTGGAGCTATAACAAAAGCAATCATTGAGGTCTATAGAGCAAACAACTATGAAGAAAACCTAATATGGCTTTTCAAAGGCGATGACTTAGTAGGATTCATTAATCTTTCTCCTAGTGAATTCTATTACGCCTTCACTTTATGTAAAAATGTTTGTGTCTTGAAACAAAACAATATGGAAGACATCACAGATGTGGACAAACTTGAGAAACTTCTAGAAAAAGCCACAAAAGTGATCGATTTGAACAGTAAAGAGGAGCATAAGAAAGAGAATAGCAGATGGGATATGCAAGTGTTTGAAAAATTCTTCACGAGAGGATCATGGCTGAAGATAGAAGGCGATATCAGTTTAGTTGACTTTCTAAACGTGATGCTTTGAAACTAAAGAAGGCTGGTTCTGTCCAGCCTTCTTTATTTGTCCTTGTTGTTAGCCAAATCAAAGACTTTTCATATTCAACGAATTGTAACAGGAGCTTTAAAGGATTTGCCGCTTTTCTTCATAGATTTGTACTTGACATAGGTTGCGAAGCATGATATAAATATATCGGACAATGAAAATTGAGAGGAGGGGTTGAAATGAGGAGAAATTGGAGAGTGGTGAATGAGGTCATGAGGATGTATAAGAAGGTCAATATGCTTTATGTGAGAAAACTGACAGATGACGTGAGAAAGAAGCTTCTGAAGCCTGAAAACAATTGGGTGGATAAAAAAGGAGATAAGTTCTTAGAGCATCAAGTTGTATATGTAGATGACGATGTTATCGTCGCAGTTTGGAGAAACAACAACTGGACAGAGGTTTATGCATATTTTGCATAAAAAGAGGAGGTGAGATGATGTTAGCGAGGATTTGGAAAGTAGGGACTATCAAGATCAAGATCTACCAAGATGTAGTAGACTGTATCAAGGACACAGCTTACAAAGACTTCGATCAATTGTTCCCGTACTACTTGAAGTTCACTGGTGAAGATAATGACTTTTACTACTACGAAGTTGAACTACCTTTCAATATGGTTGACGTAGCTATGAAGGAAATCAAAGAAGAGATCGACAGCTGGATTAGAGCATACAAAGAGAGAGAGAAAAAAGACAAACGTGAGCAACTTAATAAGGACGAATTTATTTGGGAGTAGCTTTTAAAAAGCTTAAAGAAGGAGGGAGTGACAAATGCAATTGAAAGTGATAATTCCAGGCAGACTTCTTGATGACATCTTTGACTGTGGCATCGAGCCAGAATGGAAGCAGAAAGAATATGTCACTTACGTAGCCGAAGTAGATGACGAAAATCTAGTCACAGCATACTTAGTCGACGAAAATAAGGCAGTTGAATGCACTTATGAACCTCAAGAGCTCATCAGACTAATGGAATGTATCAAAAATGGACAATGCGAATTTGTTGAGTATCTATAAGTGATTACAAGCCCCCTCGGTCGAGGGGGCTTTAATTTTGTAGAACGCATATCAATGCCTCAACTAGTCTTTCAGATTCGAACGAAAGGAGGTTTATCACATGCGCAAATATAATTATAGCAATTTGCTTTCACAGCAGTGTAAACGTTAGTATCGTTCTATTAGAAAACGATTAGCAATCTAATACGTTCTAAGACAGAACGATCTAATAGCTGTGACATATGAAGCTTTACCTGTTAATCTGTGATAACTGCGACATTACAAGTACTTTGCTAAACTTTCGAGACCAGAAGCACCTTCTGGTAGCAGAAGCAATTTGATTGATTTTAGTCAATGCACTATCCAAACTTGACAAAATTTTATCGATTTTGCCTTTTATAGTATTCCTCGAAGATTCGGTCTATTTTCTCCAGCGAAATTTCATACCTCTCGTCTTGCCAGGCTTTCTTTATTTCCTCTTTTATCTCTTTCATTCCTTCCTCATCGAGGTCAGAGATAGCACTTTCAAATTTTTTCTTAGCTTTCTCATATTCTCGCCATGCCTTCCACCAAGCGTCCTCATTAGGTGAGCTGTATTCTATCACAATTTTCGACTTTATCATTTCGATGAGGCTCTTAGCTACTTCAAAAAAGATAGACCTTTTTTTATTAGGTCAAGCCCTTCTTTCATTTTTGCGACGCCTTGTTTTATTAGGTCGTTATCATCAGGTATGGCGTCAAAGAAGAATACAGATAGCTTTCCGCAAAGAAACGCCATCGAGTTAGTTATGATATTAGCGTTCTTCTTTGTCATCTTGGATTCAATTAACTTTGTAATCCATTCTCCGAACCATTCAGGCTTGATTACCTGTACTATGAACGTTGCGATCACGCCTATGATAAAACTGACCACATTGGTCCAAAGACTCGTTCCTTCGTTAGTTGCTGAATTAGCTTGGGCTAATAAAATCGCTGAAAGTCCTAAAAAGGCGATTAGCAATATGCTGACTCTCTTTCTCATACTATCTCCTCCTTTCAGGTTGAGTTATCCACCCACCATGATAAATAGCATCTAGCTCGAAAAGTATATAGACGTAGGCTATAATATGAATTCGTGATAGCAGTTTTTCTTTTCTCCAAGGACGTAGCTTCCAGTCAGTATTATACATTTTCGTGATAGCTCCTATCCATGCCCATGATAGATTGAAGATGTAATTAGCTACATATAACAGCAAAAAGAAAGGTGGAGAAAGAATTCGCTGTTGCCATATATGACGCATCTCATGCCTTTTTAACCAGTCAGGAATATACTCAACAGTATAAAAAATAAATGGGGCTATTGTCATTGCCGTAGCAGGAAGCTTTTTTAATTTAGCCCATTGAGGAGGTATCCATGCTAAGGCCCACCAAATTAGCCAAATTAAAACGATTGCTAATAGCACTGCTATCACTCCTCTTCTTTATAGAGTCTCAGTATCTCAATAGTTTCATTCTCGATGTCGTCTACAATCTCTAGCAAATCATCAAGTTGCTCTTGAGATAAATGCTTTACGCCATACCGATTAATCTCCTCTTCAAGACGACTCGCAAAGTCTCTTATAATACTTTCAGCCTCAGCGACGGAAATATATACTTCACTAGGCGAAGTTTCCAAAGCGTCCCTGACAGCATCAATTAACTCATCTAAAATTTCCTTTTTTCTTTCAGCGTCCAAATTACTTTCTTTGACTAGGTTTATAAGAGACCTTGCAGTAGGCAAAGAAATGACGACCATATTAATCACTCCTTGACATATTTTATCCAGTCATCAGGAATAGATTGATAAACTGCAATGCACTTATCAGCATACTTTGGATCTGTCGCATATCCTGCATTTTGAAGTTCTTTAAAGTAAATCTCAGGCTTAGTTCTATAGAGCCATGCTGTATGATATCTTTTAGACTCACGTATTAATAGAGCATATGCAAGAAAAGACTGAGTAGGGTCATCAAAATCTTCAAACGCTTCAACTTTACTGATAGATTCACTGTTTTCAAACTCTTTTGTCTTATAGCTTTCCGACCCTTTTAGCCATGATAAGTTTTTGATACCAAACATATTATTTTTCACTACGTGAACTCCCCAGCCAGTTTCTAAAGCAGATTGAGCAAGCATTATTTTAGCAAATGTTTGAGTGCCGTAAGGCGATACAGCAAGAGCTACTAAATATGCAGGAGTCGCATACTTTTTTAGAAAAAATTCTTTTTGGGTCATGATCAGCTACCTCCTAAGAGGATTTTTAAAATCCAGGCGACTATTCCGCCCATTAAGCCACCTGATATGATAGATGCTAGCACTATCTCGCCTATAAATGCCTTGATGTTAATCTTTATTTTTTGGTCCAAATAGCCGTTAATTTTATTGTCAAGCCTATCAAGCCTTTTTGAAAACTGGTTTAACTGCTCCTCAACTTTTGAAATTCGCTCGATGATTTCTTTTTCAAATTCCATTACTATCACCCCATTTCTATTCGAACTTCCTTCTTCTCACCTGATAGTCTTAAGTAAGTAACAATAGGCGATGGTGGTGCTAATAACTTTCGAGCCGCGTAGTTTTCATAACCTATCCAAGGAGGTACATTTACGAGCCAGTATGTCTGCTCTGACAGTTTTTTATTTCGCCGATCTATTAAATAACGTTGTTTTGAGAAAGTTATAGGCTGATGAGTATGAGCAAGGAGATAGACGTCAGAATTCGCTACTATCTTAGCAAGCTCTTCTATAGAATTCGCTTTCGCTCCTGTCGTTCTTGCTGAAGAATACCCGTGAGCACAAGTGATGATGTAGTTCATTCTGTTAGCTGACCCGTACCTTGTTATACCGACTGAAAGATCTAAGACGAATATTGAGTTTGAGTATGGAATATCTAAAGTCTTGCAAATTTCCTTCATAATGTCGATGCCAACTCTTTTCCTTGTACGCTCTTCATGATTACCAGCGACCGCACAGAGTATATGATCTTTAACATCCTCGAGGCAATCTATCACTTTCTCGATTGCTTTTTGAGGACCAAATTCTTGGTCGTAAACGTTAGATAAAGAATCAATTAACGCATTATCGATTAAGTCACCTAAAATTACGAAGTAGTCATTTTTGTGACTTTCTAGAAACTTTTTAAACTCTTTAAACCGCGACGCAGGAGAGCCTAAATGTAAATCCGCTAAAGGTATTAAAGTGACTAGATCTTCTTTTATCCACACATGTTTGTAGCCTACTTCGCTACTTTTCACTTTCGCCACCCTTTCGGTCTTTAAGGATGATTTTTGAATAATCTGGCGAGATTTCGAGGTCATAGTCATTCGGACTGATTCCTTCTTGGTTTAAAATCGTTAGAACGATTAGTTTAGCTTGCTTTTGCAGGTCTGTTAGCTGAGCGTCAATTTGCTTTAACAGTTTTCGATTTTCTTCACTGACTTTGATTTCTTTAACCATGAAAATCCCCTCCTTTATAGAACCGTCTTCAATTAATCATAATTGCTATTGATAAAAGAATACAATACTAAATTCCACAATGCCTTGAATATTAGTGTTGTCTACATTGAAAAAGTAAACGTATAACTGGTTTGATGAAGGATTGTAATAATGGCGTGTAATAATTTTTGCTGTCTCCACGGGAATACTTGTGAAAGAAATAAAATAGCCTTTGAAATTACTACTAGTTATTGGCGTGCCATCTAGGTCGATAATGATTGAGTTAAAATCGCCTGCCGGGATTTCAACTACTCGTGAACCAACATTATGAATATATGTCTTTAATCCATTCCAGCGTTCAGCGTTAAGATTACTACAAAGCATTCCGTTACTTATAGGAATATTCCCTGAGCTATTGCCTGCATGCCGACCATCAAGTAAGTCTGCGTTAAGATCGTTACACAAAGTTCCATTGCTAATAGGTATTTGTCCCGAGGAGTTACCCGCATGCTTTCCATCGAGAAGATCAGCATTGAGATTAGTACATAATGCTGTAGTAGAAGCAATAAAACTAGTAGCTTTTACTCGACCATTAACTTCAAGCTGTTCGCTAGGGTTAATTTTGTTAATTCCAACTTTATCATCGGAGGTAAATACCATCAAGGTTTTGCTGTGATTTTCATTAAAAAATGTTATTTCACCTGTGCTTTTAGCTGTAATAGTCCACTGATTACCTGTTGATGGCCATAACTGTAAAACTGCGTTAGTTCCTGTAATTTTAAATAACTCATTTACAGTTCCCGAATCAGCAATTAAAGTACCAACATCGAGGGTTCCTGATACTGTAATATTGTTAAAATTTGCGTTTCCAGAAAGGTTAAAGTTGTTAGCTTCTATAGTATCTGCTGTGAGAGTATAATTCACAGTAACGCTATTAAACGTTACTGATCCAGAGACTGTCAAATTCGACGTTATAATTTCTGTTGCATCAACTAATCCTATATTGTTTAGGTTATAATTGTTACCATTTAAATCTGCGCCTAGTTGAGTCCCTTCTCCTAATGTTTTATTAGTCAAAGTTTGTGTATCTGAAGTACCTACAATTTCACCTGAAGGTGCATGTTGGCCATCAAGAAGATCCGCGTTAAGATTTGAACATAAATCTGTACTTGTTGCGATATATTTTGTAGCAGTTACTTGACCTGTCACAATTAAATCGCCTTCTACTGTGGTTTCTAAACCTCCACTACCTGTCGTTTCAAAAGAACTCGCAGTAACTTTACCTGTTACAATTAAGTCACCTTCGATAGTTCCTCCTGTTACTGGGAGAAAATCAGAAGCATGCATTCCGTCAAGTAGGTCGGCATTCAAATTAGTACATAAATCAGTAGTATTTGCTAAAAATTTATTAGCCTTCACTACACCGTTTACATCCAGCTTCGCTGACGGTGAGTCGACTCCGATTCCTACATTTCCTTCAGAGCTAATGACTACTCGCAAAAGAGAGTTTGTGGCATCAAAGATTTTTAAGCTCCCAGATGTAGAGTCTACGGAAATATTCCAATTGATAGGCGATCCAGAATCAGAGAGCGAGAATGAGCTAATGTTGTTTATGCTATAAAAACTTCCTTCGAGATCGCTTCCAAGGCTACAGGAGGTTAAAGTTTTGTTTAATAGAGTTTGAATATCCGTAGTACCTACGACATCTCCAGTGATGCCGTGAATATTACTTGTCGCATCTATATGTCCGTCTATTAAGTCTTTTAAGTACTGGGTATTCTCTTCGATACGAATAAAATCTGTCGTGGTCAGAACATCTGATACTTGCCAATTAAGTTTCGGAGTTCTCCAGTTTGCCATATGATCACCTCACTCGATTCGACGGATTGATAGGTCTTGAAGGATGGTGCCGTCATAGTTAAGCGACGCTTTGGTTATGAAACCTTTAAGTTGTTTGTAAGTCGTGTCTACCACTATTATATCACCTAATGTTAATGCAGGATGACCTTTCCATTGAATGGATGCTATAGGCCTTTCAAGGTTCATTAATTGTAAAACCAAGTTAGCTAAGTACTCTGCATGTTCTCGTGTTTGAATAAGGTGATTGTCTTTGATTTGTAACATCTGCTTACCGTGCTCTGCTATACTATCCTCATCTTGAGCTATGACTATCTCTCTTCCTCCAGGCTCATATGCATAGCCATCTGCCCTTAGGAGAAAATCTCCACTATTTGGACTATAAACCGTCACATCCGCTCCCCATGAGTATACCGTTATATTCTGTATCTCAAAGCCATTTGGAGATTGCTTAACTGTAATATCTACGCCAGCTGGAATCTTATCAAACTCCATTGTTACAGTCTTAGTCTCTCCAGCTTCGATAGGTATAGGCGTCGAAGAATCATACAACCTCTCTTGAGAAGTTGTCTGAACATATGGCACTGCCGTGACTTCAACATAGTTAATGATATCTTGTTTGGATGGTGTAACTTTTCTGAATGTAACACTTTGATTCAGTCTAAACCTTGTTAGAGCATCTGTTAAAGTTTCGAAGGACACGATGTATAGTTTCCCTGATCTGTCTATAATTACAAAAGCTCCTCCTGCTTCAGCGACTTTTTTCAGCGCTTTTTTGTGACTCATAGGCCTAAAGAATACTAAAGGTACAGTTATGGTGTCCAGCACAGGATCGATGTAAAACTGCGTATCGTCAAGTCCTGCGTCAAGCAAGATATCTCTTGCAATTTCTGAAAAAGTTTTATTTTCCTCTAAGAAGGAATTACGGTAAATATTCTCACCTAACAAGCTTCCAATATCTTGCGCTGTAACTTTCACGTATAGTTCTTGCTCTGGTACATCCCATTCTTTTGTCCAGTAAGTTCCTAAAGGAATATACGCGTAGAACTCTGTAGGTATCTGCTTATTAATCGCTGTTATGTATTCCTTTGTTAAGTCATCTACAGTTATATAGCCCGCCTGGAAGTCTCTTAATATATCTTTACTCGATTTTTCCTCGTTTCGTATCGAGACACTTGCTATGTACGAGTCCCATTCGTAACCATCGTCTTTAGAGCCGACATACCCAGTATCAGGAAGCGTAGTAGGTAGATGAGGATTATTGGCATCATCTTCCAGTTCTCCATCGATGTAAAATCTCGCTTTAGAATCTGAAAGTGTTAAAGCAAAATAATGCCATCCTTCGCTAAGATTCCTAGATGATGTTAACACTGTTGTATTACCGCTCCCATCTGCTAAGTCGCATTTCCAAGAACCGTCGTAATATATCGAGATCTGATTATTTCCACTCTCGTCAGCAATGTACAACAGGTAGCGAGTAGCTGTTAAATTACTAAGTACATAAGCGAAAATTTCAATGGTCATAGGAAATGTTAAAGTGTTGGCAAAGAATGTTAACCTTTCTTCTGCTCGAGTACCTATTGTGAAGCTTGTTACATGATCTTTTTCTTCTAATTGAAAAGCAGTAGCATATAGTCGAGATGTTGATTCCTGGGAACTTTGTATGTACGCTTTCACTTTTGTAGCTCCCATAGGTGCCTGAGCGGTTATAGAATATCGGTTCCATCCCTGGAATGCATAGTAGCTGATGAGTTCAGTCCCAAGAGATGAGGAAGTATCAGTCCTTATAGTGTTGTCAGAGTCATCTAACCATTCTAAAACGAGCTCAACTTGGCCTCTTCTATTAAATTCAATCAGTTTAGCCCAAACTGAAAATGTGTAGTAGTTACCTTCTGTTACATTGAAAGTTGATCCGTACTTACACGTAGTGCTGGTATCCGTATCAGTGAGCTCGATATAGTTATAGTTAGTATCCTCGTGAATCACTCGCTTAGTCCAGTTTTCCACGATATCAAAGCCTGTTTCGTCACCTGTCAAAAATAATGGGTTGCTGAACATGTTAGTGGTAGGACTTTCGATGATAAAACATTCTTTATCGTCCACAACTAAAGTTCTTATGACGTCGTTTCCAAAGGTTCTGATTCTTAGTGTTTCTTTTGTTATCCCGAGTCGGATTTCTTTGATCTCAACCATTGAAGAGGAGACTATTTCAAGGTATTTGACGGCTTTATTTAAAGTGTCATAAACTTGGCTGATGTAGTGAGCATTCTGAACAGGAGCATTTAGAAAGAGCTTTAAGAGATCAGCTGATTTATTGAGAAGTCCACATATAGTCTGGTAAACTAGAGTTAAAGAGCTTTGAGATGCTAAATTCTTTTTGACATATTGAGCTATCTTATTTGAACATGCTTGTAGTGTTACCAAAGACCTCACAACTTTATCAAGAGTAGAGTGACTAATAGCCAACTCTTCCCCTACCTTCCCTAAGAAGCTGAAAATGTTTTTGGTGAGCAAGTTAGCGACCTTGTTTTCTGTCGACATTCGACAGAAAACAAGGTCGCTAACTTGCTCACCAAAAACATTA
>Ga0180301_10002614_pt1 | contig 14178 bp, 12 predicted proteins | sample GuaBasSediGuay16_FD_121797 | JGI IMG/M metagenome (GOLD analysis project Ga0180301, IMG submission 121797) | Subseafloor sediment microbial communities from Guaymas Basin, Gulf of California, Mexico - Guay16, Core 4569-2, 12-15 cm | ecosystem: Environmental > Aquatic > Marine > Hydrothermal...
GCCTCCCAAGCCGGTTACCCGGGTTCAAATCCCGGGCCCCGCACCAATTCTTTATACATGAATTGCCGTAATGAGGTTTAACCTTTATTTATGAGAGTTTCGCCGTCTAAGGAATATTAACTTTTATTGTTATATATGTTTTAGAGGCAGGGTATATTGGCATATAAATTCACTCATTTCTTTTGGTACTCACTTCTTTGCGTAGATATGTAGACACCATTCCTAGTTATACAGTATCCTAATTTTAGGGCATGCATGATACCGCTGAAGGTATGCGTGTTTGGTAACCTTTACAAGCTAATTTCGGTTGTTTCTTTTTCTGTACTCAGTACTACACATGTTAATGTCTTTTCGACACCTCTTACCAACCTTAACCTATCTACAATGAATTTTCCAAGTTCCTCGACATCTCTAACCCTGACTTTGAGGAGAAGATCCCAGTTTCCAGTTATAATATGTACCTCCTGGACCTCTGGCAATCTTGCAATTTCCTTTGCAACTTCTCTTTGGGTTACTTGGTGTTCCATTTTGGATGGTTGATAAGTAAATGACACTAGAATAAAGGCTGTTGTTCCTTTCCCGAGTTTTTCTGCATTTAAAATTGCTTTGTACCCCTTGATTATTCCTTGCTTTTCTAAGCGTTTTATTCTTGCAAAAACTGTCGTTATAGGAGAATTTATCCTTTTAGCTATTTCTCTAGCTGTTAATTTGCAGTTCTCTTGTATTAGATTTAATATTTTTATATCCTTTTCATCTAGCTTCATTTTCATCCAATGTAATAATTACATCCCTTTATAATATATTTTATCCATTTTATGTAAAAATTTTAAGAAATTCAATCTTACTTAACCATCTAAGTTTTATCTTAATTTTCTTAAAAAACTAATTTAAATCATCCACAGATTAAATAAATAATATATGTATTGTCAATTTCAATTTATAGTCAAATTTTTTATGTTCAGCTCTCAAGATCCTATATAAAAATTTTGGTGAAGAAGTTAGTAATACCATCCTTAAACATCACAAGTTGAAGATTTTGATCGCGAGCGAACCATCATTTTTATTTCCTCCCAACGTATAATCCGTATCCAAAGTATTCATTAAGGTTCTCAGGGGGCAGATACAACTTCTCTTATTTCTTTCAAGAAACTTCTGTAAGCTGGACTTGTGATGTATAGGCGTAATGTTCTGTACCAAATTCTCAACATTTCCATTAAACCATACCTCCCAATGATGTTTTTTGCTTCGCTACGAGTGCTGATTCTTTAGGTTCTCGCTACGATATCTCTCTCTCTCAATCCAGCACCTTCCAACAATCCAACCCAACCGTCAGAAGTTAGAATCTCCATGTTGATTCGTTGAATCCGACGTATCCTCCTGGCTTTGTGACTCGCACACACTCATTAACCGCTCTCTGTTTATCTTCTGGAAATGCGATCACGGATTCGCCAATGACGGCGTCGAAAAGGTCATCCTTAAAGGGGAGGTTCTGTACGTCTGCTACACTGAATTCAACTCGATCCTCTACTCTCCCTCTTTTCGCCCTTTCCTTTGACCTCTCGATCATTCTTTTCAAAATGTCCACACCTACCACTCTACAGCCATACTTTTTTGCAATGTAGCAAGGAGTTGCTCCGACGCCGCAATCGACTTCCAGAACATATGAATTTTTATCAACGTGACACAATTCAATTAGTTCTTTAGTAGCTTTCAATCCACCCATATGTTTAGTTAAACTCCAAGAAGATTGCAGTGCAAAATAATAAGATTCTGATTGAGAAGCCCCTTTTGATTCTATTTGTCTTTGGTTCCTCATTCTTCCACCTTAAACATCAGTAGTTTACATATTTCTAAAAAAGGCTCTGTTATGATAAGTGAGCATTTCGCCTAGCGTTCCGGGGATATGTGAAGTTTTGTCGTAGGCAAATTTGGGTGAGCAATAGCGAGCCGCATATCCGCCTGTTAAGTGACCCGAAGGGCAATGTGCGAAGTGCCGCAGAGTGCCCAAGCCCAACTTTACATTTTTTATCTTTATCTTGAAGTAAACAAGAAAGCAGGGGATTTTATTCTCTCCCTTTTTCTGAAAACCAGCCTTCTCTTCTCATCACTTCCATTGAAATCCTGTTACTCGGGCCATCTCCTCTGGCTACAAAAACTCCGACATTTTCACCAACCGCTTCTGATATCTCCGCAATATCTCTATGTGTAAATCCTGGGCAGAGAAGGATCGCCTGAATGCCCTCCTCTTTGACAATCTTTTTGCATACTTCAATTGCTTGCTTCTGATCTTTGACCACTACTACAAAGAGCTTATAGTACTTGGGCGTTTCAATAACACATCTATGCTTCTCTGCCTCTGCATCGGGAGCATGAGCGAGGAACAGTACTTTAAATGCCATACTTATCACCTCCTATTGCGATTTTTTATGAAAGGGCTTGGATGTTTCGCCTAACAAGTATTCACGCAATTTTTATTCGCATAACTTCTCAAATGGGAGTTAAAGCGAACTCTTATAACTCTTGTGATCATACTTTTGTTTACAAGTTTGAATGTTAAAAAATTACGCCGCAAGAACGAAATGAAAACTCAATAATTTTTATTTTTCATCTCACCAACAATAAGTTAACAGAACCTTACTCTACAAGCAGTAATGAGGAAAACAAGGTTTGTCACTTTTAGGTTTTTAAATATGATTCCGTACGCAAATTCTGGTTTTTAATATCTTGCTATACGAAAAATAACATAAAACAATAAAAAAAGTCAAATATGATTTAAGGATAAAAACCGGATAAATAAACTCAGGTGTTCGTCGAAAGCTATATCTCTCTTCCTAAAACTTAATATTCCCCCAACCCTAGCTCCTGTTTCATAAGTTAATGCTACTAGTATTTTTAGCTATCCCTCCAACAGCTCCACAAGCATTTATAAGCCTTTCAACCGGCTCCTTGCTTAAAATTTCGACCATTTCGTTTTTCTTAACCGGAATCCTAACTTTCTCATATAACTTCTTATACTTTTCATCCTCACCGGTTTCATAAAGAAACCTCAGGTAGAGCTTCACTACCTCCGGAATCCTTATTATTCTTTTTGATCTAAGCTCAAGATAAAACTCATAAGTTAGCTCCCTAGGATTCCTACCCAATTCATGCATAACCTCACAAAGCTTTCTAAATTCACACATATACTTATGCAAAGTATTGTTAGCGTATTCACTACCACCCCTAGTTCTCTTTGATTTAAGCCAGCTCAAAAACTTCAAAGCTTCTTCCTTAAAGTAAAGCTAACCTTTCCGCCTTTTACCCTTCTTAATAAAAAGAGTTTCAAGTCTACGTCTTATAGTGGTGTGCTTAGGCATGTGAAAACGAGTTGATTCTCTGTATTTAAACCCCGGTGGCAACTTCTTCACCGGGGTATTCAGTACTCAAGATCTTCTTCATCGCTCTATACTCCGTGGGGCTGGATTTCAACATCTCGAAAGGATATCAAGCTATGTTAGTGAATTCACATGAACTTAAATATATTACTTTCAGTTATCCCCCTCCCTTCACAATACAATTAAAGACACACAATACTATATTGATAGTGGTTAGGTGTACCAGATGGAAATGTGAGGAGACAAATTTGTCAGAAGATATATTTGAAGAGGAGCTTAGAAAGCCTTCAATTTTTAAAGATGAATCCAAACTTTCCATAGACTACGTTCCCTCCTCCCTTCCACATAGAGAAAAGGAACTTAGAACGTTAGTTAGAAACTTTAAGATTCTACTTGAAAAACCAGGGAGTAAAAGCTGTAAAATGCTAATTTCTGGGAGTGTCGGTACAGGTAAAACCGCCTTAGCGAAGCTTTTTGGAAAATTGATCCGTAATGAGGCTCAAAAACGTGGTATTAATCTTCACTATGTTCACGTTAATTGTAGAAGAGATAAAACGGAGTTTCTGGTTCTTAAGAGAATCCTTCATTATTTCAATCCAAGCTTTCCAACGAGAGGTTTCTCACCGGAGGAACTTCTTTTTGCTCTGCAAAAAACTTTAGATAGTAGAGAAGCTTTTCTCCTGATAACTTTAGATGAACTTGATTTTTACGTTAAAAGAAGCGGACCAGAACTGCTGTACGACCTGACAAGGTTATATGAAGAGAGGTTAAATGCCGTGCAAAGAATTTCCCTGATCGGTATAGCAAAAGACACTTCGTGGATGACTTTATTAGATTCTAGCACGTTAAGTACATTACAACAAAATACCCTATACTTAGCTAGATATAATGCTTCACAACTAAAAGATATATTAGAGATGAGAGTAAGGGAAGCGTTCTACGAAGGATGCGTTTCAGAAGAAGCCATCAACCTAATTGCAGATATTGCAGCAGAGTGGGGAGATGCTAGGTATTCTCTGGAGCTTTTATGGAGAGCTGGCAAATACGCTGAAGCGGAAGGAGAGTTTCGAGTCTTACCTGAACATGTAAGACATGCAAAAGCAGAAACGCATCCGGTTATAAGGAGAGAAGTTCTTCTTGATTTACCTCAACATCACAGGCTCCTACTTTTAGCCCTAGCGAGAAAATTGAGAAAAAACGAAAAAGCATATGTAACTATGGGTGAAGTTGAAGAACTTTATCATGTTGTATGCGAGGAGTACGAAGAAAAACCGCGAGGGCACACCCAAATATGGAATTATATCCATGATTTGGAAGGTTGCGGAATTATAACCATAAAACTTTCAGGATCAGGTATCCGAGGGAAAACGACACTTATAAGTCTTCCCGACGTACCTGCATCGATCTTAGAAAAGGAACTGACAACTTTACTTAAAGGTGAATAACATGGCTGTACAAAACGAAGAACTCCAAATAGAAAATATCTTTTCATCTCGTGGGAGAGTAAAAATTATAAAAACACTTGCAAAAGAGGAAGAATTGAACATTTCGGAAATTGTAAAAAGAGTGAGGCTAAATCACAGCACTGTTGTTCAACATTTAGAATACTTACGTAGAGTGGGTATTGTTCAAGAAAAAACATTTGGCCGTATTCGAATTTACAGACTAAAAAGTGAAAATGCTAAGGTTAGAGCCCTAAAAACCTTCTTCTCCCTTTGGGAAAGTTAACACTTTAACTTAATAGAAGGTGTTTCTCATATCACGGTATGCCCTTAAAATAGCTTATCTTGGCACTAATTATAGAGGATATCAGCGGCAACCTGGTATAAAAACCATTGAAGGAGAAATCCTAAAAGCTTTAGAAAGATGCGGGTTAATTCAAAGAACTGAGCTTAAACAGTACAAATATGAGTATGCAAGTAGAACAGATTCTTTTGTGCATGCAACAAGCCAGGTAATAGCATTTACAACCACATATGAAATAAATGAGACAATAATAGATGAAATTAACCGGTATCTTCCAAAGGATATAAAAATTGTAGGATTTGCAGAGGTATCTCCAGATTTTAGTCCAAGATATCATGCCATTTATAGACACTATAAATATATAACCTACTACAAAGGAGAAGATCCAGTCCTAATGAGATGGCTTGCAAAACGCATCCTTGGAAGCCATAATTTTAGCAACTTATCTAGCAAAAAAACGGATAAGAACACGTTTAGAAGGCTTCTTGCAATAAAAATTCAAAAAAATGAAGATTTCATCCATATAGATATCATAGGAAGAAGCTTTAGCCGCGGAATGGTAAGAAAAATATTAACGTTATTATTGGAGGGAGGAAAGCGAAATATAAGTCATAGAGGTTTATCTCTGCTTTTAAATCCAATAATTACAAATAGAATACCATTAAGATACGCTTCTCCTAATGGTCTGATACTGTACAACATAAAGTACACCGTTACCTTCTATATTATTTCAAAAGCAGTAACTGATTTTCTTAAGTATGTAAGATACGAATTAGGTAACAATTTGTTGAATCAAATCTTTCTTTCATTCAAATTATACTTCACTGAAACAAAATTACTTTAAGAGCTTAATGATTTCTTTTGAAGACCTATCATCACCCGTAATAAAAGCTATTTCTTCTTCATTAAATCTAAACCACCTAGCCATCTTAGCTCCCATTTCGGGATTATTCTTAAATATAACTCTTATAAACGGTAAGAAATCGTTGATAGCCCTCATCACAGAAGTATGGCACCGCTTTTTGATTTTTTCTCCAACCTTCCTCTGTAAATCTCTTTGCACCTTAGACGATTTCATTTCCTTAAGCAGCGAAGGAAAGCTGTATTTAACAAATTTAAACTTAGACTTATTACGCGCTAGCGCCACGCCAGCAGACATAAGTTCAAAAGCATAGGGTAAAAGCTTCCAATTCTGTTCCCGTTTAATCCTTCCAAGAAATACGTCTGCACGTGAAAGAGCATCATAAGCTTTAGCTAACTCTTCAGCATCTTCCATATGGGAGGGGATGTTTTCACTTATCCATCTCATTAACATTTCATAGTCAACATCAGCCATACTTAAAGCAAAAGTAGCCATTTTAGCCGTCTTAGCCGAAAAAATCATTCTTAAGACTTCAAAAATGTTCTTTTCCCGATCTCTTCGAGCAAGAATGCCCAACATATCCTTTGTTAACTTTTTTCTTCCCTCAGCTAAAGCTTGAAGGTCATTTATCGCTGAGCGAAGGTCGCCTTCAGCATTTTTAGCAATTCCCTTTAGAACCTCATTATCAGCAATAATTCCTTCCTTCTGGCAAATTGAGCGAAGAACCTTAACAATGTCCCACATAGTCAATCTTTTATACGCTATAAGTTGACAATACTGTCTTAATGAAGCAAATTTGGGATCCCATGGATCGTTTGCGGTGAGAACCACGGGCACTCTTGCATTTTTAATAACTTTTATTATAGCTCCAAGACCACCTCTGTCTTCCCTGCCACTAAGACCGTCAATCTCGTCAATTAAAACTATTCGTCCCCTTTTTGCGAAGATAGGGGCTTGCATAGCGGCAGAACCGGCAATACGCATAACGTTTTGAACATTTCTTGTATCACTAGCATTCATCTCGATAACTTCGTAGTTCAATTCATTTGCAACAGCGTATACGCTAACTGTTTTCCCAGTGCCCGGCGGCCCATAAAGTAAAATTCCCTTACTACCAGGCTTCCACTCTTTTACGAGTTTTAATAATTTCATAGCAGCTTCAGTATTCTTAACTATCTCAGAAACCCTTTTTGGAGCATATTTCTCCGTCCATGGAATAACACTCAACCTACTCTGTCCCCCTTCCGCATTTGAGTACCTGCAAGAGCAAAGTGGGCAAGCAATGCACTTAACTGAATATCTTCATGAGCTCCCTCACTAAGTCTAAAATCTATGTCACCAGTGTATTCTGCCAACCTTACTTTCCAATCCTCTGAAATATCTAAATTATAAATTTCCCGATGTATCTGACGAACGATATCGCTTCCAGAAAGACCATAAGTAATGAGAAGTTCATATAGCTTTTTTCTAGCTTCTATAAACTTACCTGAAAGAGCTAAATTAATCATTTCTCTAACTTCCTCAGGCCTCGCTCTTCCAGTAACCTTATAGACTGTTTCTGAATCCACAGTCGTACCTAAAGCAGAGGCTGCTTGTAAAATATTGATGGCTCTCCTCATGTCGCCTTCAGCAACATAAAGAATAGCTTGAACACCGTCATCAGTCAAATCTACGTTCTCCTGTTCGGCAATCCACTTTAATCGTTTTGCAATATCCTCGTCCCTTAAGGGTGAAAAACGAAAAACGGCACATCTACTTTGAATAGGCTCGATAATCTTTGAAGAATAATTACATATGAGGCAAAAACGGGCAGTACGCGTATATTTTTCCATAGTCCTTCTTAAAGCTTGTTGAGCATCAGCTGTCATGTTATCGGCTTCATCCAAAGCTATAATCTTCACAGGTACATCCCCTATTGCTCTAGTACGAGCAAAATCCTTAACACGTGTCCTAATGATGTCTATACCTCTTTCATCCGAATTATGCACTAATATGGGGATTGTTCCAGCAAAGAACATTTCATTTTCTGGAACCGAAACATCGTAGACAAAGTTATCATAGTTAATAATTTCAATTTTTCTGATTTTCAAAACATGTAAATCTGAATTGGCTAATTTGACTAAAGTATTAAAAACCTCTTTTTCCTTCATATTTAACCTTCTGATATCCACAGTCTGCAGTATTTCTCTTAGTTTATTTTTTGAAACTCTTTCTTTTCCTTCATAAAGTTGATGTCTTAAAATATATCTCCAGTTCGTATTGATCTTATCTTTAATTTTTTCAAAGAAGTTTATGAAAATCTCAGCTGGCAGTAGGTCTGACTTCTTATATTTCATTGCCCCTTTCCATATTATTCTTGTTTCCTTCTTGAATATTGAACTTTCCAGTCCAGATATTCTAGATAACCAAGCAACATCTATGAGTAAATCACTTGAAGTTGAGGAAGTTCTAATAACACCCCCCCATTTTCCACTTCCGTTTCCTTCTGCTAACCCTCTCAAAAAGGCGATTCTACTTTGTAATGGTAATTTGTAGATAAACTTTGGAACTCTTTTCCATTTAGCGATTTTTTCTTCCCCATTATAAAACTTGTCCTTTACAAACCTAGCCAACTGAGTATTCAACATCCTAACTTGAATTGCAGAACATCTACTTCTATCAAAACCTGAAGATGTTAAGTTTGTGTAGGTTGAAATTCCTAGTTTTTTCGCAATCTTCTTAATAGTCTCTGCGTAATGGATTTCATTTGGGTATCCAAAGGTAAGTATTAATTGGCCTGAAGTGTTTCCTCTAAATCCCACAGCTCCCTCAGCAACATAAGTTCCAAACATCCAAGCCATATTTTCATCTACAACTAATTTATCTAATACTTGAACTCTTGAAGTTACCTTTTTTGGATGATACATTGAAAGATCAATGTCATCTACCCCTTTTGAACATTCATCAACATTTGATACAAACGAAATTAAATAATCTCCTTCCCTAATTTCCTTCGCTTTCTTAGCATGTAATTTTCCATCCTTATCGAGAACTATTATAGAGTGATTTCCTGTTACTTTCAGAATTCCTCCACCTTCAAGACGTATTCTTAGAATCTTCCTTGCTTTGTGCCTTATTATTTTTGAAACCTTGGCCCACCTTACCTTATAATTTCTGTCTATTGTTAAAACTTCCAATCCATTTGCGTCAGCGTATTCTTCGTCACTTTTACTCCCGTTAAAGTATATCCTATCCAATTCGGCAAAGGTTACCCGTTTAATTTGACCATTTAATTTAACCAATATTGGCGTATCTTCCGATACTGAAGCATTAAGTTCAAGAAAGTTTTCTTCAAAGTATTTGCCGAAGAGATCGCGGGCAAAAGCCAATATTGCGGTTGTTTTTCCGGTTCCAGGTGGACCTGCAAAGAGTAAATGGGGGAAATCCCTAGTTTTAACAAAATACTTTAAACGTGACACGATTTCCTCCTGATTAACTATCTCATCTAAAGTCCTAGGTCTATATTTTTCAGTCCACATCATTTCAGACATTCAATCACCACCTTTCATCATCATCATCATGGAATCGATAATTTAACATCGTATTATATTTTCCTAAACAACTTAAATAACTCTCGATATAAACTGTTTTAATAAAACACTCAGTAAGCTTTTAATTACCACTCCGATGCTAACCTATTTACTTTTAAATTGCGGAGATTTCTTCGCTTATCAAGGTATTTTAAGACAAAAGTTCATAAAAAGAAGGGATTCGAAATTTGACTATAAAATTAAATGAAGAATGATAGCTACGGTTTTTCGAGATTTATTTAATACCTGTAATCCTTATCCCTGCATTTTTAACTCCATATATTACGTTAATATTAATCAAAAAGGCAGTTAACTCTTCTACTACATGAGCATTCTCCAAAGAACCTCCATCTATTGCTCTTACTCCCGGAATAACCTCCGCCAACTCCATAATTTTCCTTTTTGCATCTCCATCGTCGCCGCACACAATAACATCACAGTCAACTACTTTGTCTAGGTTTTGTAATGCATCAGCGGGTATGTTCTTGAAAGCTGCAACAACCTTAACTCCTTTTGGTACTAGCTGTTCGGTTAACTTTGCCGCCGAACCTGACCAAACACCGAGAGTTCTGGTAGGCGGACCATCAATAGCTGTAGCAAGTGGCACAATTACATCTACAAGAATTTTTCCAGGTTTCAAGGCGTCCCTAATACTCTTTAGAATGCCAATTTGGGCAAAAAATGGGACTGACAAGACAATTATATCGGCATCCGCCGCAGCTTCGTAATTAACTTTCCCATCTACCTTTGCATCTTTTCCTAGTATTGCCCGTATTTTTTCAACAGTCTTTTTAGCTTTTTCTTCTTTTCTACTGCCAATAATAATATGTTTCCCAGCTTTAGCCCAACGTAGCGCTAAGCCAAACCCTAAGTCTCCTGTTCCTCCAATAACCGCTATTTTTTCAGTCATAGCATACACCCTCCAGGAGTGCAGAATGACAAAAACTTTGATCATATTTTAAATTTTCTCTAGTAGCATCACAACTTTATGACCTATAAAAATCTTCATGCACGATCAATAATATAGTAATTAAGCATTCAGTTAACGTGTTTAAAAACTTTATAAATCATAATTGCGGCAGAAACTTTCAGAAGGCTAATATTTTATTGTGAAAGGTAAACAGGTGTAGAAAAGCCGACATAGTCGATATAATTATCTAATGCTGAACTAAGAAAATAAACTAACTTAAGAAATAGAGAACTTATCACATTTATGATTTGTATTTTTAAAATGAAAACCTTAAAACTTTGCCATTAAAATAATAAAATTAGTGTTTCAAGCAAATCTAGGACTTGTTTACCTTTTTCTGTTAGTTTATAATATTTTCTTCTCTCTTTCCAATCGCTTTTTACAAGTTCCCTCTCTTCTAACTCATTTAAATGTTGATAAACAGCTTGGGTGCTTATACCCTTTCCCAAAGCTTTCCATATTTCATATCCATATGAGACTCCCATATCTAAAAGTTTTAAGATTTGAAGCTTAACACTCACGTTTTTTCTAAAGCTAATTTTCTTCCCTCTACGAATAATAGCTTCCAGTACATATGGGGCTTTTAATCCACTTGCCGTTATCAAACAGACAACTTTATCACTTCTATCAATAAGTCCTTCATTTAATAAATTTGAAAGAGCAGCAATAGTTGAGGCGCTCGCTGGCTCGGCAAATAATCCTTCAGTTTTAGCAAGAAGTTTCTCTGCCAACATAATATCGTTATCAGAAACAGCTACAGCAACACCGTTAGAATTTCTAATAGCCTTTAAAGCAAGAAAGCTATTAGCAGGATTCCTAACCAATATAGCTAATGCCTGCGTGCTTATGTTCCTTTTCTCAAGACTTTTTTCTTTTTCTCCCAAGAACATTTTCACTATTGGAGAACATCCCTCCGCTTGAACACCCACCATATGTGGCAAACTTTCCAAAATACCCAGTTCCCTTAGCTCAACAAAACCTTTCCAAAGGGAATAGATAGTTCCACCACTTCCCATAGGGACTATAACCCAATCAGGAACATGCATCTTCTCAACTATCTCAAAAGATATAGTTTTCTGACCCTCAAGAGTTAAAGAATTATGCTCAGCAGTTGCATTATAAAAGCTTCTATCTTCAAGAATTTTTTCAACAAAAATTAAGGAGTCATCCAGTGTTTCTCCCTTCTCCACCACTTCCGCATCGTAAATAAACATTTGTGCAAGTTTACCGATGTGAGTTGCCTTAGGAACAACAATCTTCGCACGGATATGAGCCTTTGCGCAATATGCAGCAATAGAGGCACCGAGATTACCATTAGATGCACAAACCATTTTCTTATAACCATAATCCAACGCCTGAGAGACCATTAAAGCTGCAGCACGATCTCTAAACGAATTTGTAGGGTTTAAAGTCTCGTCCTTAAGAAATAGGGATTTTAACCCTATTTTCTTTGCTAGATTTTCAGCTATTCTAAGTGGTGTTTTCCCTTCATCTAGAGTTTCTCTTCTCCGTATCCTGGGTAAAATTTTCTCGTATCTCCAAATATTATTATTTCTGAGAGTCTCAAAATTAAAATCAATATTCTCATAATCATAAATATACTCTAATAACATACCACATTTTTCACACAAATAATTAGTTCCCACTTCTTTAGAAATATTCCCACATCTTGGACATCTCAAAATGTACATCATAAAATTTCCAACTCCACAAAAACTATTAATTGAAATATTCCCACATTTTTTAAGCTATTCGTTATTATTTTTCATTAGGTGACATTAATGCCATCTTTCTTCACCGACGAAGACATCGAATTAAAAAGACTTTCTTTCAAATTAAAGAATATGCTCGTGAAAATAAAAATACTTGAAGACATACCACAGTTATCCCTCGGAAAGAAAAGCATTGGACCTCTAAAAAAGGACGACACTATAGAACTTCGACTTTGGCAAGCAATACCCCTAATAGAGGAAGGAAAAGCTGAACTTAAAGAATTTCCAATCAACGTATCCTATACGGACATTTACAAATACGTATGGAAAGAAACACAAATACCAGAAATCCAAGAACTAAAAAATATGTCATATATAGGGCTAAAGTACAGGGAAAAGCTGAAGAAGATGTCAAAAGATGACATCGAGAAGTTTAAAATAGCATTAAGAGATCTTATCACTGTAAGAACAGGGAAAATCATAAAGCTATCCATGCAAAACTCCGAATCATCGTCATCTACCAAATCATTACTACCAGAAGAAAAAATACTTTGCAAATATCTTTCAAAAATTTTGTCTACTTGGAGAAGAAGGGTTTTAGAAGGAGAAGAATATGAGCATGAAGGTTGAAGGAATATTTGACCCTATAGAGAGATTTGAAAATTTTATTAAAAGCTACAGAACAGAAGATGGAACCTACAAATATCGTATTATGTTACAAAAACTTTCGTTGACAGGCAGTAAGTCACTTGTAATAGATTTTGATGATTTACTAAGATTTGATCCTGAACTCGCTAAAAAAACGCTTGAAAACCCCGAAGAATTTATCGAATCAGCTTCAAGAGCAATAAAAAACGTTATACTAATAGAAGATCCTGACTACGCCAAAAAAATCGAAAGGTTTTATCCTAGATTTAAAAATCTCCCCGAAAAAATATCATTAAGACAGATAAGATCCCATCACATAGGGCAACTCGTGGCTATAGACGGTATAATAACAAGGGCAAGCGAAGTAAAACCGCAATTAATCGAAGCTGTTTTTGAATGCCAACGATGCCATGAAAAAATAGTGGTTCTTCAAGAAGAAGGAAAATACACGCCTCCAATTCAATGCACAAATCCAACATGTAGAAGAAAAGGACCATTCAAATTAATAGTTGAAGAATCAAAATTCATTGACTGGCAAAAAATACGTGTGCAAGAAAGACCCGAAGACCTGCCACCAGGACAACTTCCTCGCTTCATTGACGCTTACCTTAAAGACGACCTAGTAGATATCGCCAGACCAGGAGACAGAGTAACAGTGATAGGCATATTAAAAACAGCACCAGAATTCGGACAACGAGGAAGAAAAACAGCAACATTCAGGGTCTTTATAGAAACAAACTACGTAGAAATAACTGAGAAAGAAGCAGAGAGACTAGAAATAACTCCAGAAGAAGAACAAAAAATACTAGAACTAGCAAAAGACCAATGGATACACAAAAAAATAATACGATCCATTGCACCATCAATCTACGGCTACGACGACGTAAAGGAAGCAATAGCACTACTACTATTCGGAGGAGTACCAAAAACACTCCCAGACGGAATGAGAATAAGAGGAGAACCAAACATACTCCTAGTAGGAGACCCAGGAACAGCAAAAAGCCAACTACTAAGATACGTCGCAAGAATAGCCCCAAGAGGAATATACACATCAGGAAAAGGCTCAACCGCAGCGGGGCTCTGCGTAGCACCAGGAACTTTAGTTGCACTTGATAGGGGACTTTTGCCAATAGAAACCCTATTTGAAGAGAAGGCAAAAGATGGACTTACGCAAATTAAAAACAGCATATTTGTAGCTAAAAGTGCACATCCAGTAAAAATACAAACAATAAATCCATTAAACATTTCAACAAGACCATCAGACGAGTTTTGGAAGCTAAAATCACCTGAAAGACTA
>Ga0180301_10002617_pt1 | contig 14174 bp, 11 predicted proteins | sample GuaBasSediGuay16_FD_121797 | JGI IMG/M metagenome (GOLD analysis project Ga0180301, IMG submission 121797) | Subseafloor sediment microbial communities from Guaymas Basin, Gulf of California, Mexico - Guay16, Core 4569-2, 12-15 cm | ecosystem: Environmental > Aquatic > Marine > Hydrothermal...
CATCGCCAGCTCAACAGCGGAGTAAGCACCAGTCTTCAGTGTGATTCTCTTGAACCCAATTCTCTTTAGCCTATCTACTTCTTCCATGAAGGATTCCTTACTAACAAACCCAAGCCTTGAATGTCTCTCAAATTCCTTGATCCCTCCTCCCTTATAGGCTTCTCTAATTGCTGGATTTTCGGGATCAGGCAAAACAATATATCCTCTTTTCTTAAGTTCAATCGCTCTCTCTATCGTTTTTACTTTTATCTCGCCACCTATGCTTTTGGCTCCCTGCCCCCATTTGAGTTCGATTGTCTCAAGGTTATGTTTGTTTGCAATATATTCAGCAACACCAAGCCTTCTGTCTTCAACATTCATCTGAACGAGTATCTCTCCATATCCTTCATGAAACCTTCTGTATATCTCTATTCTACGATCCATCTCCGGCGATTTCTTTACTTTTCCTTTTGAATCAAGCTCAAGTTCGGGGTCTACACCACATACATTTTCACCACACACGATTGTAATGCCTGAAATAGCAGCACCTACTGCAAAATGTTCCCAGTTTCTGCGAGCTATCTTGGTAGAGCCCAATGCTCCTGTGAAAATGGGAAGGAGCATCTTCACTTTCTTCTCCCATCCGTATTCTGTCGTAGTATCAACATTCGAAAAGATAGCCTTATCAGGACCAGCTTCACCTTCCAAGCCCTTTGCTCCTCTTGCATAGCCCTGAATATTCAAGTGGGAGTAGTCCACAGGATAGTCCTTATCTGCTCCTGCAGTTATCTTCCCAAAGGGCTGGGGATACAACACTTCCCTTCCTCTAAACGATGCCAACCAAACCTCACATCCCCCTTTACATCCGTCAATGCACCTTGTGCAAAGCCCAGACATTGGAACAGCGTTCCTGGAACGATTGAATGTCCCTGTTGCATCATTAGCATTCGGTCTTCTTAGATTTCTCACCTTATTCACCTCCTTAACTTTCTTTATGAATTTGCTTTAAACATTTCGCCTAACGTTCTGCGGATAAAAGGAGTTGCCGAAGGCAATTTGGGGAAATCTTTGATTTCCCTTTTATCCGCTGTTGGCTGTCACATTCTTTACTCTATAGTTGCATAAAAAACTAGTACTTCTAGTCAAAAAGATACTTGCGATGCCCATGGATACTGGGTTAGAATGCTTTTAACTACAAAAACAAAACCCGATCCAGGAGGGCACCGCAAGTGAAATCCAGTAAAGCACAAATTCATGCTAAATTCCACAAAATTCCGACCATTCGTTTCGAAGACCAAAAACTCACTTCCTTTTCAGGCTTATTGATATTCCAGGCGCTTTTTATGAAAATGAATCTGAAGCGCCGGTTGAAAAAATGTTTCAGCCACTTGAAGATATCGCCTATCTTCGGACGTCATCTCGTTGTACTGCTACTCATTGTTCATCTTCTGCTTGGTTTTTGGCGTCTACGCGAACTCGATTACTATCGTGATGATCCTTTGGTTCTTCGTCTATTGGGTTTGCGCAAGCTACCGGATGTTTCGACCGTTTCCCGTGCGCTTTCACAAATGCAATGTGAGGAAGCCGACAAGGTTCGGGACCTGTTATGTTCGCTCGTTGTCGAGGGGCTTAAACGCGAGCAACTGCCCCGCTTAACCTTTGATTTTGACGGCTCAGTGCTCACGACCAAGGCCCATGCAGAAGGCACGGCTGTCGGATACAACAAAAGGAAAAAGGGGGACCGCAGTTACTATCCATTGTTTTGCACCGTGGCGCAAACGAGCCAATTTTTTGACATTCATCACAGGCCTGGAAATGTTCACGACTCCAATGGCGCCCCTGAGTTTATTATGCGCTGTTTTGACAAAGCACGAAACGAGTTTAAAAATACCACTTTTGAGTCGCGGTTGGATTCTGCCTTCTTCAGCAAGAAAGTGCTACCAGTGCTCGATAGTCGTAATGTCAGGTTTACGGCCTCTGCTCCATTCGAAAGATTCCCAATGCTCAAAGACATGATCGAACAGCGAAAACGCTGGAGGCGCATCGACAACGACTGGTCATGCTTTGAGGCCAAGTGGAAACCCAAGTCTTGGGATACAACATACCGATTCATATTCACTCGCAAGAAAAGGAAAAAACAATACAAAGGCCCACTGCAACTGCATCTGTTCGAACCCCGGGACTTCGATTACGACTACAAAGTCATCGTTACAAACAAGAGCGAATCGGCAAAGAGCGTGGTTGTGTTCCACAATGGGCGTGGCTCGCAGGAAGGCATCTTCGGTGATGCCAAGAACGATGCCGGCCTCGACGTCATTGCTACGAGACGATTGGCAGGCAACCAGATATTTACACTGTGTGCCATGATGGCTCACAACTTGTCCCGCGAAATACAAATGCTGGCTAACCCTGCATCGCCCCGGGCTCTTCCCAAACGACCCGCGGCTTGGACCTTCCAGACTTTGGATACCCTCAGGCATCGGATCATTCAACGCGCTGGGCGTCTCACACGTCCCCAAGGCGAGCTCACCCTCACCATGAGCGCAAACCCTCAAAAAATTTATGCAACGTTAGGGTTAATTCCTGAATATAAAAGGACTTATAGCGAGCGAAGCCGAGCGGAAGCGAGGCTGAGCGAGTCTTCATTTTCCACCCGAAAATCGCAAAGTTTCGTTTGGTCGGGGCGAGAGGATTTGAACCTCCGACCCCCTGAACCCCATTCAGGTGCGCTTCCAGACTGCGCCACGCCCCGACATCCATGTGCCAAAATGGTGCCAATTTAGGTAACACTTTGTGCTTCCTCTGTCAACAATGATAAACACAACCCTCAATTCCAATCACAAACCTTTACAATCCAATAGGTTCCGTGTTAGTTTTGATTTGTGGAACAAGCTCTTATCAAACCCCCAACGCTACGCCCTGGCGATACCATTGGTATTTCAGCGCCGGCCTCCCCCTTTGATCAGCAGGCCTTTGAGCGCGGGATCTCTGCGCTCGAATTGATGGGCTTTCAGGTGAAGATTCCCGGGAATCTATTCAGGCGGCATGGATACCTTGCTGGCTCAGACACTGAACGGGCAGCTTTGTTCATGAAGCTGTTTGAAGATGAATCAGTCAAGGCCATCTTCTGTGCCCGGGGTGGATTCGGCTCCATGAAGCTTCTTTCTTTGCTCAACTTTGAGACGATCTCTGCCCAACCAAAAATCTTGGTCGGATTTAGCGACATTACCGGCCTCCTTGTGACGATTTATGGCAGATGTGGACTTGTTACGTTTCATGGGCCGGTGGTGACCACCCTGGGAAAAGGTTCTGAAAAGAGTCGCTTGGCCTTGCTGGATGCCATTGCCTCCAATCGGCCCCTTGAGTTTAAGCCGTCCAGGGCCGTTGTCTTACATCCGGGTAAAGCCTCAGGCCCCTTGTTGGGTGGCAATTTGACCACCCTGTGCCATCTCATAGGCACACCCTTTGAGCCCCGGTTTGAAGGCCACCTCATTTTTTTGGAAGATCGGGGAGAGGCTCCCTACCGCATCGATCGGATGCTTTCTCAACTGAAACTGGGGGGCTACCTGGACGAGGTTGCCGGGGTCATGCTGGGTTCTTTTCAAGACTGTGGTTCTCTTGAGCACATATACGGTATTGTCAAAGAGACCTTTGGCTACACGGGTGTCCCTATCCTGGCCGGATTTGACCTGGGACACGGCCCGGGAAATCTGACAGTGCCTATTGGGCTGAAGGCGACCCTGGACACCCAGACCTGCACCCTCCAATTCAGGGAGCCGGCCACCTCCGAGGGGAGAAGGTATGAAGGCCGCGCGTGAATTAATGCAGCAGGGCGTTGATGAGCGTGTATTCCCGGGTGGCGTGCTTCTTATTGCCAGGGAGGGGCGGGTGCTATTTTTCGAGGCATTCGGCCGAGCCCGGCTCATACCTGAAAGGCCCATGACAACCCATACGGTGTTTGACCTGGCATCTTTGACCAAGCCGCTTGCAACCACAGTCGGCCTGATGCGCCTGGTTCAGCAGAAAAAACTGAATCTGGATCAGACATTGGGTACCGCAATAACCGCTTTTTCAGAGACCAACAAAAAAGAGGTCACCATCCGTCAACTCCTTTCCCACACCTCTGGCTTTCCTGACTACCGGCCCTATTACAAGACGCTGATTAAGCTTCCGCCTGCTGATCGAAAAAGCAAGCTCAGGGACCTCCTTATTGATGAAGACGTCATTCATGAACCTGGCCGGGCTTCTGTGTACAGTGATCTCGGATACATGGTCCTGGAATGGGCCGTAGAGGTTGCTTCCGAAGAAAAACTTGATGCTTTTGTGGAGAGATCCATATATCGCCCGTTAGGACTCGAGCATCTTTTTTTTATCCCTTTAAATCAGAGCCAACCCAAAGAAAATCACCACTTTGCGGCAACAGAGGACTGCCCCTGGCGGGGTAAGATCCTGGAAGGCGAAGTGCATGATGAAAATGCCTATGCCCTGGGAGGGGTGGCAGGCCATGCCGGGCTATTTGGTACAGCCCAAGACGTATGCCAGCTTCTTGAAGCGCTCTTAAATGCCTATACCGGAAAATCAAATACCGGATTATTTGACAGGGGTGTGGTTCAAACCTTTTTTGAGCGCCAGTCCGACCTGGGGAGTTGGGCCCTGGGGTTTGATACCCCTTCGGAAACCAATTCCAGCAGCGGACATTATTTTTCTAATGAAAGTGTGGGCCACCTTGGTTTTACCGGGACCTCCTTTTGGATGGACCTTCGGAAAGGTGTGATTGTGATTCTCCTGACCAACCGCATTCATCCCACCCGGGAAAATGAACGAATCAAGGCCTTTCGACCACTGCTTCATGATACGGTCATGGGCGCAATTCTCTAAATTTTGGCAAAGCTATTTTGGCCTTTCAGCACATCATTTTCCAACTTCTCCCTTGAACTTTTTACAATTCGTGGTATTTTTCTTTTATGGATTCCTTTTGTTGATATGTTCTTTAATCTTTGATTCTTAATATATTTCGGAATGGCGCCCTTTGCGACCAAGAGAGACAAGTAAAAGCAAGTGATCCAAATACCGCGGAATCCATATCTAGATCTAGAGGGCGAAATTTGGTGAAAAAATAAGACTGTTTTCATTGACGAAGAGCTTATATAAAATGGTTTTTTTCTTACCGGGCGCGTAAGCCCGCGAAGCAAACCCCCACCCGGGAGGGCAGGGAGCTTCAATTTAGGGATTAAGGAATTTTCCAGTGTCTGAATTCCGGCTTGTCCGGGTTAGGAGAGAAGAAAATGTTAGTGATCGAGGATTTACAGGTCAAGCTTGGGGATAAGGAAATCTTGAAGCACATTGATCTAGAAATTCATCCGGGTGAAACCCACGTGTTATTTGGCCCGAACGGGTCGGGCAAAACATCGTTACTGATGACGATTATGGGTTATCCCCAGTACAGGGTCACTGGTGGAAAGATTTTCTTTAAAGGTGAAGACATCACCAATATGCCGGTGAACGAGCGGGCAAAGTTGGGTATTGGCATGTCTTACCAGCGGCCGCCCACGATTCATGGCGTGAAGACCAGACAGATGGTTCAGATCTGCACAAAAGGCGAGGTGGATGTGGAGGCCCTGGCCGAAAAGGTGAACTTTTCCGAGTTTCTTGAGCGTGACATCAATGCGGGCTTTTCGGGTGGTGAGATCAAACGCTCGGAACTGCTGCAGTTGATGGCGCAGGATGCAGATCTGTTGCTTTTTGATGAGCCAGAGTCAGGTGTTGACTTAGAAAATATTTCCCTCATAGGGGGCACGATCAGCCGACTGCTGCAGCGGGATTTTAAGGTGAATGCTGGTAAAACCCAGAAACAGCGACGTAATGAACGAACCAAGATGGGGCTGATCATTACTCACACCGGGTTTATCCTGGATTACGTGACCGCAGACAAAGGACAAGTGCTCTATGAGGGCGTGTTGACCTGCACGAGCAACCCGCGGGAAATTTTCAGGTGTATCAGTGAAGTAGGATATGGGGAGTGTGTAAGATGCGCGATTTAGATGAAAAGGCTGCCCAGGCCAAAGAGAAGAAGGCGACGATTGGACCGGACATTGATCTTGACGCATACGAGTCGGAACCTGTTCCCCATGATTATGTAGAGGATCTGAGTACCTTATCTGAAGCTGATAAGAAACGGATGCTGCTGGCAGGGGTTGATGCCGAGGAATCGGAGAGGTCGGGGACCTATGTGCAAAAGGATACTGCAGTGCTCTACGCCCATTCCAAGCAGGAAGGGCTGGAAGTGATGCCGATCAAGGAAGCGCTGAAACAATATGACTGGGTGGAGGATTACTACTGGAAATTGATGGCTGTGGACACAGACAAGTATACGGCCAGAGCGCAGCTCGACTTACATGACGGCTATGTCATCAGGGCCCTTCCGGGTACCAAGGTCATCTATCCTGTGCAGGCGTGTTTGTATTTGGAAAAGGAAGGCTTAAGCCAGAATGTACATAACATTATTATTGCCGAAGAAGGCTCGGAGCTGCATATCATTACGGGTTGTGCGACGGCAGCCCATTTGCGACGAGGACTCCACGTGGGGATCTCCGAGTTTTACGTCAAAAAGGACGCCAAACTCAGCTTCACGATGATACACCACTGGGCCGAGGAGATGATGGTGCGGCCCAGGTCAGTAGGAAGAGTTGAGGCGGGCGGTCTTTTTCTGAACAATTACATTTGTATGAGACCAGTGAAGTCCCTTCAGATGTATCCTACCACCCACCTCGTGGGGAAGGGGGCTGTGGCCCGTTTTTATAGCCTGCTTGTGGGAAGCCCTGGTTCTGAAATGGACGTGGGCGGTCGCATCTTCTTGAAAGAGGCGGAGACGCGAGCCGAGATCGTTTCCCGCGCCATCACCAATGGCGGAAATATTATTGCCCGGGGGGACCTGGTGGGTGAGGTGCCCAGGGTAAAGGCCCATCTGGAGTGCCGGGGCCTGATTCTGAACGGTGGGTCCATTCATGCCATACCGGAATTGGAGGGCAAGGTAGATGGGGTGGAAATGTCTCACGAAGCAGCCGTGGGCAAGATCGCTCAAGAAGAGATTCTTTATCTGATGTCTCGTGGTCTGAGCGAAGATGAGGCCACAGCAACGATTGTGCGAGGGTTTCTAAGTGTAGATATTCCTGGCCTGCCGCCTCAACTCAAGGCTGAGATTGATCGCGCCGTAGAGCAGAGTGACAAGGATATGATGTAAATCTGCGGGCACCATGACGATCTTGGTCTCCGAAATCTTTGCATAATCATCACTGCATGCCGCCGAGTTTTTTACGCATAGCTTGCCTCATTCCCTTTCAATCAATAAACCAGCCTTTCGGCCCCAACCTGAGTGTGATGCTTTACCATTGACTCTTAACGTCATTCTTCTATACTGACCATAAGCAAATGACCTGTCCGTTTCATGCCCTTGTCCGGCTTACTCCCCGGACGCGAAGTGCTGCCGCAAGGCAGAAACCCCTACCCGGAAGGGTTGGGGGGCTTCACACCATCCAAGGCTTTTTCTGTATGAGCCAGAAGGGTTGTGAGAAAGCAAAACGGCAGAAGACCAGGAAAGTAGACCTATGCCAAGGACTAAGATTGTCTGTACCATCGGTCCGGCCAGCGAATCGCCGGAGGTCATCCGTGCGTTAATCCAAAATGGGATGAATGTGGCCAGATTAAACTTTTCCCATGGAAGCCGCCGTGAGCATAAGGACAAGATCCGCCTCATCCGAAGTGTCTCCGATGAATTGGATCAACCAGTAGCCATCGTACAGGATCTGGCCGGGCCGAAGATCCGGGTGGGACGCTTGCCTGACCCTGGCGTCAGGCTTGAGACAGGACAAACCTTTATCTTGACGAACCAAGATGTTGAAGGGACCAGCGAAAGGGTGTCTGTATCTTACCCAAATCTGCCGGCGGAAGTCAGAGAGGGTGACCACATCCTTTTGGCTGACGGCTTCATGGAGCTGATTGTCAAGGGAGCAGACCGTTTTAATGTCTACTGTGAGGTCATAACAGGCGGAGTGCTCACCTCCCACAAAGGTCTCAATCTGCCCACGCGAACGATCCAGGCCCCTTCCCTGACCGAGAAGGACCTCAAAGACCTCCTGTTTGGTCTGGAGAACGAGGTGGATTATGTAGCCCTGTCCTTTGTCAGGAAAGCTGAGGAGATCGTGACAGCCAAAGAGGTTATTCGGAAGAGCAAAAAAGATACGCCGGTTATAGCGAAGATCGAGAAACACGAAGCTGTCCAGCGCATTGACGAGATCTTGGAGGCGGCTGACGGTATCATGGTGGCCCGTGGTGATCTAGGCGTTGAGATCCCCCTTGAAAGCGTCCCAATTGTCCAGAAGATGTTGATCCGCAAGGCCAATGCTTTGGGGAAACCGGTCATCACGGCTACGCAGATGCTCCGCTCCATGGTGGATTCTCCCCGCCCCACGAGGGCGGAGGCCACGGATGTGGCCAATGCCGTCCTGGATGGTACGGATGCGGTCATGCTCTCCGAGGAGACAGCCAATGGCAACTACCCGGTCAGGGCGGTTCAGTTTATGAGTCGCATCATCGAGAGCGCTGAACAGGGGGGCCTCTATGAGGGACCTGCGAAATTAACGCCCAAGAACGATATTCCAGAGTCCGTGGCTCATGCCTCCTGCGTGGTGGCGGATTGCCTTGACGCCTCTGCCATCGTTGCACCCACGCAGTCGGGCCAGACGGCCAGACAGATCTCACGTTTCAGGCCTGCACGCCCCATCATTGCACTGTCTCCTAACCAGAACACGGTCCGGAGGCTCACCCTTGTCTGGGGTTGCCTGCCGCGTTTGGTGGCTGATCCCAAGGATACGGATGATATGTTTGATAAGGCGGCCCAGTCTGCCCTGGAAACAGGACAAGTCTCAAAAGGAGAATTGGTGGTCATCACTGCAGGCCATCCTGTGGCAGAGCCAGGTTCTACCAACATGATACGTGTAAAAAGACTTTAAATGGAAAGGGGACCAATGACTGTTGCTAATCAAGAGACATTCATTTTAGCGGGAGATATTGGGGGAACTAAAACCAACTTGGGTCTGTTCATCAGGGGGAAAAGGCGACCCATTCTGAAGGTCGCGGCGACCTATTCAAGCTTGGAGGCGCCAAGTTTGTCGCATATCATTCATCGCTTTCTGGAAAAGCACGATGTTTCAATTTCCAGTGCCTGCTTTGGTATAGCCGGTCCGGTCATGAATGGCCGATGCAAAACCACCAATCTCCCTTGGGATGTGTCCGAGAGAAGCCTCAAGCGTCGTTTTGGTTGGGACCAGGTGATGCTGGTCAATGATCTGGCGGCGACCGCTTGTGCTGTTCCGCTTTTGACCAAGCGAGAACTATTTTCATTGAATCAGGTAAGGGCGGCCAAGGGAGCGGCCAAGGGGATCATCGCTCCCGGCACCGGTCTGGGCATGGCCCTGCTGATCTGGAGAGACGGCCAGTATGTTCCCGTGGCTTCCGAGGGGAGTCATGCAGATTTCGCACCCAAGAATAAAATGGAAATCCAGTTATGGCAATATCTCCACCAGCGTGTGGGGCACGTTAGCGTGGAGAGGGTTTTATCAGGACCCGGGCTATTTATTATTTACTGCTGGCTGAAATATACTGGCCAAGAGACAGAGCCGACGTGGCTGGCCGAGAAAATGGATGAAGGCGATCCCTCAGAGATCATCTCAGAGGCTGCTCTTGTCGAAAAGCAGCCCCTGTGCGTGAAGGCCCTAGATATGTTTGTTTCCATATTCGGAGCAGCAGCCGGGAACCTGGCCTTAACAGGATTGACTCGGGGCGGCATCTACCTGGGGGGCGGTATTGCCCCTAAGATCTTGCCTAAACTTCGGGAAGGCCTTTTTATGAAAGCTTTTGTGAATAAAGGAAGGTTCAGTGGCGTGCTCTCCCAGATACCGGTCCAGGTCATCTTGAACGAGCGGGCGGCTTTGCTCGGTGCTGCTGTTTACGCCTTACGGCAGGCTAAACGTGGATGATGGTTGACCATATCTTTGGTCTAACAGCCTGTCGAAAGGAAAAGGAGTATAAAGGATGCAAAAGCCTGTTAAGATCTATACTCTCAGCACCTGCAGCCATTGTAAGGCGACCAAAAAGCTTCTCGACGATTGCGGGGTGACATACGATTTCACGGATGTGGATTTACTTGATATTGAGGAGCGGGCCGCTGTTCTTGAAGATGTGAAAAAGTGGAATCCACAGTGCTCCTTTCCCACAATCATTATTGGAGATAAGGTCATCGTTGGGTACAAAGAAGATGAGATCAAGGAGGCGCTGGGATGATAAATGAGGTGGAAAAACTCTACGAGATGCTAAAGAAAGTTCAAGAACCCAAAGGTTACTCCTTTAATAAGGACAAAAAAAGGGTCTTCGAACTTCTTGAGGCCCTTCTTATCAATAAAAGACGTTATGGCTACATGTGCTGTCCATGCAGGCTGGCATCCGGGGACCGGGAACTGGACAAAGACATCATTTGTCCTTGCATATATAGAGCGCCTGACGTGGAAGCATACGGCAGTTGTTATTGCAATCTTTATGTCTCAACAGCTTGGAATGAGGAGAAAATTCCTCACGTCTATGTGCCCGAGAGGCGGCCGCCGGAAAAGATACCTTATTAGTTTCCGTCCAGCTTCGGAAACTTTATCCTGTTCACCGGAACTTTTCGAATGGGCGATAGATAGACGAGACGATGAGAACCGACCGGAAAAGACCATTTCGACTAAAAACATATCTCAAAGCAATTACGAGTTTACCAGATCTCTCCCCACCAAAATGTGTTTGGCTATTGATGACGACTTTTTTAGCGGTCATATTTTCTCCCGGCAGTGCCGCTCTGGCCGGTCCTGTGGCGGGCACAGACAGATCAATACAGGGTGGCCTTCAGAAAACAACAGTTTTAGTCGGTGGCATGACCTGTGCGGCTTGTGTCCGGCGTGTGGAATCGGCCTTAACATCGGTTGACGGTGTCACAGAGGCTGCAGTCAACCTGGCCACAGGAAGGGCGACGGTTATTCACCAGCCAGATTGGGCTGGTGTGGAAGGGTTGAAAAGCATTGTCTCTGAGGCGGGGTATGAGTCCCTAGGCCTCTTTGAACCGGCCCTTGAAGATCCTATCGAGGCAGAGCGGGAAAGAGAACTACGAGCATTAAGAATCAAGTTTATGGTTGGCGCGGCCATGATCATAACCCTCATTCTGCTGGGACGTTTGTTAGAGACCAAGGCCAGGGGAAAGACCTCCATGGCCATCAAGCGGCTCATGGGGCTTAAGCCAAAGACGGCACGTGTGATCAGGAATGGTCAGGAGGTCGACATCCCGGTGGAGGCCGTGATGAAGGGCGACCTGATCGTGGTGCGGCCCGGGGAAAAGATTCCTACCGATGGGGTGATCGCTTCGGGGGCATCTTCGGTCGACGAGTCCATGCTCACCGGAGAAAGTGTTCCTGTGGCCAAGAAAGCGGGAAGCGAGGTATTTGCAGCCACCCTGAACAAAAGCGGCAGCTTTACCTTTCGGGCAACTAAAGTTGGGGCCGAGACCGCCCTGGCCCCCACTGCTGTGACCGACTTTGAGGCATTGTCGGGCCTTGGCGCGAAGGCTCTCCTGGATGGCAACAAATGCCTGCTGGGAAACCTCCGGCTCATGGAACAAGAGGGCATAGAGATAAATGGCCTGGGTGAGAAGGCAAAAAGGCTTGCCGGTCAAGGGAAGACATGTGTTTTTGTGGCCAAAGCAGGACGGGCGATAGGCCTTGTTGCCCTTTCAGATGTGCCAAAGGCGTCTGCAGCAGACGCCTTTGCGACCCTGAAGGCGATGGGGTTGCAGATAGCCATGCTGATTCTGGGCGTTTTTCTATAACAGCCTCGGCATTCCCATCGCAGCCGGTGTCTTATATCCATTTTTTGGCATCCTGTTGAATCCCGTGTTTGCGGCAGCTGCTATGGCCATGAGTTCGGTTTCCGTTGTGAGCAATTCACTGCGTCTGAGGTGGTCATGGTCCAACAGGCTGTTGCCCCAGTAGCCGGGCACACGGCATGAAGAGATTCCCTTTGACGGCTGACAAACGTCTCTGCATGATTTATTGCAAGCAATATTATGCTTTCCTTAGTATATCTTGGAATCAGGGTTGATGTGCTGAAAGGGCGATTTGAACGCAATGAACATCCTGGGTATTTCAGCCTATTATCATGACAGTGCGGCTTGCTTGATTCGAGATGGCAAAATCATAAGTGCTGTACAAGAGGAGCGGTTTAGCCGGAAAAAACACGACTCCCGCTTTCCGGAACTGGCCATCAAATCCTGTCTGGAGCAGGCCGGGATCACTGCTGACAAACTCGATTATGTGGCATTCTACGACAAGCCGTTCATCAAGTTTGAACGGCTTCTTGAGACCTACCTTGCCTATGCCCCTGTGGGTATCCGGTCATTTGTCAAGGCCATGCCCCTGTGGATCAAGCAGAAGCTCTGGATCCCGGACTTGATCAGAAAGAAACTCGGTTATGAAGGCCCTATCATATTTCCCGAACACCATGAATCCCATGCGGCCAGCGCCTTTTTCCCGTCTCCCTTCCAGCGAGCGGCCTTCCTCACACTAGATGGTGTGGGCGAGTGGACCACCACCAGTTTTGGTGTGGGTGCGGACAATCGCCTTGAGATTGACTATGAGATCCATTTCCCGCACTCGCTTGGCCTGCTATACTCTGCTTTTACCTATTACACAGGCTTTAAAGTCAATTCCGGTGAATACAAGATGATGGGTCTGGCCCCATATGGCGCGCCCAAGTATGTGGACCTGATCCTGGAGCACCTCATTGATTTGAAGGAAGATGGTTCCTACAAGTTAAATATGCATTATTTTAATTACTGCTCAGGTTTGACCATGACCAATGATCGGTTCCACGAACTTTTCGGCGGGCCGCCTAGAAAACCGGAATCAAAAGTGAGTCAAAAGGAGATGGACATTGCCCGTTCCATCCAGGTAGTGACTGAGGAGGTCATCTTAAGGACTGTTCACCATGTCCACAGGATGACCAAGGAACCCTGTTTGTGCTTGGCCGGTGGTGTGGCCTTGAACTGCGTGGCCAATGGTCGGGTCCTTCGAGAAGGTCCTTTTGAAAAAATCTGGGTTCAGCCTGCAGCAGGGGATGCAGGCGGGGCACTCGGGGCAGCCCTTTTTGTCTGGTATCAGTACTTGGAAAATGAGCGAAAGGCGGATAACAAGCATGACTTCCAGGAAGGATCTTACTGGGGTCCCGCTTATGATAATGGTTATATAGAGGCCTATTTGGATGCCCGAAAGATTCCGTACAAGCGCCTCTCCGATGAGGAGATCCCGGATGTGGTTGCCGGGCTCATTGCTAAGGAGAAGGTGATCGGATGGTTTCAGGGGCGCGTGGAGTTTGGTCCCCGGGCCCTGGGTTCTCGAAGCATAATCGGGGATGCACGGTCATCCCAAATGCAGACCACGATGAACCTGAAGATAAAATTCCGGGAGAGTTTTCGACCCTTTGCACCCTCGGTCTTGGCGGAACATGCAGACGAGTGGTTCGAGCTGACACCGCCTGGAAAGGAACCGATCTCTTCGCCGTACATGCTTCTGGTAGCCCCGGTAAAAGCGGAAAAACGGCTGGCGGTTCCCCCACAAGGGCAAGCCCTGAAGGGCATTGAAAAGTTGAAAGTATGCCGCTCTGAAGTCCCTGCCATTACTCATGTGGATTACACTGCAAGGATTCAGACGGTTCATCCAGAGACCAACCCTAGATATTACGCCATCATCAAGCGCTTTTATGAGAAGACAGGTTGCCCTCTCATTGTGAATACCTCATTTAACGTGCGGGGAGAACCCATTGTGTGCACCCCGGAGGATGCCTATCAATGCTTCATGCGGACCCAGATGGATTATCTCATCATGGGAAACTGCCTGCTGGACAAAAAAGAACAACCTTCCTGGTACGAGGAAGAGGATTGGCAAAAGACCTTTGAGTTGGATTGATATGCTAAGTGCACCCTCAGCAAGTAAATAATCCCGAATTTCGCAAGTATCAAAGATACGAACCTTAGAACAAGTGGCTGTTAGTTGTATAAGCCCTTATAAATAAAGCTCCTGCTGTGGTATGAGAACATTAGCTCGCAAAATCAAGACACC
>Ga0180301_10002618_pt1 | contig 14174 bp, 12 predicted proteins | sample GuaBasSediGuay16_FD_121797 | JGI IMG/M metagenome (GOLD analysis project Ga0180301, IMG submission 121797) | Subseafloor sediment microbial communities from Guaymas Basin, Gulf of California, Mexico - Guay16, Core 4569-2, 12-15 cm | ecosystem: Environmental > Aquatic > Marine > Hydrothermal...
GCTTTCAGAAAAGGGGATTGTTCAGGAGAAAGATTTTCTGAGGGTATGTAGGGACCCCAAGATCATAAGCAAATATGGAATAGAGGGAGCTACCCTGGAAGGATACCTGTATCCGGATAGCTATCAGTTTAGTCGCGGCCTGTCTCCAGAAAAGGTCGTGGACGTAATGGTCCATCGCTTTTGGCAGATGGTTACTCCTTATATTGACAGGGCTAAGGAACAGGGATTGAGTGTAAAACAGATGGTTACCCTCGCCTCTATTGTAGAGAAGGAAACGGGCCTGGCCAAAGAAAGGCCCCTAATTGCCAGTGTCTTTTTGAACCGGCTCAAAAGGAAAATGAAGCTGGAAAGTGATCCCACAGTAATTTATGGCCTTCCTGATTTTAATGGCAATCTTACGCGTAAAGACCTTGCAAAGAAAACACCTTATAATACCTATGTGATTCGAGGGCTGCCTCCTGGGCCCATAGCAAACCCAGGGATAGATTCCATAAGGGCAGTACTTTATCCGGCCAACACAACTTACCTCTATTTTGTCTCCAAAAACGATGGAAGCCACTATTTTTCCAGCACCTTAAAAGAGCATAACAGGGCAGTACTCCTGTACCAGAAACACCGGCCCAAGAGGCATCAAAATAGGTCTTGACAAAACAAGATTGTATACAGTATACGATCCCACATATCCATCCATAATAATAATGTGGTAGTGCCATATGCTGATGCTCTAATACCTTGGATAATGCACCAGCATCTGTCTTGGCCTACGAGGAGGGAGTTCACGCGTCCCTTAAATGTGATCCAACTGTGCAGGAGGCTCGCCATGGACCTTTTCAAGAAGATCACAGTCCTTTCTTTGGAACAGGCCACCGTGTTACCTTATCTTACCTTTTTGTTGGCCCAAGACGGAATGAGGGTCATCCGTATGGAACACCCCATATACGGGGATCCCAACCGTCTTATTGGGGAGGATGTCTTGGGCGAGGAAAGGATGAATTCCTATTTCCTCTGTATAAATGCGGGCAAAAAGGCCATTACCCTGAATCTGGCAGAGCCTGAGGGCAAGGAGCTTTTTAGGGAGCTGATTCAGAAGCTCAACGTGGATATCTTCGCAACAAATCAATTGCCGCGGAATTACAAGAAGCTGGGCATTGACTACGAATCCATGAGACAGATAAAGCCGGATATTATCTGGTTGGGTGTAACTGGTTTTGGCCCAGATAGTAACGAGGCAGCCTATGATCCCATTTTGCAGGCCCGTTCCGGTCTGATGGATTTGACCGGTGAAAAGGACGGAGATCCGCAGGTTCTTGGAATACCTCTCCCTGATATGGGGACCAGTGTTCACTCCTACGGGCTCTTGATGAAGGCCCTATACAAGAGAGAAGCTACGGGTCAAGGCTCGTGTATAAATATGTCCATGTTCGAGTCATCCGTCTCTTGGCTTACGGTTCCCATTACCCAGACGGCAAGTTTTGGAAAACGTATCACCAGAAGGGGAAATACCCATGAATTCTTCGCACCAGTGTCCGTTTACCAAAGTAGCAATGGGTATGTATATCTAGCGGTGGGCAATGACAGACAATGGAAATCAATGGTGAGCTTGGATGCCTTCAAGGCACTGGACAAACCAGAGTACGAAAAGAATGAAGGCAGGATTAAAGATGTGGAAAATCTCAATAGGGCCATTAATGAGATTACCAGAAACTACACGTCCGAAGAACTGATTGAGTTCTTCAAATCCATAACAGTCCCTATCAGTAAGATTCACACTGTTCCGGAAGTGCTTCAGGATCCTCTTGTGGAAAAAAGGCTGCTTTTTTCCAAGGATCCTGTTACAGGCAAAAAGATCACCCTGGCCCCAGCGCCAAACATGACCCCGTTTTTGGAGGCCTCGAGCAGAGAGCTCAGCTTTCCGCCTCGATTCGGAGAACATAACCGAGAGGTATTCTGCGAGATTATGGGGCATACAGAGGATGAATTAGAAAAATGGAAGGAGAAAAAAGTCATTTAGAACCACCACATTTAACTAGGATGGAGTGCGACCATGAACATTATTGTATTGGTTAAGCAGGTACCAGACACAACAGAGGTCAAGCTGGACCCTAAGACAGGTAATCTTATCCGTGAAGGGATAGAGAGTATCATCAATCCTGACGACCGCTACGCCATTGAAGCGGCTGTTTCCCTCAAAGAGAGGCATGGAGGTAAGGTGACCGCCATTTCCATGGGACCTCCCCAGGCCATTGATGCCATTTCAGAGGCCATGGGCATGGGTGTGGACCAGGGCATTTTGCTCTCTGACAAGGCATTCGCCGGAGCAGATACCTGGGCCACTTCCTTTACCTTGGGAAAGGCCATTGAAAAGGTGGGAGAATTTGATCTTATCATTTGCGGCCGTCAGGCTATTGATGGAGATACGGCCCAAATCGGCCCCCAGGTGGCGGATTACTTGGATGTGCCTCAGGTGACCTATGTGTTTGATATAGAAAAGGTGGAAGAGGATGGCATTGTGGTAAAGAGGAGACTGGAGGACGGATTTGAGCGGATACAGTGCAGTCTGCCTGCCCTTTTGACAGTGATAGGGGAGCTCAATGAGCCTCGTTATCCCCTAGTGGACCGTTTGCTGGATGCTTGTAAGGAAAAGGCCCCCATCGCTGTATGGAATGCGGCTGACTTGGGAGTTCAGGTCAGTGAGGTGGGGCTGTCAGGGTCCCTTACACAGGTCATTAAGACCTTTGCTCCAAAGGTGGAAAGGCAGGGGCAGATACTTGAAGGTGACACCCAAACGGTGGTTGGTGAGCTGTTGGGAAAACTGAAGGAGAATAGACTTATATAACAGGATAAAGCCAAAGGAGACATGACAATGGCTGTATGGGTTGAAATTGATCTTTGTAATGGTTGTAAACGCTGCATTAAGGCTTGCCCTTATGGGGCAATGGAATTTGAAGATAATAAGGCCCATGTGACAGAGCGCTGCACTTCTTGCGGGGCATGTATTGAGGTATGCAAGCAGGAAGCCATCAAAACGGACGTCAAACCAAAAGAGATCCCTGACTTTAGTGATAGAAAGGGTGTCTGGGTTGTTGCGGAACAAAGAGGTGGCGAGTTGAAGCGGGTCTCTCTGGAGCTATTGGGTAAGGCACAAGAGCTGGCTAGTGCGTTGAATCAAGAAGTGGCTGCCTTGCTGTTGGGCCATAAGGTATCTGGCCTGTGTGAACAATTGATCGAATACGGCGCTGAGAAGGTTTACCTGGCTGATCACCCTGAACTAGCAGACTACAGGACCGTTCCTTATACCGATGTGGTTGAGTCTTTGATAAGACAGTACAAACCGAACATCCTGCTTATGGGTGCTACCCATATTGGCAGGGATTTGGCCCCTAGGGTCTCTAGAAGGGTAGGTGTAGGGCTTACCGCTGACTGCACTGAATTGAACATTGATCCTGAAGAGAAAATCCTGCTCCAAACGCGGCCTGCCTTTGGCGGGAATGTCATGGCTACAATTGCCAACCGTTATTCCCGACCACAAATGGCTACGGTCCGTCCAGGTGTTATGGAGGCCAAAAAACGGCCTGGCCTCAAGGGGGAAGTTATTACCCATGAGGTCCACTTGTCCCCCAAGGGCCTGGAAACGAAGATTTTGGAGGCTGTAACTGAGAAGAAAAAAGGTGTCAATTTGGTGAATGCCAAGGTGATTGTTGCAGGAGGCAGGGGCGTCGGTGATGCCAATGGATTCAAAAAACTTGAGGAGTTGGCAGAGGTGCTTGGAGGAGAACTGGCAGGTACCCGCGTTGCTGTTGAAGAAGGCTGGATACCGGTGGAGCGTCAGGTGGGGCAGACGGGTCAGACGGTAAGGCCGGAGCTGTACATTGCCTTTGGGATTTCAGGGGCTATCCAGCACCGCGCTGGGATGATGAATTCCAGGTATATTATTGCAGTGAATAAAGATCCCCGAGCGCCCATTTTTCAGGTGTCGGATTGGGGTATTGTGGGTGATTTACACGATATTATCCCGGAGATGATTAGCCGGTTGAAAACGCAGTGAAATGGCGGAGGAAGGCATGTTACGGTCAAAACCAGAAGAGTTGATTAGAAAGTCCATTGCCAAGTTTGTGGATAATGAGCTGATTCCAAGGGCCCAGGAGATTGATGGCAAGGGTGAGTTTCCCATGGAGATGTTCCAAAAGATTGGCAAGATGGGGGTCTTTGGAATCAGGTACCCGAAGAAAAAAGGAGGAAGCGGGGGAAACACTACCCTATTTTGTATTATCTGTGAAGAGCTGGCCAGGGGGCTCATGAGCGTTGCAGCCATCACGGCCATGCAATGTCTCATGGGTACCAATTTTCTGTTCCATTACGGGACCGAGGAAATGCATGAGAAGTATTTCCTCCCTGCCATGCGAGGAGAAAAAATCTCATGCTTTTGCCTTACTGAGCCAGAGGCAGGATCAGACCTTGGCAATGTGAGCACCCTGGCAACCAAGACAGAAGACGGCTTTGTAATAAATGGGATGAAAACATGGGTTACCAATGGCCCGGTGGCGGATTTTTATACCGTGCTGTGCCAGACAGATCCGGCGAAAAAGTTGCGCGGGCTGAATTTCTTCTTTATTCCTCGTGATACACCTGGATTTTCCCATAGCAAGCCCTTTGACCTGTTGGGTACGAGAACTTCAAAAATTTCAGAGATTTCATTCAATAATTGCAAAATACCACATGAGTATCGCCTTGGAGGGGAAGGCCAAGGTCTCAATAATTTGCTCTCTATTTTGGCGGAGATCAGGACCATGACAGCGGCCCTTGCTATCGGACTGCAGCGGGCCGCACTGGATGATTCGATCCGTTATGCCCATGAGCGGGCTCAGTTTGGGCGTACTATTAGTAAGTATCAGTTGATCCAGGCCAAAATTGCCAATATGGCCACCAATCTAGAGGCCTCGAAGCTATTGACATATAGGGCAACCCGTATGATTGATGATAACCTTTCCTGCCTTAAAGAGGCTTCTATTGCGAAGTATTTCGCCACCGAAGCAGCATGCTCGGCTGGAGATGAGGTAACACGGATCTTCGGGGCTTATGGGTATTCCATGGAATACAGTGCACAACGCTATTATCGAGATAACCGGTTCTTGCTCTACGGTGGAGGAACCCACGAAATTTTGCAGACTAACATTGCCAGATGGGCGGGCTTATAGGTGCCTGGTGTTATTTCTAGTGACAGCGGGAGATAAATGTGGATATCTTCAGGGCAGTACCTGAGAGAAAATCCCTTGGGCAATTTGTTTACGAGGAGCTCAAAGGAGCCATCATAAATGGACAGCTTGCCCCAGGTGAACGGGTCGCGGAAAGCCGTATCGCTCAGGCCATGAAAATAAGCCGTACGCCTGTAAGGGAGGCCTTTCACAAACTTGAAAGAGAGGGCTGGATACGGCATTTGCCCAATAGTGGCTTTTTTGTGGCTGGCCTGAGCCGCCAGGATGTGGAAGAGACATTTGGAATCAGGAGTGCACTGGAAAGCTATGCTGCCCGACTTGCAGCCATTCGGCATACACCAGATGATCTGGTTCCCCTGCAAAAGAAGATTGAAGAATATCAAGAGCACATGGAAAAAGGAGATATCCAGTCACTTTTCAGGATCAACACAGAGTTTCATGACCTTCTTTACGCCTTGAGCCAGAGCCCGAAGCTGATCAAGATGATCAATGATGTAAGGGATCAAATCTACCGGTACAGAAGGGTGATTTTGAGGGTGAAGGGTATGGCAAGACGGAGTAATGAAGACCATAAATTGATGCTCCAATTTATTAGCAAAAGGGATGCCGAAGGTGTGGAGAAGCTGGTGAAGGAACACATACTGAGGGGGCAGAATGTGGTTTTGAAGGAATTTGATATGTGCCATTCAGACTGAATTCTTGGAAAAATGGTTTTGCGCGAAGAAATTTGAAGGTAGGAGATTATGAAAATGGCTGAAAGAAAGATTAGGGTCTTGTTGGCCAAGCCGGGCTTGGATGGACATGACAGAGGAGCCAAGGTGGTGGCACATGCCTTGCGAGAGGCTGGTATGGAGGTCATATACACAGGCCTTCATCAAACAGTGCCCAGCATTGTAAGTCAAGCAATACAGGAAGATGTTGATGTCATCGGACTTTCCATAATGTCTGGGGCCCATATCCCCATATGCAGGAGGTTGATGGACCTGCTCAAAGAGAAAGGGATTCAGGATAAGCTGATCGTGGTAGGAGGCGTGATCCCCAGCAGGGATATTCCTGTGCTCGAAGAAATGGGGGTGGACGGCGTGTTTCCGGGGGGCAGTTATTTCAAGGACATTGTGGCATTCATTCAGGATAATGTGAAAAAGTAGCCCCGCATAGCGATGAAAAGGCGACCGCCTGTTCCATCGTTTTGCAAGACACGTTTTGAGAGGTGCATATCAGGAACTTTGAGGATGAAGATTCTTTACGTTCAATAAGGAGAAAGCCATGGGAGTAGCAACATATATCAAAGACGAGAAAGATGCCATCAAAGAGGTAATCCTGCAATCGGGTATCAAGGTCAAGCCGGTCTATACGCCTGAAGATTTGGAGCGTATAGGATTTGACTATGAAAAGGATCTGGGCGACCCGGGAGAATTCCCTTTTACCAGGAGTCTCTATCCCTTGGGATTTAGGAGCCGCAATTGGACTACGCGTCAGTACACAGGGTTTGGCACTCCTGAGGAGACCAACGAACGTTTCAAGCTCATGATATCCCATGGCCAAACGGGCCTGAATGTGGCCTTTGATCTGCCTACCCAAATGGGCTATGACTCGGATGATCCCATGGCCGAAGGGGAAGTGGGCCGGGTCGGGATGGCAGTGGACTCCCTTCAGGATTTCGAGATAGCATTCAAGGATATTGAGTTAAACAAGATCGGCTCTGGACTCACCATCAATGCAGTGGCCTCCGTTATGCTTGCCATGTATCAGGCAGTAGCAGAGAAATTCGGTTACAAAAAGGAAGAAATATCGGCAACACCCCAAAACGATATTCTCAAGGAGATGGTGGGAAGGGGTGCGTGGATATATCCAGTGGAGCCTGCGGTGAGGCTCATTGGAGATACTATTGAGTATTCCATGAAGGAATTGCCTAGGTGTAATCCAGTCTCGGTATGTGGGTACCATATCCGAGAGTCGGGCTGTACTCCGGCCCAAGAGATTGCCTATGCCTTTGAGATTGCCTTTGCCTATATAGACAATGTGGTGGCCCGTGGATATAAGGCAGAGGATTTTGTGGGCCGATTCTCCTTTAACCTCAATATCTATGGGAATCTCTGGGAGAACGTGGCCAAGTTCAGGGCGGCTCGGAAGCTTTGGGCAAAGCTTTTGAGGGAACGTTATGGTGTCCAAAAGAAGAGAGCCCTCTTTTTGCGTGGTATCTTTGGTGGAGGGGGCTCGGGCATGACCAAACAGCAGCCTGAAAACAACATTGTGAGAGGGGCCTATTATGCATTGACCGCAGCCCTTTCAGGGGCTCAGACAACAGCACTGTGTTCTTTTGATGAGGCCTACACCATTCCTACCAAGAGAGCTGCGCTGATCTCTTTGAGGACGTTTCAGATCCTGATGGATGAAATCGGTCTTAGGGATACGGTGGACCCATTAGCAGGCTCCTATTTTATGGAAACCTTGACCAAGGAAATGGAAGAAAAGATCTTGGAGGAGATGGAAAAGATAGAAAAGATCGGGGGAATGATAGAGGCAGTATCGTCAGGATACGTTCAGAGGGAAGTGGCCCGCCAGGCCTATGAATATGAAAAGAAGCTCCAGGAAGGAAAGGTGATTAAGGTGGGTGTGAACAAGTACACCGAGGGTGAAGACATGGAAGTGGAGCTGCATGAATACAATGAGGAGTGGGCCCGCCAGCAGATCGAACGCCTAAAGGAGCTTCGCAGAACCCGAGACAATAAGGCCGTGAAGGATGCCTTGAAGGCCTTGGAAAAGGCTGCGAGGGAGCAAGAAAATGTCATGCCCTATCTGGTTGAGTGTTGTAAATGTTACGCAACAGTAGGGGAGATGGCCAATGTGTTCCGAGATGTCTTTGGCGAGCACGTGGAGCCCAATATATTTTGATTTGACAGGGATTTGATAATGCCTTTTCCTTTGCCTTACTGGTTATCTCATTCAGAGCGGCAGGGAATCGAAGAGATTTGGCAGCCTTGAGTAAGCCTCTTGTGACAGATCTTATACCTTTAGACAAATTCCCCTAGGATCTTGCTAATAGCTAGTGGGTTGGAATGATTAAATCCATGAATACAGCTTGGTGGGTTGAGCGCTGGAGTGACTTGCACCCAAATAAGCCCGCAATCATTTTTGAAGATCAAACCATTACCTATGGGAGGCTTCATGCACGGATAAATGCAGCAGGATGTTGGCTTCAGTCCCTTGGCATAGAAAAGGGCGACAGGGTGGCAGCCATGTTGAGCAATTGCCCTGGATTTATTGAGCTCTATCTTGCATGCTCCCGGCTGGGTGCCATATTTGTTCCTATCAACTTTCGCCTGGCCGCAAAAGAAGTGGAATATACGCTGAGGAATTGCAGGCCAAGACTTTTTGTGTTCGGAGCAGAATTTTCCGAGGCGCTGGCAGGGCTTGACTTTGGCGATTATTTGCCTCCCATGTTAGTGGCAGTTGTGGGAGATGGTAGCTCCAGGCCTGAAGCACTCGATTATGAAAAGGGCGTGGCCGCCTTTGAAGGCAAGAAGCGTTTCCTTACTTCTTCAACCGGCCCAAACGACCCTGAAGAAGCCCAAGTGATCATGTACACCTCAGGGACTACTGGAGAACCCAAAGGGGCCGTGCTATCTCATAGGAAGACCTTTTTCAATTGCCTCAATGCAGATATATTCTTTAAGCTGAGTTTTGATGATATCATGCTTATTATCCTTCCTCTTTTTCATTCTGGAGGGCTTTTTATTCAGGCTTCCCCCTGCCTTTATAAGGGAGCCACCATGGTTATCCATCGTAAATTCAATGCAGAGAGAACCTATGCAGATATTAACCGGTATGAGGTGACCAAATTCCTGGGGGTCCCCACCATATACCGGGCTCTCTTGAGCCTGGATGACAGGCAGCGAGCCGATACCTCTTCATTAAAAGTATGTGCCATTGGAGGGGAAAAGACCACCCATGAATTGTTGATACGGTGCAATGAGGCTGGTTTTCCTGTGCGCCAGATCATGGGGCAAACTGAGACTTCTATTCTTTTATGGGCCTCGGAGGAGGATTCTTTATCCCGGCCAGGAACAGTGGGAAGGCCCGTGTTTCACGCAGAGGTCGATCTGGTGGACAGAGAGGGCCGAAGTGTCAAGCCTGGTGAGGTTGGGGAGATTGTTGTTCGGGGATCCATTATGATGACAGAATACTGGCAAGATCCTGTAAGGACACGTGAGACTATCAGAAATGGCTGGTTATATACAGGGGATTTGGCTTATATGGATGAAGAGGGCTATTTCTATCTTGTAGATCGGGCCAAGGACATGTATATATCAGGGGGAGAAAATGTTTATCCTGCCGAAGTGGAACGAGTGCTCAGGGAACACCCGGGGATTGAAGATGTGGCTGTAGTGGGAATACCAGATGAGACCTGGGGAGAGGTGGGTCATGCCTTTGTAATAAGGAAGGCCGGGCATAACCTCTCGGCTCAAGAGGTGATTACATTTTGCGATGGTAAGCTGGCCCGCTACAAGTGGCCGAAATCAGTTTCATTTGTTGAGTCATTTCCTCGTACAACACTAGGCAAGGTGAAGAAACATCTTCTCGTGAGGCAGGCCCATTGAAGAAAGGGTTTAGAGAAAGTTTGTGGTTTTAGAAGGAAAGGGGGTGGGAGAGAAAAGTCGTGTTGCAGTAACACAGTGGAACAATTCATTTAATCATAAGGAGGTTATGCCATGCGTAGAATAGCAGTGATCTTGTCAGCGATTTTCCTTGGCACACTTTTGATGGTGGCTTTAATGCCCGGTCTATCTTTGGCTGGTCCTATCAAATTGACTTATGCCAATTTCCCACCAGCCCCCACCTTTCCTTGTGTGCAGATGGAGCGGTGGAAAAAGGAAGTGGAAAAGAGGACTAATGGCAAGGTGCTTGTTCAGACCTTCCCTGGGGGCACGCTTTTGGGTGCCAAGAACATGATGGACGGTATTATCGCAGGATTGGCCGATATTGGTTGTCTGTGTATGGCCTATCAACCTGGTCGCTTTATGATTACCAATGCCACAAGTCTGCCTCTTGGTATCCCCAACTCTCTAGTGGGAAGCTTGGTGCTATGGGATATCTACAAGAAATACCAACCTAAGGCCTTTTCAAAGGTAAAGGTGCTCACCATGTTTACCACTGCCCCCTCGAACATTATGTCAAAGATTCCCATCCGGACACTCGAAGACATAAAGGGGGTTAACTTGAGAGCATCGGGCGGTGCCGCCCAGATCTTAAAGGCTTGGGGAGCCAATGCCGTAGGAATGCCCATGTCGGCAACTCCAGAAGCCCTCGAAAAGGGCGTTGTCAAGGGACTTTTTTCCTCTCTTGAGGTCATGAAGGATTTCAAATACGCCGAGCTTTGCAAATATGTCACAATAACTGATGCCGTAGTGTACCCGTTTGCCGTTGTCATGAACATGAGCAAATGGAATTCCCTGCCAAAAGACGTCCAGCAAGTCTTTGAAGAACTGAGGACCCAGCAGGCGGCATGGACCGGTGTTTATATGGACAAGCATGTTAAGCGGGCAATGTCTTGGTCTAAGAGAAAGCAGGGCGTTAAGGTTATTCGTCTTTCCAAGGCAGAAAAGGCAAAGTGGGACAAGCTCTTGGAGCCCATTGTAAACAAGTGGATCGAATCAGCTGAGGCAAAAGGTGTGCCGGGTAAGGCCCTTGTTAGGGATATAAAAGCGTTCATGAATATGTATAGTGGAAAGTAACCAGAAGGAACATTGGGAGCTGCGGGCCTTTAAGGTTTCCCGCAGCCCCATCATCAAGGGAAAGGGCTATGGAACTGCTCAATAAGATTAACAGGGTAATTAACGGCGTTTTCATGTGGGTGGCGGGTATAGTGCTTGCTACCATGATCATACTCGCCTGTGCCAACATATTTTGTCGTATCGTGTGGCTGCCCATTAGGGGAACCTTTGAGCTGATGGGATATTTCGGTGCGGTAATCACCGCCTTTGCCCTTGGCTACACGCAGCTCAAGAAGGGTCACATTGCAGTGGATATTGTGATTTTAGGGTTCCCGAAGAAGGTTCAGAGAATCCTGAATGCCATCAATTGTGGCACATGTGTTGGTTTTTTCATAATTGTGGGGTGGCAGATTTGGAGGTATGCCACTAACTTGTGGAGGACAGGAGAGGTGACGGAGACCCTGAGGATTATCTATTATCCATTCACCTATGCTGTGGCCTTGGGGTGTTTTGCCTTGGCTTTTGTGTTTCTGGTGGAGCTCTTGAATTCACTTGTGGGTAAAAAGGAGGATGGGAAGTGAGCATAACAGTTGTCGGGATCATAGGAATCGTCCTCCTGCTTGTGGTGCTGTTTGTATTTGGTATGCCCGTTGGATTTGCAATGGGCATAGTAGGTTTTTGCGGGTTTTGGTACGTGGTTTCTTTTAATGCTGCCGTGACTATGGTGGGGACTGACGTCTGGGTGACCTTTTCCAAATATGGGCTCACAGTCGTGCCTCTCTTCATTTTTTTAGGATACCTTGCATTCAACTCCGGTATTGCGGAGAGATTATATGATGCGGCGTATAAATGGTTTGGTCACTGGCGCGGAGGGCTTGCCATAGCCACCATAGGAGCGGACGAGCTGTTTGCTGCCATCTGTGGCTCCAATACGGCTACGGCGGCAACCATGGGAACAGTGGCCCTCCCTCAGATGACGAAGTACGGTTACAGTACACTTTTGAGCAGCGGCACGGTGGTTACCGGTGGAACCCTTGGGACGGTGATGCCTCCCAGTGTGGTGCTGATCATCATCGGGTTGCAGACACAGCAATCCATCATCAAGCTCTTTTTAGGTGGGATTTTGCCTGCCGTGGTTTTAGGTATACTTTTTGTTTTGACTATTTCGGTCCTTTGTAGGATCAGGCCAGAGCTTGGGCCTGCAGGGCCAAAGACTAGCCTTAAGGAAAAAATCATTTCTTTAGGCGGGATTATTGAGGCAGTGGCCATTTTTGTGGTGGTGATTGGCGGCCTCTATGCAGGATTTTTTACTCCTACTGAGGCGGGGGCTGTAGGTGTGTTCTTTACCCTTTTGGTCACTGTGCCTACGGGGCGGCTCAAATGGAAAGGCGTTATTGACTCCATTCGGGACACACTTAAGATTTCCAGCATGGTCTTTTTCTTGGTTACCGGGGCGATTATATTCGGTCGATTTCTGGCCGTGACGAGATTACCTTTCAGCGTGGCCCATTTTGCGGCATCCCTTCCTGTCTCAAGATACGTGATCCTTGCGATCGTGTTGTTCATCTATCTGATTGGAGGGTGCTTTGTAGATTCCCTGGGCTTTCTTGTGCTGACCATCCCTATCTTTTTTCCCTTGGGCATGGCCCTTGGCTTTGATCCCGTCTGGTATTCCATCCTGCTGACCATGGTGACCACGATGGGAGCCATTACTCCACCTGTAGGGGTAAATATCTATGTAGTGAAGGCCTTGGCCCCAGACATTGAGCTATCAACTATTTTCAAGAGCATAAGCTTTTTCTTAATGGCTTGTATTGTGAGCATTATCATTTTGATCATGTTTCCACAGATTGTGTTGATAATCCCGCAAATGGCTCGCTGAGCAATGGCGTGGATATATATTGTGATGAGAGGTGAGGAGGAAAATGACCAAGCGTTTCATGCCAACATTTACGTCTTATGATGAACTAAGGCAATTGCAGACAAAAGGGCTGAAATGGACAGTAAAACATGCCTACGAAGGCTCTCCTGTCTACAGGAGGAAATTGGAGGAGGCGGGGGTGCATCCTGAGGATATTAAGGATTTGGATGACCTGAAAAAACTTCCATTTACCACAGCTCAGGACCTTCAGGAGGGATACCCGTTTCCCTTGTTATCAGTGCCTTTTGAGAAGGTCGTGCGTATTCATGCCTCTTCTGGAACAACGGGAAAGAGGAAGGTATTATGTTATACCCAAAAGGACATTGATGACTGGACCCATTTTTTTGCCCGCTGTTATGAGATGGCAGAGTTGACCAAAGAGGACAGGGTGCAGATCGCCGTGGGCTATGGCGTATGGACAGCAGGGATTAGCTTCCAAATGGCATGCGAAAAATTTGGGGCCATGGCCATCCCTGCAGGACCTGGAAACCTGGATATGCAGTGCCAGTTCCTGGTGGATTTTCAAAGCACCGTGATGTGCTGCACAGCATCCATGGGTCTGCTGATGGCCGAGGAGGTCCATAAGAGGGGCCTGAGCGACAAGATTCGTCTCAAAAAGATGATATTCGGCTCAGAGCGCTCCAGTGATGCCATGAGAAAGAGAATCAAGGAACTTCTGGGCCTTGAGCACATGTTTGATATTCCAGGCATGACAGAGCTATATGGCCCTGGTACAGGGCTGGATTGTACGTATCACACGGGAATCCATTATTGGGCTGACTATTATATTTTGGAGATCCTAGATCCGGAAACTCTACAGGAAGTGCCTGAGGGCCAGACCGGAGAAATGGTGGTGACCACCCTGCGCAAAGAGGCAGTACCACTTATTCGGTACCGGACAAGGGATTTAACGCGGCTGATCGCCGGTGAGTGCCCGTGTGGCAGCCTGCTGCCGCGGCATGACCGTATCTTGGGGCGGTCCGATGATATGATTATTTTTCGTGCTGTAAACATTTATCCGGGCCAGATTGAGCATGTGCTCTCTGGAATCGAAGGTATAGGGAGTGAGTATCAGATTATTCTTGATAGGGGACCAGAGGGGAAGGATTATATGACCATTAAGGTGGAACGGGACCACAGGGTCGATAAGAACAAGGATCTGAAGCTGCAAAAGAGGATTGGAGAGGAGATCAAGAAACAGATTATGGTGAGCGCAAAGGTAGAAATCGTAGACTACGCAAGCCTTCCAAGATCTGAAAGAAAAAGCAAACGGGTCTTTGATAACAGGGAGTAAACTGAAGAGTGAAAAACATATCAGAGGATAAC
>Ga0180301_10002619_pt1 | contig 14174 bp, 14 predicted proteins | sample GuaBasSediGuay16_FD_121797 | JGI IMG/M metagenome (GOLD analysis project Ga0180301, IMG submission 121797) | Subseafloor sediment microbial communities from Guaymas Basin, Gulf of California, Mexico - Guay16, Core 4569-2, 12-15 cm | ecosystem: Environmental > Aquatic > Marine > Hydrothermal...
CCGATGAAGAGGAGCGTGATCAGGATCCCCGGAAGGATCCCTGCCATGAAGAGCTTTCCCACCGATTCCTCGGTGAGAAACGCGTAGAGGATCATGATCACGCTGGGCGGGATCAGGATCCCCAGGGTCCCACCGGCCGAGACGGAACCCACGGCCAGGTACTTGCTGTAACCCCTGCTGAGCATTGAGGGCAGGGCGATGAGTCCCATGGTGATGGTGGCCACGCCGCTGATTCCCGCCATGGCTGCGAAAATGGTGCAGATGACCACGGTCCCGATGGCCAGACCCCCGGAAAGTTTCCCCATCCACTTGTGCATCATGTCATAGAGTTCCTCGGCGATCCCGGAGTGTTCCAGGATGTTGGCCATGAACACGAAAAGGGGTACGGCCAGCAGGATGTAGTTTGTCACATCCTCATAGGCCGTAATCGGAATAATGGCCAGGGACTTGGGCCCCCAAAGGAGCAGAGAAAAAAGAATCGCCACCCCTCCGAAAGAAAACGCCAGGGGGAGGCCCAGCAGCAGGCCCAGGAGCAGGAAGCCGAACAGGAGGATGGTGACAAGCCATGTTTCCATCAGGTCTTCTCTCTGGATCTGAAACGATTTTTGAATGAGCCGGGATCAATCCTCACGCGGTCATTCCTCCGGTTTGCGGTGGAAGATGCTTCCCGCGTGGGCGTCCCCAGGGGGAATGCCCGTCAGGGCCGTCCGGAAATCGGCCACGATCTTGACAAGGCCCTGGAGCAGGAGCAGGAAAGAACCCACGGGGACCATCACCTGGGTCGGAAAAAGAGGCCAGTCCAGTATCGTCCCGGAGGTCTCATGATACTTCCAGGAGTTGGCGGCCATGTCCCAGCCCATCCACAAAAGCCCCAGGACAAACATGAAAAAAAAGATGGATGTAAGGCAGTTGAGAACTGCCTTCGTGCGGAAATGAAACCGGCTGAAGAGGATGTCCACGCTGACGTGGCCATTGCGCAGGAGCGTGAATCCCCCCCCCAGCAGACAGTAAAAACTCAGCAAGTAAGTATTCAGTTCCATGCTCCACGTGGTGGGCCGGTCGAAAAAATAGCGGGCCACCACCTCATAGCAGATGGTGAGCATCATTGCGGCAAGCAGAAAACTCACCGCCCTGCCCAGCCATTCGTTGACCGCACTGATGATTCGGGACATGGCATCCCCCAACGCAGACCCGGAATTGGGAAGGCTCCCCCGCGCGCCCTGTGGGGCGCGCGGGGAGCCTCCTCGAAAAGACAGTGCTAATCAGTCCCCAGCCCCTTGTCCGCCATGAAGCGTTTGACTGCGTCCACGAGTTCCCGCAAACGGGGGCTCTTTGAGCCCAGCCTGTCCCACTGGGCGAATGCGATCTTGCGGATCTTGCGGACTTCGGCCTCCGGGAGCACAATCACCTCACCGCTTCCCCGCATCACGAAGGAACCCACGGCGATGTAGCCTTCGCGCAGATACCGCTTGTCCATGTAAGCCTGATGCTGGGTGGAGGCCTTTTCGATGGCGTTCTGGATATCGGGAGGGAGACTTTTCCACAGGTCCAGGTTCATGAAAATCTCTGTGGTGGGAAGATTGACCGAGGGGAGGATGACGTATTTGATGACTTCTTTGAGCTTGTATGCATCCAGGACGAACACCGGGTAGATGGTCCCGTCCACGGTGCCGCGCTGCAGCGCCACGTACTGCTCCGCGCCGGGGATGGATGTAGGGGATGCGCCCAGCGCCTGGAACACCCGAGCCATCATCCCCGCGGAACGGATCTTGAGTCCCTTGAGGTCTTGGGCACTGCGCACCGGCTTGGTGGTCATGATGGCGTATTCGGCCGCAGGCTGAATGGTGATGAGCCTGATGCCTTTTTCGGCGTAGGCCTCACGAATCTTTTCCTTCAGGCCGTACTTGTTCCAGGCCTCCCACGCCTGGTCCCAGGTCGTCCAGCTGAAGGGAAGGCCGAACTCCACGTTTCCTTCAGGCACCATACGGGCATTGTAGGGGCCCGCCGAGCACGCCATTTCCACGGCACCGGACTGAACGGCGCGGAAGGTGCCCCGGATCTTCACCAGTTCGTTGGCCGCATAGACCTTGATGTTGACCTGACCGTTGGTTGCCTTCTTGATATTCTCCGCAAACAGTTTCAGCCCGTCCTGGGTGGCTGGAGTCCTCCACACCGACTGGAGTTTCCAGTTGTAGGTCTTGGCCGGCGCCTGTCCGACCAACACAAACAGGACCAGGGTGAAAGCACAGATGATGATCCACGCCGTTGACACGGTGCGCATTTTCATGGCCTACCTCCTTCATTGCGGGTGAATACGCCAAACCACCCCCACCGCTCTGATTGGGGGCTATTTGCTCTTCAATTTTGTAAACAATTTTGCCAATTACCACGCCCCCATTGCCGTGTCAAGACTTTTCGGGAACGCATTCTAATGAAAATACCGTGTCGGCGATACCGCTTCTTCCCCCAACAAGGCGCCCATTGACTTGAACATTTGAATTGGATACTATCCCGGGGCAACACGGCAGCATTTCACGGCCTCGACCGGGAACGATCCGACCGGGGCCCCTTACCGCAAGGAGGTTTTGAATGGACATCATCGAAAAGGCCCTGGCCGACGGCAGAAAGACCCTTTCCGAGTACGAATCCAAGCAGGTCCTGGCCGCTTACGAGATTCCCGTCACCCGCGAGGAACTTGTGGAAAATGAGCAGGACCTGGTCCGCGCCGCCGACGACATAGGGTATCCCCTGGTGCTCAAGGGCTGTTCCGCAGACATCGCTCACAAGACGGAAAAGGGGCTGATTCGCGTAGACGTCCGGAGCGAGGAGGAGGCCAAGACCGCCTTCGGCGAAATCATGGGCGCCATGGAAGGTGACAAGGGCGCCGTCCTGGTACAGGAGATGGTCAAAGGCCAGAGGGAACTGGTGGTGGGACTCATCAGGGATCCGCAGTTCGGCCCCTGTGTGATGTTCGGCCTGGGTGGAATTTTCACCGAGATTCTCAAAGACGTCTCTTTCCGCATCGTTCCTTTCGAAAAACGCGATGCATTGGAGATGATGCAGGAGATCAAGGCCCGGAAAATCCTGGAGGCCGTCCGGGGCATGGAAGCGGCCGACGTGGACGCCCTGGCCCACATCCTGCTCCAGGTGGGCAAGATCGGCGAGGAAAACGACCGCGTCAAGGAAATCGACATCAACCCGGTCATCCTCTCCGGGGCAAAGCCGGTGGCCGTGGACGCCCTGGTGGTGCTGGAGTAGGCCGGGCCCCGGCCTTGGGTACGCAGTAAGGGGAGACCGAGGAGGGGAGATGCCCTACGCGAACGTAAACGGCGCAGAGATCTACTATGAAATCCACGGGGAGGGCTACCCCCTGCTCTTGATCCGGGGTCTGGGGAGCAACGCCGACCACTGGTACCCCCAGGTGCCCGCCTTTTCCCGGCGCTACCGGGTCATTGTTTTCGACAACCGGGGCATCGCGCGATCTAGGGACCCCGGAGGTTCCTTCACTATCGGCACCATGGCCGATGACGCACTGGGACTCCTGGAAGCGCTTTCCATACCCAGGGCGCATGTGGCGACTCTGTCCATGGGTGGCATGATCGCCCAGGTCCTGGCCCTGAGTCATCCGGAGAGGCTCAACGGCCTTGTGCTCGCCTGCACCCACTGCGGGGGCGAGCATGCGGTGAGGCCCTCAGACGACGTCCGCGCCCTCATGGGGCGATACATCGCTACGGCATCCCCCGAAGACGCAGCACGCGCCGCGCCCTGTCTATTCACCCGCAAAACCCTCGAAGAGGCGCAACACCTGCTTCGCCCCTACCTTGAGGCCTCCGCCCGGTACCGGCCATCGGCCGAGATCCTCCAAAAACAGTGGACAGCGATCCAGGGGCACGACACATGGGCAGGCCTACCCCGAATCCAGGCCCCCACCCTCGTACTCACAGGAGACGAGGATGTGCTCGTGCCCCCTGAGAATACCAAGATCCTGGCCCAAAGGATCCCGGGCGCCGAGGCCCTGGTGATCCCCGGGGGGGCCCACCAGTTCCTCGTCGAACGCGCGGAAGCCTCCAACCGGGCCGTGCTGGAAGTCCTGGAGTCGGTGGATACGGGCAAAATGGAGCGCCAGGGGTAATCCCGCAGTCCCGCAAGAATGCTCGTTTTTGTCTGGTAGTGCGCCCTACCTGCCGACCCCACGTGAGACATTTTCCTACGATGCAAGTCTCCGGGCTCTGCTTGCCACTCCTTACCCCTTGAAGCCTCGCACCAGCGCCGAGAAGTAAGGGCGACGTGCACACCCCATGAGATCGCTTTCTTCGCATGTCATTTGCGGTCGTGAGCACGCCCCCCCCTTCTTCTGTTACCTCAGAGAGCAGGAGAGGGCGGGGTGGTTTCCGGAGCGGCGTTTGCTCGCCGAAGCGAGCCAAGGAGGGCGAGCCGGCGAGAAAAGCAGTTCGCGAGACACGAAGTCGAGCGAACGAAGCGGAGGAAACTGCCCCGGCCTCTCCAGGCTCTCCCACACAGAACCTCCGCTCCCTCCCGTGGCACACCCCGTCAACCCTGCCGCCGCGCTACTCCATGTAGACCGTATCCAGAATCAAGTTGAGAAGCCGCCACCTGTAACCCTTCACGCCGGGTCTGAAGTTGTGATAGATGGGCGGGGAGGTGACGCCTGCATAGTAGGCCTTGTCCACCAGGTGGCGAAAAAGGGCCTGAAACGCGTTCTTGCGCTCGGGATCTTTGATCGCCTTGCCGGCCGCCGCCAGTATCTTGAGCAGGGCCGGGTCTTGATTAACCTTCTTTTCCTTGTCCAGCCACACACCCGCCTGGGTTGGGTTCATGGGCGCCGTGGGGCCAACGTACTGCACCCATCCGGCAGGATCGTTGAAGTAGCTCAGGGGCGTGGAAAAGGGGACCTTGTGGGCGATGTAGAAACGCCTGATCCAGGTAATGTATTCCATCTTCTCGATCTTCATGTTGACGCCGATCTTGGCCAGGTCCGACTTGAGAATGGTCCCGATGGAGGCATAGCTGGACGTGGTGTTGTTCACCGTTAAAATGACGGTCTTTCCGATCATGCCCGCTTCCTGGAGCAGGGCCTTGGCCTTTTCGAGGTCAAACGGGTAGCGGTCGTTGAGGTCCTCATAGTAGTAGTGCGCTGAAGAGCAGGGATTGACTTTGGGTCCCACGAGGCCGTGATACACCGTGCGGCACACCTTCTTCCGGTCAAGGGCGTATCCCAATATGGCCTTTCGTACGCGGATATCGTTCCACGGGGCCATGGTGACATTGGCCCCCAGGTTGAGACCGTAAGGGGTTGCCGGCGCCACGGAGACCACCAGGTTCGGATCACTCTTGGAGATCAGATAATGCTCGAAGCTTGCGCTCATCTCCATGTCGATCTCGCCTGCCCGAATCGCGTTATGCCTGGCCTGTGGGTCGCGGTACATCTTGAACACCACACCGTCCAGGTACGGAAGCCCCTTTTCCCAGTAGTTGGGATTACGTTTGAGATAGGTGGTCCCATCGGGGTCCATGCGGTCGAACATGAAGGGGCCCGTGCCCGCCGGATGATTGACCCAGTCCTTTCCGTATCGCTTCACCACTGCCGGGCTGATGAATTTGGGTTTGAAGATGCCCCCCAAGAAGCTGGCGATGAGGTAGCCGGGTCGCTTCAGAGTGACCTTTGCGGTGTACTTGTCCACCACCTCCACCCGGTCCACCCATAGCCTGAAGGCCTTCATGTAACACTTGGTTTCGGGGGCCATCATGCGATCGACGTTCCACTTGAAGGCGACGGCGTCCCAGTCCGTTCCGTCGTGGAACTTGACGCCCTTTCGCAGATTGAAAATCCAGACCCTGCCACCATCCTCGGATCGCCAGCTCTCGGCGAGCCTCGGTTCAATGGTCCCGTCGTTTCTTTCTCTGGCCAGATAATTGTACATCTGCTGTGTGGTCCAAATCACCAGATAGCCTTTCTGTGAGTGGGGGTCGAGATATTTTCTGGCGTCCCACTTGATCCCCACCTTCAGGATCCCCCCGTATTTTCCGGCCAGCGCCGATCCTTGAAAAAACATGAGCAGGCAGACCGAAACAAGTATGGTGAACGTCACCCGCATGCCCAACACTCTCTTCCTCTCCATGGCGACCTCCTTTTCAGGGAAGACCCATGCCATAGTCCAGGGGCTTCCACTTCTGGTGAACGGCCGGAGCCCGCCCCGGCCGCCCCCCCCCCGGGGGGCCAGAGCGGGCCGAAAAACCCGGCTTAGTATCCTATCGCCCCTCACGGGGCGAAGTGACAGGCCACGAAACGGCCTGTTTCCACCTCCTTGAGGGCCGGACGCTCCGACCGGCAATCATCCCGGGCCCGGGGACAACGGGTATGGAACGGGCACCCGGAAGGGATGGCCAAAGGACTGGGCACATCTCCTTTGAGAAGGATCCTCTCCTTTCGAAGCCGCGGGTGCGCCACCGGTGCCGCCGCCAGCAGGGCCTCGGTGTAAGGGTGCAGGGGGGTCTCAAAAAGGGCTTCCGTTTCCGCCATCTCCACGATTCGTCCGAGGTACATGGCCGCCACGTGATCACTGATGTGCCGCACCACTCCCAGATCATGGGAGATGAAAAGGTAGGTGATCCCGAATTCATCCCGGATCTCTTCCAGCAGGTTGATGATCTGGGCCTGAATGGAGACATCCAGGGCCGAGACGGGCTCGTCTGCCACTACGAGTTCCGGCTGGAGGGCGAGGGCACGTGCCAGGCCCACCCTCTGCCTTTGCCCTCCTGAGAATTCGTGGGGATAGCGGTGAAAATGCGCGGCGGTCAATCCCATGAATTCCAGGAGTTCCGCGGCCCGTTCCCCGGCCTCCTTCTTGCTCATGATTCCGTGGGACACCAGAGGTTCGGCCACGGCCCTTCCCACGCACATGCGGGGGTTGAGGCTCGAGTAAGGGTCCTGGAAGATGATCTGAACCCGCTGCCGGTACCGGAGCAGTTCCCTGCCCCGCAGTTCGGAGATATCCCGCCCCTGGAACTGGATCCTGCCGGCCGTAGGCTCCAGGAGCCGAAGGATCAGTCTTCCTATGGTGGTCTTGCCGCAACCGCTCTCCCCCACCAGCCCCAGGGTCCGACCTGCCGGAATCCTGAAGTCCACACCGTTGACCGCACGCACCAGCAACGATCCCCTCCCGGCAAACCGGCCGGAGCGCACTTCAAAAGCCTTTTGAAGACCTTCCACCACCAGAAGATTCCCGGCATCACCTTTATTCATAGAGCCAACACCTCACCAGGTGCCCCTCTTCCAGCCTGGTCACGGGGGGCGGATTCTCCGTGCAGCGGGGCAGCGCCTTGCGGCACCGGGGATGAAAGCGACAGCCCTCGGGAGGGCGTACCATGTCGGGGATGGAACCCGGGATCGGGTCCAGTCTTCCCGCTCTACGGGCCATACCCGGGAAAGAATGAAGGAGGCCTGTTGCGTAGGGGTGAGCGGGGCCGTCGAAAAAGCGCTCGACACCGCACTTTTCCACCACCTGACCAGCATACATGACGGCCACACGGTCCGCCATCTCCGCCACCACGCCGAGATTGTGCGTGATGAGGAGAATGGACGTTTGAAATTCCTCCCGGAGGTGCTTCATCAGTTCCAGGATCTGTGCCTGTATGGTCACGTCCAGCGCCGTGGAGGGCTCATCGGCCAGGAGCAGGGCGGGCCGACAAGCCAGGGCCATGGCGATCATGGCCCGCTGCCTCATGCCGCCCGAGTAGCGATGGGGATACTCCCGCACCATGCGCTCGGGCGATGCTATCCCTACCCGTCCCAGGATTTCCACACTCTCGCGCAGGGCCCGGGCCCGGCCGATCCTGCGGTGGGCCCGGAAGGCCTCGGAGACCTGCTCTCCCACCGTATACACCGGGTTGAGGGACGTCATGGGGTCCTGGAAAATCATGGAAATCCGGTTGCCCCGAATCTCCCTTCTCAGGGACCGCCTGTCCAGTTTCAGCAGGTCCCGCCCCTCGAAGAAAACACTGCCCTCTACTACCCTCCCCGGCGGGTCCGGAATGAGCCGGAGTATCGATTTTGCCGTTACCGTCTTTCCGCAACCGCTCTCTCCCACGAGCCCCAAGGTCTCCCCGGGGAAGATCTCCAGGTCCACGCCGTCCGCCGCGCGCACCACGCCCTCTTCAGTGTAAAAATAGGTCCTGAGTCCCTGTATCCGCAGGAGCGCATTGTTCATTGCTTGAGCCTCGGGTCGATGGCGTCGCGCAGGCCGTCTCCCAATAGATTTACGCCCAGGACCGTCAGGAGTATGGCGAGCCCGGGAAAGATACCCAGCCAGGGGTTCAATTCCATGGTGGTGAGTGCTTCCCTCAGATCCGAACCCCAGGAAGGCGTGGGAGGCTGGGTGCCCATTCCCAGGAAACTGAGACTCGCCTCGGCTATGATGGCCACCCCGACGGAAATGGTCACCAGGACCATGATCGGGGCGATGCAGTTGGGCAGGATATGGAACAGGAAAATACGCCAGGGCCTGATCCCCAGTGCCCTCACCGCCTCGATGTACTCGTTTTCCCGAATGGAGAGGACCACCCCCCGCACCAGTCTCGCATACCTGGGGATATATACGATGGTCAGGGCCACTGCAACGTTGGAGGCGCTGGGGCTCAGGACCACCATGATCATGATGGCCAGGAGGAAAACAGGGAATGCGAGCATGAGATCCACCACGCGCATGAGGATCTGATCCACCCACCGGCGATAATATCCGCTTATGATACCCAGGGGGATGCCCACCAGAGAGGCCGCCACCATGGAAACGATACCCACGCCCAGGGAGACCCGGGCCCCGTGGATCACGCGGCTGAGCACGTCTCGGCCCAGCATATCCGTTCCCATGGGATGGGCAAGGCTCGGGGGCCGATACTGCATCCCTTCGAGCATCTCATTGGGACCGTAAGGGGCGATGAGATCGGCCAGGAGCGCCACCAGCACCATGAGAAAAAAGACCAACAGGCCGAAAACGGCGGTCTTTCGCCGGACAAGCCTGCGGAACACGATGCCGAACATGCTTCGCTTTTCCATGGCTACCTGACTCGGATTCGCGGATCCAGAAAAGTGTAGACAATGTCCACGGCAAAGTTCGCCAGGAGAAATCCCGTGGCCGAAACGATCACGAAGGCCTGCACCACGGGATAGTCACGCTGAAGGATGCTGTCGATGCCCAGGGAACCGATTCCGGGAAGCGCAAAAAGGCTCTCCACGATGATGGCTCCGCCGATGAGATAACCGATCTGGAGCCCGATCACGGTGACCGTGGGAACCAAGGCGTTCTTCAAGGCGTGTTTGTTGATAACGAGCCACTCGCTCAGGCCCTTGGCCCTGGCCGTGTCGATATAGTCCTGGCGGACCACTTCCAGCATGCTGTTGCGGATGAGCCTGGTGAACATGGCCATCCTTGCAGAGCCCAGGGTGACGGCCGGCAGCAGCATGTGGCGCAGGTTTTCGAAGAGCCCTCCGGACAGGGGAACGAAGCTCGTGGCCGGGAGCCACTGCAATTTCAAGGCAAAGACGATCAACAGTAGTGCGCCCAGAAAAAACTCGGGCAGGGAAATCCCCAGCATGGACACGGTCATCAGGGTATGATCGGGCATACTGTTGGGCTTGACGGCCGAGATCACGCCGAAAGGCACGGAAAAAACCACTGCAAAGGCAAGGGCCAGGACCAGCAGTTCCAGGGTGACGGGCAGCCGCTTGGCCACCTCACGGATCACCGGCTCCTGGGAGATCAGCGAATTTCCCCAGTCGCCCGTGACCATCCCCTTCAGCCAGATCAGGTATTGGACCACCACGGGCCGGTCCAGCCCCATCTTCTGCCGGTATTCCTGAGCCAGTTCTTCCGAGTAGTCCTCGGCCAGGATGGTAAGAATGGGATCACCGGGAATGGCGCGGATCATGATGAACACCACGAGGGTGATCCCCACGAATGTGGGAATCAGAGCCAGAAGACGCCGGAGAATGAATCGTAACATGAGTTTCCCCGGGAAGGTGGGCGTCCCGGTTCGGGTACTGACCGCTCCTGTGCCCCGATGAACCGCAGAATCCAGAAGCTCTTTCGCACGGCGCCCTCATCGGTCCCCGAGCGGTCATGAGCATCCAGGACCGTAAGGCGGGCCACAACGCCGCTCTTACCGGCCCATGCCCTCCATGTCAAGTGGGGACGCATCCCTCTCCCCGGGGCCCGGGCCTCTCACCGGCATTTTCCCGTTGACAAGGCGCCTCATCTGTGTATCACTGGATCTTACCTCAGATCTTATCAAATTTTCAATAATATTGTATTCGCAAAACCGTTCGGGTGCTTTGCCGCACTCGGCCGTGTGCCACTTCATGGTGGATTTCCGGTGTACCTTAAACGACTCATCCCGCTTTATCTCGGAGCCGCCATCGGTCCCATGGGCGGCATCGGCATCGTTCCCCTGATCCCGGTGCTCGCTGGAAAGTGGTCGGTGGAATTCACAACAGCTACCCTGGCCATCACGCTATACCTGGTGCCTTTTATTATCATCCAGGTCTTCTCCGGATCCATCGCCCAGGTATTCGACGTGCGCAAGACCCTGCTCTTCGGGTTTTCGGTCTATGCCTTGGGCGGCATCCTGTGCGGGCTCTCGCCCAACCTGTGGGCTTTGCTGGGAAGCCGCATCGTTCAGGGCATAGGCGCAGGGTTTCTCACGCCCATCATAATGGCCCTCATCGGCGAAGTGGTCCCGGAACGCCATGTTGGAAAGGCCATCGGTGGGTTGGGGGTGGCGTATACTGTGGGGGTCACCCTGGGGCCGTTGTTCTCCGGACTCATTGAAGTCCACATGGGATGGTCCTGGTTCTTCTACTTCCTGGCTTCCATATCCATACTTTCGGGCCTCTTTTACCGGGCGGTGTTTCCGGCCGAGGCACCCGTGCCGCGGGAGGCGGACGCCACCCGCGCCGTGCTGCCCCTGCTTCGTCGGGCCCTGGGACAGCCGGGTGTGATGCTGGTAAGTCTTGGGGCTTTTACGCTTTTCATCGCCTTCATCGGAATCATGACCTTCACGGCGGATCATCTCAAGACGAACCTCCACCTCCCCTCGGACCGCGTGGGGGCACTGCTTTCCGTAACAGGGCTCTCGGGCATTTTCGTCTCCCCGGTGGCGGGACTTCTAGCAGGCCGCGTGGGCAGGATGAAGGTCTTTCTAGCGGGGACCCTAATCGCCTTTCTGGCCCTGGGCGCCATGTCTCTTGTGAAGTATACCTACCCCCTCTATTTCACCCTGTTCATGACCCTGGGCGTGGGGACGGCCACGGCCTGGACTACGCTCAACACCATGGGCGTTCAGCTCTCCGTGGCCTTGAGAAAACCGGTTACTTCGTTGTATAACGCGGTGAAATTCTCAGGTTATGCCCTGGCCCCGGTGCTGCTGGCCGTCCTGTACGCGCCCATGGGACTGAAGGCCGTTCAGTGGGGGTGCATGGGGGCCGTGGCCGTATCCTCGGCCCTGGCGGTGATGGGCGACCGAAGGGCCCACGGCCCCGGGCGTGACCAAGCGCCGCCGGGCCGGTAGGAACCTCCCTCCTCCCCACCACCGGCCGTATAATGACGCGCGAGGACCCATGAGGTAAGGAGCCCCAGCCATGGAGAGCCCAAACACAACCCTGGAACTGGCCCGCTTCGGCGCCCGCCTGCGCTTCGAAGATCTGTCGAGGGATCAGGTACGAAAACTCAAGGCCTTTTTTCTGGACTGGCTGGGATCGGCATTGGCGGGCGTGAACGAAATCCCGGTCCGATGTATTCTCGACATCGCCCGGAGCCAGGGAGGTACTCCCGAATCCACGCTGATCCCGGGGGGCTCCGGGGGGCCCTGCCTGATGGCAGCCCTGGTCAACGGAGCGTCCTCACACGTGGTGGAGATGGACGACCTTCACCGCGAGTCGATTCTCCACCCCGCCGCTGCCGTCATGCCCGCCCTTTTGGCCCTGGCCGAACGGGAACATGCCACGGGCAGGGCATTGATCACCTCCATCGCCGTGGGCTACGAGACCGCCATCAGGGCTGCCCTCGGGGCGGGGACGGATCACTACCGCTTATGGCACACCACCGCCACCTGCGGCACCTTTGGTGCGGCCGCGGGGGCCGCGTCCCTGTTGAAACTGGACCCTGAACGATTTGCATGGGCCCTGGGCTCCGCGGGTACCCAGGCCGCAGGTCTATGGCAGTTCCTGGCCGAGGGGGCCATGAGCAAGCAGCTTCATGCGGGAAAGGCCGCCATGAACGGATTGCTGTCCGCGCTTCTGGCCCGCGGAGGCTTTACGGGGCCGGTGCGTATCCTGGAGGGGGAAAAGGGGTTTTTCAGGGCCACATCGGAAAATTTCGATGAGGCCCGCTGCCTTCAAGGCCTGGGTGAAACATTCTTTTTCGAAAGAAACTCCTTGAAGTTCCACGCATCCTGCGGGCACACCCATTCAGCCATCGAGGCGGCCGTGGCAGCGGCCGGTAAAAAGGTGATTCCGCCCGATGAGATCCGGGAGGTTACGGTTCATGTGTACCAGGCGGCCCTGGACCTGCTGGGCGACGTGACGCCTGAAACTCCGTATGAAGCCAAATTCAGCCTCCCTTTCTGCCTGGCCCTCGCCCTTACCCGGGGGCGGGCCGCGCCCGAGGATTTTACGCTTGATACGCTGCGGGACCCGGCACTGAGGGCGCTGATGGACAGGGTTCGGGTAATATCCGACCCACGGCTCTCCAGCCGGTATCCGCGCAGATGGCCCGCCCGCGTGCAGGTTGTAACAAGCCGGGGGCAGCGCCTTTCGGGCGCCGCCGATTATCCCAAAGGGGACCCTGAAAACCCTTTGACCTGGGAGGAGGTGGCGGATAAATTCAACGGCCTCACCCGCAATGTCCTTTCCGGGACCGGGGCTCAAAATTTGATCGACCGGATATCACGGCTGGAAGAACTGGCCGACACAGCAGATCTCCTGGCAGGAATCGTTCGCTGAAGCCCGGGCTATAGCTTTTTGCCCAGTTCGCGCGCCCTGGCCATCACATCCTCGCGGCCCCGGATTTCGCCGGCCTCCATGGCGCTCCCGTACACCATCCCCACCATGCGTGCTCCCACGTACCGAAAAGCGTCCTGGAAGGTCCTAAGCGCGTTGATACACCCGGAGGTGAACGGGTCCGTGTCGCCGTAGCTCATGGCCACGGCCACCCGCTTGAGGTAAAAGGCGTCCTTCTTGTAGGCGGGCAGAGCGAAGCAACGGTCCATGAAGAGCTTGGTCTGGGCCGACATGTTGAACCAGTACACGGGGCTTGCGATGACCCATGCCTCGCTCTCGATGAGCTTCCCGTAGAGGCCCTGCATGTCGTCGTCGATGGCGCACCCCTCGCTGTCGGGCTTCTGACAGGCGTAACAGGACTGGCAAGGGGAAATCTTCATCTCGTGAAGAGAGACCGTCTCCACGCGGGCCCCCGCCTCCTGCGCACCCTGTGCGATGGCCTCGGCCAGGGCCGCGCTGTTTCCCTTCTTTCTGGGGCTCCCCAGGAGGATCAGTACTCGCTTTTCCGTCATCTGTCTTTTCCTCCCCTCTTCTCCGAACCGCGGATGAGCCGCCCCCTGCGGATCACCGGCCCTTGAATTCGGGTTTTCGCTTCTCCAGGAAGGCGGTCACGCCTTCCATGAAATCCTGGGTGTCGGCCAACGCCCGCTGGCACAGACGCTCGTAGTCCAGTTGTGCGTCCAGGTCGTTTCGTTCGGAGACCCGAAACGCCCTCTTGATGTATCCGAAGGCCTTCGTCGGCCCCTCGGCCAATTGTCGGGCCAGACCCATCACCTCGTCCATCAGTGCCCCATCGTCCACGCATTTCCAGATCAAACCCCAGCGCGCGGCTTCTTCCGCAGGCAGCTTTTCCCCCAAAAGGGCCAGCCCCAAGGCACGCGCCCGGCCCACGAGCCGGGGCACATACCAGGTACATCCACAGTCCGGCACGAGCCCCAGCCTTGGACCGAAGACCTGCATGAAATAAGCGGAGCGCCCCGCCACCACGACGTCGGCCGTAAGGGCCAGACCAACGCCCCCGCCCGCAGCCACGCCGTTTACCGCCGCAATCACCGGCTTCTCCAAGTGAAAAATCTCGGAAATGAACGGGTTGTAGTAAGCG
>Ga0180301_10002621_pt1 | contig 14167 bp, 16 predicted proteins | sample GuaBasSediGuay16_FD_121797 | JGI IMG/M metagenome (GOLD analysis project Ga0180301, IMG submission 121797) | Subseafloor sediment microbial communities from Guaymas Basin, Gulf of California, Mexico - Guay16, Core 4569-2, 12-15 cm | ecosystem: Environmental > Aquatic > Marine > Hydrothermal...
GAGATGGTAAGATCTGAAGAATACATGGGTTGGTTGTTATTTGAAACGAATCAGGGAACGGATGATCACATCAGGAGAAGAAAGATAGCTGAAATAAAACCTTATGAATCTGTAGTCGTAGAAGGTGTGGTTGAAAGAGAGCCATACACCATCAAAGGGGGACATGTTATATTTAGATTAAAAGATGAAACATCTTCTATAGATTGCACCGCTTATGAGCCAACAAAGAATTTTAGAGATGTGATCAAAGAGTTGCGAGTGGGGGATGTTCTTGAGGTGTATGGTGGTGTGAGAGAAGAACCTTTCACAATAAACATCGAGAAAATAAGAATAAAAAGGCTTGTCGAGATCGAAGAGAAGATCGAGAATCCATTGTGTGATAACTGCAAAGTTCACATGAAATCGATGGGAAGAGGAGAAGGTTACAGATGCAGGAAATGCGGTGCTAGGAAGAGTGAAAGCGAAGCAAAATTTCAGACGATAGAGAGGAAACTAAAGGAAGGTTTCTATGAGGTGCCTCCCTGCGCAAGGCGCCATCTAAGCAAGCCCATCAAGAGAATTTTTATAAGATTTTGAGATAAGTTAATCTTTGGGCTGGAATATCTCTCTTTGTAAATTTATTGTACCAGAGTGATTTCATGTAAGCAATCAGATGAAGTATCTTCTAAGGAAATTTTATAAGGGTTCGATCTGATTATATTGATTAAATGGTTAGATATTGTGAAAATTGTGGTACCAAGGTGTATCTTGAAGGGAGATTTTGTCCCTATTGTAAATTTGAGTTCAAAGATTTTGACTACAAAGTAGAGAGACTCTCCCCCGCTGGCAAAAAAGCAGGTTTTATCTTAGCCATCATCTATTCAATTAGTCTTTTTGCTGGTTCCCTTCTACTGATCTACGGAGTATTTACACATAACGCTTTACTTTCATTATTTATTATGATCTTTCTAGTTGGCACATCTTTATTTACTTATCTCGTTGGTGGAACGATAGCAAATAAACTCCTTAGTAGAAGAGAATTTGTTGAGAAGCCTCGACTTCCCGACTTAAGTCCATCAGAAAGTATTTTGGATGAAACGGATTTTTTATCATTAGGTGCATATAATTATATATACAAGCTATTTTTCACTGACAACTACATCATTTTCTGCTACCTAGATTTCTGGCTTCGTCATTCGGTCTCGAGTTTCAGGAATATAGGATTGAAAAAGAGGTTAAAGAGAGAAAATGCGGAATTGAATCTACTCAAAAGCGATTTAAGGAAACTTATTCTCTATCATGGGAATAACTTTTATGTGGCCTATGACGATATAGAGGATGTTGTTTTTAGAAAGAACGGATTCAAGATTAAAACATTTTCTGAAAACGTGATAACAGGGAAAAGAGAGATCACTTTCTTTCCATTTTATACCAAAGATATCGGTCATGTATTATCCCTATTCAAAAGATACATCCCAGATAGAGTGAGAGAAGAGGAAGGTCGTTTTCTGAACCTCTGAGTAAAGATGTAGATTTGATATTTGTATGTCCTTAGAATGAAAAGATACCATAACTGTTTTAATGCTGTACCATATTTACTGGTTTGGGGCGGGTGTGGTGTAGTCTGGTATCACATAGCCCTGCCACGGCTATTACCCGGGTTCGAATCCCGGCACCCGCATAAGATATTCTACCTTTCAACTGGTGATAGAAAGCATGAAAGAAAAGTTTCTTGGTAGTTTAGTTGACAGATTTATCGGCACGGTGAATTTCCTTATGAACGAAAAGGTCATCAGCACCAAAGATTTAGAAGAGTACACAGAAAGTAATTTGCATAGTTGGCTCCAGTATGCCTTGATAAAAGCAGGAGAAAAAGAAGGGTTGTTTGCAGTTCCTGAAGTTAAACTGAGATTCAGTAAACCTTTGGATCCAAACTGGTATGGCTTAAACAGAAAACGAAAAAGACATCTTAGTCGGGTTGATGTCGGTTTTTATAGATTTCATGATGAAAGTAAACGCAGAGAGTTGGTTGGTATTGCAGAGATATTTACCTTGGATGAAGCTCATGGTTGCTTGCCGTCAAAAAAATTGATTGAAAATGGGCATTATTGGTTGACGCCAAGGGATTCTCTATCACACGCGGTTCAATACGCTATGGATCAACCCAAATTTATCATACTAGTGACTGTTCTATTAAAGATGTCACCACACATCCCTTGGAAAACAAAGATCGAAGAGATAGATTCAGAACTTATGAGACACAGGAACTACTATAAGGTGTTCAAACCCTGTTGGAAGAAGTTTAAAGAGTCATTGCATCTTGAAAGTGCCCTTCTTATAATCAATGAGGAAGGGATAGAGATAGTTTGAAACGAAGATTTTTGATTCATTATCTTTAGTGATTGGTAATTTTGTTTTCGGCAATTTCATTAAACTTAAAAACACATAAGCTATTCACTTTGTGGGATTGGGATGCACGTGGAGAGAATCGGTTCAGATCAGGTTATCTTTGGCAGGGTTAGAAATCGGGTAGACTTAATTGGAAAGGTCGTAAAAGTGAATGGAAAATTTGTTTGCTTGGATATACCAAATTTCAAGGGATATCTGGAATATCCATCGACTCTCGTAGAATTTATGGAGGATTTTGAGTTTTCTAATCAAAGAGAATCGCAACCTTAAAATTGTTGTAGTACTTCCACCGATTCAGTGAAAGATGGTAAGATCATTATAGACCTACACATTCATTCATGCTATTCTGAGGATGCAAAAGGTACACCAAAAGAGATTATAAAACGTCTTAAGAAATTGGGTCTAGATGGGGCGTGCATAACTGACCACAACACAGTAAGAGGTTCTCTCGAGGCTCTCAAAGAGAGAAGCGATGATTTTATCATCATTCCTGGAGTAGAGATATCTACACTGGAAGGACACATCCTAGCAATAGGAGTAAAAGAAGATATTCCAAGAGATAGGCATGTTGATGAGACTGTGGATCTAATATTGGATGCAGGGGGTATACCTGTTGTTCCGCACCTTTTCAGGATGATGTCTGGAATAAAAAGGAGAAATTTGGAATCAATAGTTGATAGGATAAATGCAATAGAGGTCTTCAATAGCTGTAGTCTATCAAAAACGAATACCAAAGTAGCTAAAGTAGCTAGAGAACTCAACTTGGGCGGAACCGGAGGGAGTGATGCTCATGACCCAGAGTTCGCTGGATATGGATACACTATAATAGACAGTACCGATTACAACGTTGACTCGATATTATCAGAGATAGAAAGAGGAAGAACTTGGGGAGATGGAAAGACTTTGCCTCTAGAGATCAGAAAGAAGAGAGTGTTATTATCTATAAAGCAGTTCTTCGAGAGAGGCTTTAGGAAAATTTAGAATCGTATTTTCCCTCATCTATCTCCTTCTGTACCTCTTTTGGTGATTTCCCTTCGACATTTACCCCTATAGAAACACAGCTACCTATAACTTCCTTGACCTTTCTCTTCAAGTCTTTTCCAAGCAGATCTCCATACTTCATCTTTGCTATCTTTATAACCTGATCCATGGATAGATTTCCAACTTTTTGCTCTCTTGGATTTCCAGATCCCTTCTCTATCCCTAACTCTTTTAGTATCAGCGCTGTGACTGGAGGTGTACCAACTTCTATCTCGAAACTTTTTGTTTTTGGATCGACTATTACTTTGACTGGCACCTTCATTCCGTCGAAGTGTTTGGTTTTCTCGTTTATCGCATTCACAACCTGCATCACGTTTACTCCAAGTGGACCTAAAGCTGGACCAAGGGGTGGACCTGCGCTTGCCTTCCCTCCTTCAACCAATACCTCTATAGTTTCTGCCATTTCATTCCTCCTCCTTCCTTCTGACTACCCTAACCTGATCTCCTTTAACCGTAATAGGTATAGGAACAACTGAATCGAGTAGTTCTACGGTTATCTCTTCTTTAGCGGTATCAATATGAGTAACCTTTGCCATTTCTCCCTTGAATGGTCCCGAGATCATCTCAACGATGTCTCCCTCTGTTATCTTCTCAACAGATGATGCGGGGGTCAGGAATTTTTCTATCTCTTCTATTGGGATATTGCCATCTAACATTCCCCTCACATATGATATGGTCCTGATCATCTTTTTAACCTCATCAGCTTTGTAGGCTTCTATGAAAACATAGCCTCTTAATTCAGGAGTTACAAGAACTGATAAGACATTTTTATCATGCGTTTTTCTTATTCTTCCCCTTATCAGCTCTGCAACATTCTGTTCTTTTCCTATCTGAGTCTTTATGGAGAATATCTTTGGTTTTTCAAACAGCTCTTCTTCACCCATTCGTATCACCTAAATACCAAATTGGGACAGAATCCATGGAGCAACTACTTGTTTCATTATGTAAATGATGAATCCGATTCCTCCTATGATAAACATGCCAATAAGTGTTATCTTAAGCGTTTTGTAGTACTCCTCCTCTGTCGGCTTCCTTGCCATCTTTAGTATTCTTCCATACTTTCCTTTACCTATATTGTGGATTCTGTCCTCTATCCTCTTCTGTACTTCCCATGCCCTGTCGATGATGCTCTTTTTTCCATTCATGGAATCAATACCAGGATGAAATACTCATATATAAAGTTTGGTTTGATAAAATAGGGGAGAGGAGATTATCTAACAATATCTATTCCCATCTCCTCCCTGACCAAATCTTTTCTCTCGGGTCCAAGGATCTGTTTTGATTTCACTCCAGTTACTACGACCATAGTCCTTATCCTTCCCTTGAGAGAAGGATCTACAGTTGTACCCCATATTATTCTCGCATTCGGGTCTATCCTTGAATATAGTTCTTCAACAACCCTCTCAGCCTCGCTTATTGTCATATCATCTCCACCCATCACATTGATCAATGCACCGGTTGCTCCTGAGATATCAACATCGAGCAAAGGAGAATTTAGAGCTTCTTCTACGGCCTCTACAGCCTTGTTATCTCCCTCAGCTTCTCCTAGACCTATCATCGCGACGCCGCCACGCTTCATTATTGTTTTGAGATCCGCAAAGTCTAGATTGACTAGACCTGGAACTGTGATCATCTCTGTTATACCTTTTATGCTTCTCATCAAGATTTCATCAGCCACCTTGAAGGCTGCATTTAATGGTAGATTTGGAACTATGGATAGTAACTTATCGTTTGGTATCACTATCACCGTATCACATGCATCTCTCAATCTCTTAAGACCAGCCTCTGCATTTTCCATTCTGATAGCTCCCTCTACACTAAAAGGTAGTGTAACAACTCCTATTGTCAATGCACCTATCTCTTTCGATAGTCTAGCTACTATCGGCGCCGCCCCCGTTCCTGTTCCTCCTCCCAGACCGCAGGTAACGAATACCATGTCTGATCCTTCCAGAACATTCCTTATCTCTGCTTCACTCTCAAGTGCTGCCTCCTCTCCCATTTGAGGTAGAGATCCTGCCCCAAGACCTCTCGTTACATGTCTCCCTATCAGTATCTTTGTCGGAGCTATAGATCTTAGCAGATGCTGGGCATCCGTATTTACAGCTATCAAATCTGCACCAACTATTCCCTCCTCTACACATCTATCAATGGTATTGGTCCCAGCCCCTCCACAACCTATGACCCTAATTGTTGTCTTTAGGCTTGATAACAGTGCTTCCAACTCTTTCTCATCTGTTCCTCTGAGATTTCCACTTGTTGCTGGCGGTTTGGTTTTGACACTCCTTTTATCTTCTCTACTCCTTGCTATAGCTTCTTCCACGATCTTTTTCATACTCACCCCTCTCCAAAAATGTAAAGCATTTCGGTTTATTAAAGGTTTCTTTTATAATATTGAGTTACACTATCTCAAGGGAAAAATCTTTGGATTTCACGCTGTGTGTGATATAACCTAAAGATATTCTATCCGCAAACTTCGCATAACCGAGGATGTTATTTTCCCTTATACCTCCAGATACCTCAACCAAGATATCCGGATTTTTCTCCTTGATTTTTTTGGCTATTCTCTCAGCTTCCTCTGGCGGTTGGTTATCTATAAGGATGGCATCAACTCCCTCTTCAACAGCAATTAGAGCTTGTTCTTCACTCTCAACCTCAACCTCTATGAACTTATCCTTCACTTTCTCTTTCACCCTTCTTATCGCCTCTCTCAGAGATCTGACAGCTTTTATGTGATTATCCTTGATTAAGACAGCATCAAACAAACCGAATCTATGAGGATCTCCTCCCCCTATAACTACAGCTTTTTTCTCATACTTCCTAAAGCCTGGCGTGGTCTTTCTTGTAGCTGAGATCTTTACATCGGGATTGATCTTCTTGCATATCTCTACAAGTTTTCTGGTCTCAGTAGCTATTCCACTCATCTTAGATATCATGTTCAAAGCAAGCCTCTCACCAGCAAGTATCGATCTCAATCTTCCTCTCACCTTAGCAACTATCTCTCCCTTTTTTACCTCCTCTCCATCTTTCCGGATAATCTCCAGATCTGCTCCCAGTCTCAGGAAAACCTCCTTCGCATCTTCTATCCCAGCAAGAATACAATCCTCATTTGCTATTATCACGCCTTCGCCTTCCTCATCCCCAAAAATAGAATTTGTGGTGATATCACCTTCCTCTCCAAGATCCTCTTTGAGATAGATGTCTATGTAATCCATGCTGTAGGTTTTATAGTGGATGAATGTATTAAGATTTTGGTGAGTTTATGATACTGGGCATTATCGGATGTGGTGCAATAGGGACAGACGTAGCCCTAGCTGCGGATGAGATGGAGGACATAGAGGAGATATATCTCTATGATAAGGTCAAAGATGCTGAAAATAAACTGATGAGAAAGCTCAAAAAGGGAAGGGTAGCGAAGGATATCGATGAACTTATAGAGAGATCAAATGCCGTCTTTGAGGCTGCATCTCAGGAGGCTGTTTTTGAATATGGAGAGAAGGTTTTGGAATCTGGTAAGGATCTGGTTATAATGAGTATGGGAGCCCTCTTCGATGATGACTTTAGAGAAAGGTTGATATCTTTAGCCAAGAAGAACAGATGCAAGATATATCTTCCTTCTGGAGCGATATGTGGTATAGATGGTATAGCAGCAGCAAGGATTGGTGGATTGGATGAAGTTACTCTGGTAACAACAAAACCTCCAGAATCTCTAGGGAGAAAAGATGAAAAAAGAATGGTTGTCTTTGATGGCACCGCAAGAGATGCTGTTAAGATGTTTCCTCAGAATATAAACGTCGCTGCCTGTGTATCTCTTGCTGGCATAGGTTTCGATAAAACCAAAGTAAAGATAGTATCCGATCCTGTAGCTGTCAGAATACATCACAAGGTTCTTGCACATGGAAGGTTTGGGAGACTTAGGGCAGAGGTGGAGAACATGCCCAATCCAAACAATCCGAAATCCAGCTATCTAGCATCTCTCTCAGCTATAGCCATACTCAGGAGAATCGTTGATCCTATTCAGATCGGATAAGATGAGGTTTGAAATTAAGGATAGGGATGGTCTTGCAAGGATAGGGGTATTGGAAACCAGACATGGAAAGGTGGAAACCCCTGCTCTACTTCCAGTAATAAATCCAAATAAGATGTTGATAGAACCAAAGGAAATGAAGAGGCTTTTCAATATAGACATCTTGATAACCAACTCCTATATCATTTACAAAAACAAGAGACTGAAAGAGATTGCACTTTCTGAAGGAGTGCACAAGCTCCTGAATTTTGATGGAGCTGTAATGACAGATTCTGGAACATTCCAATCCTATGTTTATGGAGATATAGATGTCGATCCTATAGAGATAGTTAAGTTCCAGAGAGATATAGGAAGTGATATAGGGACAATTCTCGACCTCTTTACAGAACCAAATGATAGCTATAGAGAGGTGAAGAGAAAGATCAGAGAGACTATAAAGAGAGCAAAGGTTAGCTCGAGGATAAAGGGAGAGATGCTTCTTGCGTGTCCTGTTCAGGGAGGAGTATATGGGGATTTGAGAGTTGCATGTGCAAAGAAGATGAGTGAGATAGAGTGCGAGGTTCATCCGATAGGAGGAGTAGTGCCTCTTATGGAAAATCAGAGATATGATGATTTGACCAGAGTTATCTTATCTTCTAAAAGGTACCTGCCCCCATCAAGGGTTATCCATTTATTTGGAGCGGGACATCCTTTGGTCTTTCCTCTAGCCATAGCTTTAGGTGTTGATCTGGTTGATTCTGCATCATATGCAAAGTATGCAAGGGATGAGAGGTTGATATTTCCGTGGGGAACGGAGAGACTCGAGGATCTTGAAGAGATTCCCTGCAGTTGTCCGGTCTGCACAAAAACAGATGTCAAAGAATTGAAGGAGATGGATAAGGTTGAAAGAGAAAGGAGGATAGCCTTGCATAATCTATATGTCTGCTTTTCCGAGATGAAAAGGGTTAAATTAGCTATTAGAGAGGGTAGTTTGTGGGAGTTGGTTGAAGAAAAAGCCTCTCTTAATCCTATGCTATTTGATGCTCTCAGAGTTCTGGAAAAAGAAGAGGTAAAAGAGTGGCTGGAGAGGTTTGAGTCTGTATCAAAGAAATCTGCTCTGTTCTATGTCAACTCCCATACGCTTCACAGACCTATAATCTACAGATACCAAAAGAGGTTGTTTTCCAGATATCTAGAAAGGAAAAAAGAGATCATGCTTGTGGATGAGGTAGAGAAACCTTACAGCAGATACTATGGGAAAGAGTGGGAGAATACCAAGGTCGATATCATTGTGAAAACCCCATTTGGACCAGTTCCTCTGCCCCTAGATGAGATGTATCCAATAGCTCAGTCTGTGTTTCCCAGAAATATAGATGAGGAGAGCAGATTGTCATCAGAGAGATTGATCAGAGAGTTCATCGAGAGATTCAGATTGAAGGTGGTCAGCAGGAAAATAAGAGGTGAAAGAGACCTCGATCTTGATAGGGTGAGGTATGTTATAGATATGCAGTTTGGTAAAGGAGTATCTGACATTCTACTGGATGGCAAAGTGAAGATAGTAAAGTCGAAATCCACCGGAAAGATAAGGAATGTTTATCTCGATGGGAAGCACATATTATCGATGAGGGCGCAAGATGGACTTTTTACTCTCAAACTGGATGGTGCAAAGATACTTCACGCTTATTACGCCTTCCCAAGATTAAGAGTTGTTGTTAGAGAGGATGTCTCTCACTTTATAAGAGACGGTAGAAATGTTTTCTCTAAGTTTGTGGTTGATTGCGATCCCAATCTAAGACCCTTTGACGAGTGCTTGATAGTATCTAAAAGCGATTCTCTTCTTGGGGTTGGTAGGTGCTTGCTGAATAGGGAGGAGATGCTCTCATTTGATCATGGCATAGCGGTAAAGACCAGAGAGGGGGCAAAGGATGGAAGGAATAGCTAATCCTCCTTGGGTTTATGGTCCGAAAGAGGTTGGAGAATGGATAAACGCAACTTATGGAGACAGTAGGGAGAGAGAGTATACCAGCTCCCCAGATGCAGAAATTGAGAGAAAACGAGTTGATATCAAGCTATTCTGGAAAAAGAAGGAAATCCTTAATGGATGGCGGAAGATGTTTGGGTACTGCGAAGAGGATGCAAAAGGTATTGGCAACATCATTCTTACAGCCCTCTATAAGGCAGGTTTTAAGAGAATCGTAGATGTTGAATGTAGAAGAAGACATTTCAAATGTGAGAAGCTGAAAGATTTGGAAAGCATCTTGTCTGGGCTTGAGGGTAACAAGTTGAGATTTGTAATTGCAAAGAGTGAGATAGAAAAGGCTAGTATTGTAATAAGAAGATTTTATCTTTGTAAAAGGGCATCGACTCTTATACGTATAGATAAGAGCGTGAAAGAGGATGTTGCTAGATTTTTAAATATTGTGAAAGAGAAAGGTCTGACCGTTAGAGATGTTAGATACAAGAAATAACGCAAGTTGTCTTTCTAATGAAAGTTTTCGTTGTTTGTCGTAAACGATTTAGACAAATAAATAAATCATGAGGTAAATTTCTATTACATGAGTCAGAAGAGCTCTCGTATTCCAGGCTTCTACAAGCTCACGGTAGAGGAGAGATTGGAAAAGGTCTCCCAATTTGCAGAATTGAGTGAGGAGGAAAAACTCTGCTTCTTGAGGGATGGAAATCTCTCTTTAGCAATAGATAAAGATACAGCTGATAGAATGATAGAGAATGTGATAGGAATATACGAGCTCCCTCTAGGTATAGCAACAAACTTCCTCATCAATGGGAAAGATTATCTTATTCCTATGGCAATAGAAGAGACAAGCGTTGTTGCAGCAGCAAGCAATGCTGCAAAGATAGCTAGAGTTAGGGGAGGGTTTGAGGCAGAGGCAAGTGACCAGATTATGATCGGTCAGATACAGCTATTACACATTCAAGATTTGGACAAGGCGATAAAAGAGATTTTAAAGTCAAGGGAAGAGATCCTAAATCTTGCTAACCAGCAGGATAAGGTTCTGGTTAGTTTGGGAGGGGGAGCAAAGGACATTGAAATCAGAAAGGTAGATGACATGTTGGTGGTTCATTTGCTGGTTGATGTTAAAGATGCCATGGGCGCAAATGCTGTGAATACCATGGCAGAAGCTGTAGCACCTCTACTGGAAGAGATAACTGGAGGAAAGGCAAGATTGAGGATAATATCAAACCTGGCCGATCGCAGGATAGCAAGAGCAAGAGCTGTATTCGATAAAAAAGCAATGGGCGGAGAAGATGTTGTTGATGCATTCCTAGAAGGATACAGATTTGCTCTCCTCGATCCTTATAGAGCTGCAACCCATAACAAGGGAATAATGAATGGGATAGATGCGGTAGTTATTGCTACAGGAAACGATTGGAGAGCCATAGAGGCTGGAGCTCATGCGTATGCTGCCAGAGAAGGTACCTACAAACCTTTAACTAGATACTGGAAAGACAATGATGGAAATCTAGTTGGTGAGATAGAGCTACCTATAGCTGTTGGAGTAGTTGGAGGAGCTGTTTCGATTCATAGGAAGGCGCAGATCTGTAGAAAGATTCTCGGAGTGAAAAGTGCAAAGGAGCTGGCTATGGTTCTGGCAAGCGTAGGTCTTGCTCAGAATTTCGCGGCATTGCTTGCTCTCTCTACGGTGGGGATTCAAAAGGGACACATGGAACTCCATGCTCAGAATATTGCAGTAATGGCTGGAGCTAAAGGGGATCAGATAGATGAGATCGCTCAAAGGATGATAAAAGAAGGTAAAATAAGGCTGGATAGAGCCAAGGAGTTATTGAAAGAGTTATACGGCTGAATGCACTATATGATGTTATCAGCTATGTTATCTGGCTCTCTTTCACAGTAACAGCACTTTATCCTTATTGGATCCTTAGAGATTACCCTGAATCTACTTTCTATCGGTTCTCTCGTGTTTGATATACAGTTTGGATTTGGACATCTAACTATGCCTACGATCTCCTCTGGTAGATCTACTTTGTACTTCTTCACGACCTCATAATCCCTTATTATGTTGATCGTTGCCTTCGGGGCTATCAATGCTATTTTGTTAACCTCTTCTGGCTTTAATTCTCGATTTTCGACTTTAACTATATCTTTTTTTCCTATTTTGCTTCTGACGTTCATCACCACACTCACTATAGAATTTAGTGTTTTCTCAGGTATACCAAGAATGTGCAAAACCTTCACAGCCTGCCCAGCTGTTATGTGGTCTATCACTGTTCCGTCCTTGATGAGAGGTATCTTGAGCTCCTTTTTCTTCATTTTATATCCACCCCCAATAGTGAGGAGAGTAGAGCCATTCTGACTGGCACGCCGTAGAAGGCTTGCTTGAAATACAGTGCATGTTTGGTTCCATCTACTTCTGGATCTATCTCATTCACCCGAGGTAGAGGATGCATAACTATAGCATCTTCCTTTGCGTGCTTAAGTAGAGACATATCTATCTTGTAACTTCCAACAACTCTGTTGTATTCTGTTGGATCTGGAAATCTTTCCTTCTGTATCCTTGTAACGTATATCACATCAACATCTTTAATGGCTTTTTCCAGATTTGTGAGAGATTTTGGTTCCGCTCCAAGATCTTGGCAATCTCTTACTATCTCCTTTGGCATCTTTAGAGTCTCAGGAGAAACGAAGATGAGTTCGGCACCGAATAGAGCTAGTGCATGGGCTAAGGAGTGCACGGTTCTACCATACTTCAGATCTCCAACCAGAGCTATTTTAAGTCCTTCTATCCTTCCTTTCTCTTTCAGTATTGTGAAAAGATCGAGCAAGCATTGCGTCGGATGCCTCCCTGCGCCGTCTCCCGCGTTTATCACGGGAGCCTCTGCAAACTCCGCTGCCAGCCTTGCTGCGCCTTCTAAAGAGTGTCTTATGACTATAATATCGCTATACGAATCTACCATCCTCACCGTATCAGCTAGCGTTTCCCCTTTCTTTATGGATGTCATTGATGGCTCTGAAAAGCCTATGACGTCACCTCCTAGTCTGTACATTGCTGTCTCAAAACTTAGTTTTGTTCTCGTACTGGGCTCGAAGAACAGGGTTGCAAGGATTTTTCCCTTGAGGATATTGGTCTTTTTCTCTCCTTTGGCATAAGGTATCATTTCATCGGCCTTTTTGAGAATATAGAATATCTCCTCCTTACTCAAATCCCTTATAGAAACCAGGTCTTTCCCCTTCAGGTTCATTAGGAATACATAAATGGTTTGTGGATTTAATAAGGTTTTGTATTTTTAGCTAAATATATTTCAACTTAAATATAAAATTATTGCAAAACCTATTAATATGGAGTAGAGGATAAAGAGGAATGTATGCAGGGTAGAGAAGATCTAGATAAGCTTTATGAGGTTCTGGATAAAGATGGAATAGATGTCAACGTTGAAGATAAATACATAGAAAGTGTAAAGAGAAGATTGCTGAGAGAGAATGTTCCCTCATACCATGCAAAGATGTCTCTCCACTCCTTTACAAGAACTCTACCCAAACCAAGAGTTAGAATCTTTGAGAGGAAGGAAGAGAAGAAAGAGGATGCTCATCAAATCAGAGCTGAAACGGAAGTTGATAAGGAGGAAGAGTTTTTTGAAGTTGAAAAGTTGAGTGAGGAGGAATTAAAGAGGGTTTTGGAAAAGGAACAGAAAGCAAAGCCCATCAAAGAGAGAAGTTTACCGAAAGAGAAGTTTGTTGAAATAGTATCGAAGGTGAGGGGGTTAAGCAAGAAAGATGCAGAGGCTCTTTACGAAAAAGGATATAACTCTTTAGGCAAAATATTGGAGAGTGAACCAAAAGAGATCTCTAAGAAAGTAAAGGGGTTGAGTGAAAGAACGGTCAAGAAATTGAAGAAGGAAGTAGCCGAACTCCTTCCCAAGATAGAAGAGGAATTTGATCAGTTTTACCTGCTCGGAGAAAGTAAGAAGGAGAAGGAAAAGATAGAAAAAGAGATCTCAAAAGGAGAGAGTGAGTTTGAGGAGGAGTTACCAGAATGGATAACGATAGAAAAAGCTCCTTTTGATGAAGAACCTATCGAATGGAAAAAGATGGAAAGCGGTAAACCTTACAAGTATGAAGGCTATACCCTCTACAGAGTGGAAAAGAAGGGAAAGGTAAGGTACGTTTTTAGTAAAAAGCCAGTTAGCGGAGGAGAACCCTCTCCCATACCAAAGGGATATATTGTCAGGATAGATAAGAGGGGCAGACCTTCTTTGGAAAAGGTTAAATAATCCTTTTTCCTGTAAATCCCTGCCATGGTCTGGAACGGTCCTGTTAAAAAGATAGATGATTACAGGTTTGAGATACCCAAGGATTACAGAGGTAAATCTGGAAATCTCAAAATGAGAGTACCTGGAGTGGTTTACGTCGATGAAAAGATGCTGAATCAGGTAAGAAAGGATGATTCTCTTGAACAGGTTGCGAATGTTGCAACTCTTCCCGGGATTGTTGCGAAATCAATGGCGATGCCGGATATTCATTGGGGTTATGGTTTTCCGATAGGTGGAGTTGCAGCAACAGATGCTGAAGAGGGTGTCATATCTCCGGGAGGGGTGGGTTTTGATATAAACTGTGGTGTAAGATTGGTCAGAACAAATCTCACTGTAAATGATCTGGATAAAGATTTAATCAAAAAACTTGTAGACAAATTATTTGAGAATGTTCCATCCGGGCTCGGCTCTGAGGGAAAAGTAAGAGTATCTGTTAAGGAACTCAAC
>Ga0180301_10002622_pt1 | contig 14165 bp, 11 predicted proteins | sample GuaBasSediGuay16_FD_121797 | JGI IMG/M metagenome (GOLD analysis project Ga0180301, IMG submission 121797) | Subseafloor sediment microbial communities from Guaymas Basin, Gulf of California, Mexico - Guay16, Core 4569-2, 12-15 cm | ecosystem: Environmental > Aquatic > Marine > Hydrothermal...
AGAACCTAAGGCCCGGCAAAGAGGTGTCTTTATTTCGCGCAGATGACAAGCGATCTTATATTGATACGAAATTTATTGACACTTACCTGACAGCATGCGATGGCAAATCCGTATTGTCCGATCGTACATGCAGGTTCCCGGATCTTATATCGGTCCCTGTACAAATAAGGGGAGAGTTGTTCGGAATATTGCTAGTGGCAAGAAAGAAGGACAGAGGTGGATTCGACAGAGATGATGAATTCATTTTAAATTTTCTAGCTGAAAAGGCGGCCCTTAATGTGGAGAATATGGCGCTCTATCATAATCTTAAAGAAAATATGTTTGCAACCTTGGCCTCTCTTGTAAGCGCAATTGAAGCTAGGGACCGATACACTCAACAGCATTCCGAAAGAGTCACCCATTTGGCCCTTGAAATAGCTTATGAACTGAAGTGCCATCCCGATGAACTCAGGAAAATCGAATCTGCTGGGCCACTCCACGACATGGGTAAAATTGGCATAGATGACCACATACTTAAGAAACCCGGTCGGCTTACCGCGGAAGAATTTGAGGTAATCAAAACCCACCCCATAATCGGTGTAAACATAGTATCGCATCTGCAACTCGACGATGATCAGCTTGCCATCATTCGGAATCATCATGAACGTTGGAACGGAACAGGATATCCAGACGGACTCAAGGGAGAGGAAATTCCTAAACTGGCACGAATACTCTCAGTAGCAGACGCCTTTGATGCCATGAACTCCGACAGGGCCTACCGTCACCGACTGACTTCCGCCCAGTGCCTTGAGGAACTAGAGAAAAACGCGGGGACTCAGTTTGATCCAGAAATCGTAAGTGCTGCCCTTCGGGTGTTGAAATTTTGACGACAATCTCCTCTATTTACTAAACCTACCCATTGATTTTTGTAGTTACATATTTCAAAAAACAGCGTAAAATGATAAGCAGGGAAAAGGACCTCAAGGAGGCAAAGAATGACTAAAATTGAGCTGGAGCCCCAGCAGGCTGTTGAGCTGCTTAGCGCTGCCTCTATAGGGAAGCTCATCACCGGGCTTGTCCATAACCTGAATGGCCCTTTGCACAGTCTAGGCATTGAGATGGATGTAATGGGCTTTCTTTTCTCGAAAAATCAGGATCTTGATTCAGAGTTTGCCAACAATTTCTCCACCAGGTTAAAAAGAATGGAGGAAGAGTTTGATAAGCTAAATGGGCTGATACGCCAAACTGCTGACAGGGCAGAGGCCTTTTCGAGTCCGCCTCCTGCACTCATTAATTTTAACTATCTGATAAAGGAAGAACTAGAATTTTTGAATGCCAACCTGTATTTCAAGCACAGGGTGGAAACCACCTTGGATATTGATGAAAACGCCAAGGGAGTGAAACCTAGGTCAGACTACCTTTGCCTTAGTTTCAGATGGCTTATGCAGGCCTTGGTGGAAGACATAGAAAGGAATAAAATTGAACAGTTACGCATCAAGACGAGAGGTGAACCAGAGCACTTTGTTGTTTCGTTCGCAACACAGGCATCCCCCTTTTCTCCTGAGATACTTGGTTCTACGGGATACGAGCCTGCTGAAGGCATTATAGGCGCAAGGGACATCCGGAGTATTGAAATTTTGTTGGCCATATCACTGCTCAAGTCATCCGGCGTTCTTTTCTCGCAGAATGCCGGAAATGACCATTCAGAAATAAGCCTAGCCCTTCCTTATGAATAGTGTCCCCTTCTGAACTTTTCTACCTCAGTAAACCCCGTTAGAATTTCATACGGGGCATTAAACCTCGCGTGAAAAAGCGGAAATATATATTTTTGACCCCGTGCTTCCGCACGTGCCTTTTCTACCGGGGTAAACTCTAAATCTCCTACCAGCACTTAACTTAACACCCATGTCGCTTGCTACTCCCCAAAGTACGCAAGAATGCTGCCACTTTGCCCCATAGGACACGGGCGTAGCTCATGGACCACTATTGACCGTACCATATTTTAATCCCTGTCTTATACTGCAATAAGGACATCATTTACCAAAAATCTTGATTATTTGAGGCCTAGCCGGTTATTCTTATGGAATATTAGGGGATTTTCTTTAGGCGCTCAACCAAACTCAGCGGAGAAATCCTATGAAAATAGCAATATGTCAAATCGACCCTATTATTGCAGATCTTGAATATAACAGAAGTCTAATAGTGCAAGGCGCTAAAAAGGCAAAAAATTTACAGTGTGACCTAGCAATATTTGCAGAAATGAGCGTTGTTGGATACCCCCCCAAGGATCTGCTCGAAAAGCCTTCTTTTATCAAGGCCAATCTAGAATGTCTGAATAAACTGGCCAGCCAACTTCCTGACATCCCCATAATATGCGGCTATGTTGACCGTAACCCCAAATCCATAGGCAAGCCCCTCATAAATGCCTGTGCCTTTATCTCAAAGGGCCATATCCAGAGGAAAGGTGGTAAAAGGTTACTGCCCACTTACGACGTATTTGATGAGACGCGGTATTTTGAGCCTGCCGCCAGTAGCCTTGTATTTGAACTCAACGGGAAAGTCTTCGGCGTAACTATATGTGAGGATATATGGAACCTGGGCGAAGTGCCAGGTATTCCTATGTATGAACACGACCCGCTAAGAGATATAGTAAATTCTACGAGGGTCGATGTGCTCATCAATATTTCTGCGTCGCCTTTCACCGTGGACAAGCCCAAGGTACGTCTCCATATACTTCGGGAACTAGCCAATTCTTACAAACTTCCCACCATCTATTGCAACCAGGTAGGTGGAAATGACGATTTAATCTTCGATGGTTACAGTATGGTGGTGGACTCCAGGGGCAACCTGGTTCGGCTCGCAAAGGGCTTTGAGCAGGACATTGTTGTATGGGACATGGAAAATTCTTATCACCCTATTGAAGATCCTTGGCCCATAGAGGAGAAAAATATTCATGATGCGCTTGTTTTGGGTACCAGGGACTATACCACAAAATGTGGGTTCAAGCAGGTCTTGGTGGGCCTTAGCGGGGGAATCGACTCTTCCCTGGTGGCCTACATCGCAAAGCAAGCAATGGGAGCAGAAAACGTTATGGGGGTGAGCATGCCCTCTCCCTATACCTCAGAAATGAGCAAAGAAGACGCCAGAAAACTGGCAGAAAACCTAGGTATCAGGTTTGAGGAAATACCTATTGATGAATTGTTCAAAACCTACAAAAAGGTGCTCGCCCCAATATTCAAAGGTCTGCCCGAGGACGAAACCGAGGAGAATATTCAGGCCCGCATCAGGGGAAACATACTTATGGCATTGTCCAATAAGTTCAAGTCCCTGCTTCTCACCACCGGAAATAAGTCGGAGTTTGCCATGGGATACTGCACACTGTACGGAGACCTTAGCGGGGGGCTAGCGGTAATCTCGGATCTGCCCAAGACATGGTGCTATCGACTGGCGCGTTACATAAATAGAGATGAGGAGATCATTCCCAACCGCGTTCTCACCCGTCCTCCCTCTGCAGAGCTAAAACCAGATCAAACCGATCAAGACACCTTGCCCCCATATGAATTACTAGATCAGATATTGGAGATGGCAGTGGAAAAACACATGGGGTACGAAGAAATCATTGCACAAGGCTATGACCCCAACACGGTACGGGATGTACTTCGCCGACTGGTGGCCAACGAATACAAGCGAAGACAGGCACCTCCCGGCCTCAAGGTGACCTCCAAGGCCTTTGGCTATGGTAGGAGATACCCTATAGCCAGAGGGCTCCAGCCTTACTAATCCCTTATATTTTCTGAAGTCTTACCGATAAAAAGATAAAGCAAACGCATATTTCAATGTGAAGAAAGATCTAAGAGAGGTGAGAAGCCCTTCATGAAACTACGCAAGAAAATATTCCTCTGGGGCCTGCTGGGGGCCGCAATGTATTTCCTCTTAAGTTACCATTTCATATTCAATGGGCTACATGTGACTCTTTTGAAGAAGTCAAATCCTACGCTGAATTACACCTTCTTTAGCCTCCAGGGCAAAGATGTAAGAAAGGTGCTTGATATAGATGAACTCAGGGAAGACGGTATAGCTGACGTATTGGTGGAGAGAGGTTTTATAACTGATGAGAAGGCTGAAAGGCTGCTGGCTCGATATGATGAATATGATGAAGAGTACTAGACATCGAAGTGCACTTTAATTTTGAACATCTCCACAGCGGGAAGGTTCAGAACTTCCTTAACGCCCGTCTTTTCTGAGACCTCTTCTAGTGCCTTCTCAATCACCTCCATGTCCTCAGCTATAAACGTAAACCACACATTGAAGGAATGGTTCCTCAAGTAGTTATGCGTGACACCTGGATAGCTGTTTACCACTGACACAAAATCTTCCAGCTTGTCCTCAGGAACTCTGGCTGCACATAGGGTACTTGTGAAATCCAGCCGATGGGAATGAAAGTTGCCTCCTATTCTTCTGATGACTCCCTCTTCCTTCAGCTTCTTGACCCTTTCAAGGACCTCTTCTTCAGTTAGGCCGAGCCGGCCCGCCACCACCTGGTAAGGTCTCTGCTCAATTGGGAAATGGGATTGAATTTCATTCAATATACTCTTGTCAACTTCGTCCATGCTCAACCCCTGATACTGGCTCTCTTCTTGGGTTCATACACGCAAAGGGGCTCTTCAGCCAAAAAGTCGCCCGTGGCCTCGTAGGCCCTTGCCCTGCACCCGCCACAAAATTTTATATACTCACACCTGCCGCACTTGCCTTTGTAATTTGAGAAATCCCTTAGCTGCAGGAATATGGGTGAGTTATTCCACACCCTATCAAAGGGATCCCTCGAAACATCACCACAATTTAGTTCTAAATAACCACACGGCTGAACAATGCCGTTAAAGGAGATAAAGCAAAAAGAAGTCCCTCCCAGGCAACCCCTAGTAACAGAGTCCAGCCCATAGGTTTGGAAATCAACCCTTTCTCCTTTGGCATGAGCTTCTTGGCGTAAAATCCTGTAATATTGTGGGGCACATGTAGCCTTTAAGTGAAGCGGTACTTTATCTCTCATTTCATAAAACCAGCGCAAGATCCTCTCATATTCATGGGCCTCTACTTCTTGGTCTTTTAGGTCTCTCGCCCTGCCGGTTGGGACCAACAGAAAAAGATGATGAGCAACAGCCCCCAGTTCCACGGCCAGGTCCATGATTTTCTCAATATCATCAACATTGTGTTTTGTAACAGTGGTGTTAATCTGTAACGGGACATCATGTTTCTTCAATAATTCTATGCCGGCCATGGCTCCGTCAAAAGCACCTTTAACCTTTCTGAAGGCATCATGCTGCTGGGCACTGGCCCCATCAATGGAAATGCTGACCCTCTTTATCCCTGAATCCTTGATTTCTTTAACAATGGATTCATTGAGCAGCGTACCGTTGGTGGCCATGACCATTCTAAGGCCCTGGGCGGTTCCTTGCCTTGCCAGGTCAAAAACGTCTTCCCTCAAGAGAGGTTCGCCCCCCGTCAGAATGACTATGGGTTTACCAACAGTGGCTATCTCTTGGAGGATTTCAAAAGCCCTTTCCCTGCTGAGCTCCCCCTGGTATGGGCCCCTGCCAGCCGCAGCCCTGCAATGCACGCAATCCAGATTACAGCTTCGTGTAATCTCCCATGCCACAAGCCGAAGCTGGTTTGGTTTTATAGAATGGCCCTGATTCACTTTATGATAGTGTTCTTGCTGCATCCTTGGCAAAATATGTCAAGATAAGATCCGCCCCTGCCCTTTTTATGCCAGTCAGGACCTCCATCATCACTCGCTTTCCGTCAATCCAGCCCTTTTCCTCTGCGGCCTTCACCATTGCGTATTCGCCACTTACATTGTATGCAGCCACAGGTACTAGGCAAATCTCCCGGACGGCTCTTACGATATCCAGATATGCCATGGCCGGCTTCACCATTATCATGTCAGCACCTTCCTCAAGGTCAAGCTCAGCCTCTTTAATGGCCTCCAGCGCATTGGCAGGATCCATCTGGTAACTGGACCGATCCCCAAATTGAGGTGCTGAATCAGCCGCTTCCCTAAAGGGCCCGTAAAACGCAGATGCATACTTAACTGCATAGGAAAGAATCCCGGTATTGTTAAACCCTTCCTCATCAAGTGCTTGCCTGATGGCGCCCACCCTGCCATCCATCATATCTGAGGGAGCCACAAGATCGGCCCCTGCCCTTGCGTGGGAAACCGCCTGTTTGGCCAGTAATTCAAGGGTCGCATCATTGTCAACATCTCCATCCTTTATGACACCACAGTGGCCGTGGTCCGTGTATTCACACATGCAAACATCCGTTATGACAATCATGTCAGGATTGCTATCCTTAAGGGCTGCCACTGCCTCCTGCACGATTCCGTCTGGTGCCCAAGAGCGGCTTCCAGTTGGATCCTTGGTATCAGGGATACCAAAAAGGATCACCGCCGGAATCCCCAGCCCCCAGGCCTCTTTTGCCTCTTGCACCAAAGTATCCACCGTGAATTGGTATTGGCCGGGCATGGAAGGGATTGGATCCTTTAATCCCTTGCCGGGTTTAACAAAAAGGGGATAAATTAAATCCTTTGGTGAAACAGAGGTCTCTCTCACCATATCCCTCAAAACCCTGGTCCTTCTGAGCCTCCTAGGTCGTATGATCATGTCCTTTTCTCCCTAATTTCAACATCTCACAAAAAGTATTTTTGAATAACAATTACCCCATGAAATTCTTTTCACCACAGAGTCGCGGAGAGCACAGAGACCTTCTGTTTTTCAAAAATCGCTATTTTGAGCGCCTTACTAGGCCTAATATCCTGGGATGTAAGCTAATTTTTCCTTTGCCGGTACCTCCCGGCAAAGGAAAAGAAAGAATCCTCTGTGCGCTCTGTGCCTCTGCGGTGGCTATGGGCAGTCTCATACACAATATTTAATTTCTTCATCCGTGAGATAACACGCCGGATCAGGCGCCCAAACATCGCCTGTCACAGCCTCGGCCCTCACACGGAAATTCCCTCCACACATATCCAGCCATGCACACCGAGCGCATTTGCCTCTGACGTACTTCTTCTTCTCTTTAAGCTTGGCCATCAATGGATTGGACAAATCCTGCCATATCTCGCTAAAGGGTCTTTCCCTGACATTTCCAAAGCTGTAATGCCGCCAAAACTGGTCAGCATGGACCGAGCCGTCCCAGCTTACACAGCCAATCCCTCGGCCAGAATTATTCCCCTCATTCATCTTTAGCAGCTCTAGAACCTCTTCGCTCCTAGGGTTGTTTTCTCTTTTCATCCTCAGATAAAGGTAGGGACCATCTGCGTGATTATCCACCGTGAGAACCTCCACGGCCATTCCTTTATCATGCAGCTCCTTGGTCTTGTCAATAATTAGATCAACAGTTTTCCTCGTTTCATCATGACTCAGATCCGCCTCCACCAGGTCGCTACCCCTGCCTGCATAGACAAGGTGATAAAAACACACTCGAGGGATCTCTTCTTGCTCCAGTAGTTGGAAGATGCGGGGTACCTCCTTGGCATTCATCTTGTTGATGGTAAAACGGAGGCCAACCTTAAGCCCCACGGATTTGCAGTTCCTTATCCCTTCAAGGGCCTCATCAAATGCCCCTTTCTTTCCTCTAAACCTATCGTTGACCTCCTTCATGCCATCAAGGCTCACCCCAACATAGGAGAGGCCAATGTCCTTAAGCTCTTCAGCCTTTTCCTTTGAAATCAGGGTACCATTCGTGGAAATCACGGCCCTCATCCCCCTCTTGACCGCATGCCTGGTAAGGTCCACAAGGTCTGGTCGGACCAGGGGTTCGCCGCCACTGAAAAGCACCACAGGAACCCCAAAATCTGCAAGATCATCCAGCAGAGCTATCCCTTCTTCGTGGGTTAGCTCATCTGGCCCCCATTGCCTCTGGGCCTTTGCATAACAATGCACACACCTTAGGTTACAGGCACGCGTGACATTCCACACCACTACCGGTCTCTTGTCAGCAGAGAATTGAAGCAGGTGAGAGGGCAGATCCTTTGACCTCCGTCCATATCGGAGGGCATCCGATGGCTCAACCGTTCCGCAATATAGCTTCGATATGCCTATCATAACTTAGAGCCTCATTTACACCTAACCACAATTGATTTCTTAAAGGGCAGGGCAACGCCTGCCCTTTTCTAGACCTGATACTCCTGCCTGTAGTACTTCTTTATGAGGTCATTCACATATTTTTCCATATCAAGGACAGCCTCTTCGTTAATACTAAAGCTGTCCACCCCAGCGCGCTCTTTGACCAGTTTGAGTCCGTACTCCAATTTCTTGGCCAGATCAAAAGCAACTGAACCTGCGTCTTGATCCGCCTTTATGGCCTGGTCAATAATGGCGTCTATCGCGCTATCATCAAAGCTCAGGTGGATATCAAATTTCTCAAGCATTGATGCCTCTTCCAGCCTAATCTGCTCCACCATTTCCTTAAAATCATCGAAGGCAGCATTGATATCAGTGACATTCTTGAGATACAGAGCCGCGATCAGGCCCATTCGTCTTTCGCTCAACTGCAATCCAGACTTTTTCTGAAATTCTTCCGCTCTTGTTGCAACGTAGGCCTTTATATTCTCAAACTCCTTTTCTTTGGCTGCTTCGAATCTCTCGATCAAATCAGGATTGGATGGATCTTTCAGTAACTCGTGAAGCTGACCTTCGGGGTCCTCTACCACCTCGGGTGTCACCACGAACCTGCGCATGTTTGTGGAAGGTAGCTTCTTTTCAAAGGGAATCAGGACCTTTTCAATTGCACTTACCAGCCCCCTGGCACCGGTTTTTTCTTTAGCAGCCACCTCAGCTATCTTCACAAGTGCCTCGTCTTCAAACTTGATGTCAATGCCGTAGGCCCTGAAATCCAGCCGCTTACTTATGATAATAGGATTATTGGGGTTCTTAAGGATCTCAACGAGGTCATCCTTGGTAAGCTCATCAAATACTACTATTACAGGCAGGCGCCCAACGAACTCTGACTCAAAACCAAATTCGATGAGATCCTGGGCTGTAACGTGCTTTAATATATCCCACGGCACCTCTGCTGGCCTGACATCAGCCTCGAATCCTATGCCCTGTTTTTGCAACCTTTTCTTGATTATCTTAGCCAGCTCACCAAAGGCCCCACTCATGATAAACAGGATGTTCCTTGTATTGACTACCTTTTTCTCTTTCTTACCGGTTCTGCGGTAGTGCTCAATAGCCTGGATCTGGGAGATTGGATCATGTGGCACCTTGAGGTCTACTTCTGTTTCCTCCATAGGCTTTAGCAAGGCCCTCTGTACCCCGGTCCGGGATACATCATGGCCGAAGAAATTCTGCGCCGACGCTATCTTGTCTATTTCGTCAATGTAAATGATGCCGTTTTCTGCCAGGGCTATATCCTCATTGGCCTCATAGACGAGGTCCCTAACCAGGTCCTCAACGTCACCTCCCACATAACCCGTTTCACTGAACTTGGTGGCATCGCCTTTCACAAAGGGGACCCCAAGTTTTTTGGCTATCAACTTTATCATGTAAGTTTTCCCCACACCGGTGGGGCCAATCATAAGAACGTTGTTCTTTATCATCCCCACGCGAGCGTGACCATCTTTTTCCGTCTTTTTGGCATGCTTAATTCGGTTAAAATGTGTGCAGATCTTAGTAGCCAATATGGCTTTGGCATCTTTTTGCTTGACCACATAACTATTAAGATAGGCTTCCAACTCCTCTGGGAGCATATCAAAGGCAGGCAATCCTTCTTCCTTGTCTCCCTTTGCCTTGTCCGTCCTTTCGCCTTCTCTCCTCGGGAATACAAAAGGAGATATAACCTTAACGCGATTACCGTATTTCTTTGAAAGATAGTCGCTCAATTCCTTTTCTAGTTCCTTCTGGTTAGGGATTTTGGTATCCCTTACCGGCTCTATGGTGATTTTTTCGTCTTTCATTTTTCCCCCAAATATTTATTAGTATTGGAATTCATGAGCCCTAATTCAGTACACGCCCACTCTTTGGTATGTTATTTTCGCACATGTGACCAATTCTTTCAAACATCATACCACCGGCTCATCAGAAATTAATATATTCACTCCATTCCCCCTTTTCAAGCCCACCTCTGAACCATATTGACTCCACCAGGAGGATCCATTAGACTCCATGGCATCTGTTCCAAACCTACAACCAATACAATGGAGTGAGCATGCCCGCAAGGCTTGAAATCAGGCTAAAAAAGGAACTATTCGACGCAGAAGGAGCCACCGTCAAAAAAAAGGCACGAGAATACCTTGGTTTTGATGTAGATGAAGTCAGAGTTATCAGGGTACTTACCTTTGATACGTCTTTGGAACAAGGCCAACTGGAACGAGCCAAAAACGAAATCTTTACCAATCCTGTCACAGAATTCTCCTCATTCCAACCAATTTCGGAAAACTTTGACTGGATCATTTGGATAGGTTTCAGGCCCGGGGTGAGGGACACTGCAGGAAGTACTGCTGCAGAGGCCATAGAAGATATACTCGGTGTCAAGCTCCGCCCGGATGAGGCCATTTATACCTCTAAGATATACGAAATCAGAGGGAGGCTTGAGCGGGCACAAGCTGAAAGGATCGCACGTGAGCTGCTAGCCAATGAAATCATTCAGCAGTGGAGAGTGATCCACAAATCTGAATGGGATCCTACCAGTGGTATAGGCTTTCCCATCCCCAAGGTCATTATCGAACATGAGCCTCAAGTTTCTGAAATACCAATAGGAAGCGATGAGGAGCTAAAGAGGATCTCGCTTGAGCGAAATCTGGCCCTTCGTGACTCTGATATACCCGTTATAAGGCAATACTTCTTAAGACCAGATGTCCTGGAAGAAAGAAAAAAAGTGGGGCTGACTCTGCCCACTGACGTAGAGCTCGAATATATTTCCCAGGCCCGCAGTGACCATTGTAACCACAACACCTTCAGGGGCCTTTTCCGTTATCATGATCTTTCCACCGGGGAAAAAGAAGTGGTAGATAGTCTATTTAGGACATGTATCGAAGAGCCCACACTGCGCCTAATGAAAGAAAAGGATTGGGTGGTTTCTGTGTTGTGGGACAATGCTGGAGTAGGCAGGTTTGATGACGAAAGCTATTACGTAATCACAGGTGAAACCCATAACAGCCCTTCCAATATGGAGGCTTATGGTGGAGCCCTTACTGGCATAGTTGGCATATATCGTGACCCCATGGGAACAGGCAAGGGCTCAAAACTGATTCTCGGCATGTATGCTTACTGCGTCGGGCCCAGGGATTACAGTGGCGAGCTTTCCCCGCACCTCCATCCTAGAAGGCTCTTGGATGGCGTGATTGAGGGCGTAAGAGACGGAGGCAACAAGAGTGGCGTACCCACGCCATACGGTCTCCTTCTATTCGATGAAAGTTATCTAGGGAAATGCCTAGTTTTTGTTACTGCCATGGGAATCATGCCTGCAGAGGTGGCTGGAGAGTCTTCGGACAAGAAAGTTACCAGCCCTGGAGACCTTATTGTAATGTCCGGCGGTCGGGTGGGTAAAGACGGAATCCATGGCGTAACCGCAGCCTCTGAAACATACAGCGAACATACACCCGCGGGACACGTGCAAATTGGAGACCCTTACACTCAAAAGAAGATGCACGATTTTCTGCTTGAGGCAAGGGACGAGGGCCTCATTTCCTTCATTACCGACTGCGGAGGTGGGGGACTTTCCTCTGCTGTGGGAGAATCAGCACGCTTTTCCAACGGCTGCCGCGTGGACCTTGATAAGGTACCATTAAAATACGAAGGGCTAGATCAATGGGAAATCTGGGTCTCAGAGTCGCAGGAAAGAATGATAATCGCCATAAAGCCAGAACATATTGACCGTTTCATGGAGCTTTCCAGAAAACATGCGGTTGAAAGCACTGTTATTGGCGAATACAACGATTCAGGATACCTGAGGCTGGATTACAAGGGCAAGACCTGCGCATACGTACGAATGGATCTGCTCAAATCAGAGTTTCCCCAGTGGGAATTTGATGCCGAATGGGTGCCGCCTGGTTTGAGAGGCCTTACTGAGCCGGTGATCACTGAACCTGCAGACCACGGTAGCCTGCTCAAGGACATGTTGGCTCGCCCTAATATTTGCGCCAGAAACTGGATTGCCAGGCAATACGACCATGAGGTTCAAGGCGGAAGTGTGATAAAGCCCCTTGTGGGAAAGGCCCGCGATGTTCCCTCTGATGGAGCTATCATTCGGCCAGTGCTGGAAAAGAAAAGAGGGATTGCCGTTTCCCAGGCACTAAATCCATATTATTCGAAGATAGACACCTACCACATGGTCGCTGCCACCATCGACGAGGCAGTAAGAAAGGTGATTGCGGTGGGAGGAGATCCTCAGCACCTTGGCGGTGTGGATAACTTTTGTTGGCCTTCAGTGGAATATGATCCAGTGGAAAACCCTGACGGCAAGTACAAGGCTGCCCAGCTCGTACGTGCCAATTGGGCATTAAGGGACTATTGCCTATCATACGGGATTCCGCTTCTATCTGGTAAAGATAGCATGTACATCGATGGAAAGGTAAAGGGACCATATGGTGAAAGGAGGAAGATCTCAGGCCTCCCGACCCTCCTTTTTACAGTGTGCAGCGTTGTCGAAGATGTAGGCAAGTGCGTAACAATGGACATCAAGTTCCCCGGTGACCTCCTTTACGTGATAGGCGAAACTGCTGACGAGCTTGGAGGCGGTGAATTTTATCAGCGAATGGGGTATGTGGGACTGAATGTGCCAAAAGCAGATACCCAAACATTCTTCCCTACCTATGAGCGACTAGCGTTAGCCATTGACCAAGAGGTGGTGGCCTCATGCCACGCCATAGGGCGCGGGGGCCTTGCTGTACACCTGGCTCTGATAGCCATGGCTGGCGAGCTTGGCATCAGGCTTGAACTTGAAGACATTCCAACTACAGAGAATCTCAACCTTTACAAACTTCTCTATTCTGAGTCATGCGGTAGGTTTCTGGTTACCGTTGCGCCTCAACATAGGGCTCGGTTTGAAGAGATTATGCTGGGGACACCAACCGCTTTGGTAGGTGTGGTGACAGAAAAGCCAACGGTTCACCTCACGCAAGGAGGGAAAACGGTTCTTAAGGAAAGTGTCAGGGATCTCAAATCTTGCTGGAAGAGACCATTTGGAGAGCTAGTATGAGCAAGGTTAAGGCTTTGGTTTTTACAGGCTATGGACTTAATTGCGACTATGAAACGGATTTTGCCCTGCGCTGTGCGGGAGCGGAATCTCACCGGGTACACATAAACTCCTTTATTCTGGAAGATGATTCTGGCCAAAAAGAGCAGTTGGATAACTATCACATCCTCGTGTTTTGCGGTGGGTTTAGCTGGGGAGACGACCATGGGGCCGGCGTCATAATGGCATCCAAGATGAAAAGACACTTGGGAGATCAAATTTACAAATTTATTGATGATGGAAAACTGATTCTAGGGATTTGTAACGGATTTCAGGCCTTGGTTAATTTAGGGCTGCTGCCCGCTCTTGATGGTAACTATGGGGAAAGGAAAGTAGCCCTGACATACAATGATACTGGCAATTTTATAGACGCATGGGTAACCCTTAAGTTTGACCCCGAAACCCCCTGTGTATTTACAAGGGGGCTTGATCAAATGGAATTGCCGGTTCGCCACGGTGAAGGCAAATTTTATGCATCTCAGGAGACCCTGAATCAGCTTCAACAGAACAATCAAATCGTGGTCACTTATGCACGGCCAGACGGATCACCCGCAAAAGGGCAGTGGCCCCTTAATCCAAATGGCTCCCTTTTGGACATCGCTGGAATCTGCGATCCTACAGGCAGGATTTTCGGGCTTATGCCCCACCCTGAGGCCTTCAATCACTTCACAAACCACCCTGATTGGACCCGCATGAAACAGGATAATCTTCGCCAAAACAAGCCCCTTCCCAACCAACAGGGAGACGGCATTAAGATCTTCGAAAATGCAGTAGGATATCTCCAAGAAACTTTTCACATCTCGTAATTCCGCCCTGGTCCACCGTCAAAAAAAAGGAACACCCCGTTGAGCTTGAGATGAACTTCCCCACCACAAGCAGCGGGGTATCAATCGGAAACTACCTTAGCCGTCCCAAGGGGCGGATTAAACCCTCGTCCGCCTCTGGCGGATTAACAA
>Ga0180301_10002623_pt1 | contig 14165 bp, 12 predicted proteins | sample GuaBasSediGuay16_FD_121797 | JGI IMG/M metagenome (GOLD analysis project Ga0180301, IMG submission 121797) | Subseafloor sediment microbial communities from Guaymas Basin, Gulf of California, Mexico - Guay16, Core 4569-2, 12-15 cm | ecosystem: Environmental > Aquatic > Marine > Hydrothermal...
AAATAGAGGTCTTAAGGCAGCTAGGAATAAATCCACGACTTTTTGAGCAGTTTAAACTTCTCTATGCTACGTTGTTATCAGTTCCTAATAGGCAAGTCGCGCTTCTCTTATCAGCTTTACCTAAACCTGTTATTGTTCAAAAAGTGCTACAGCAGGAAGCCAGTAGCTTAATATTGGTAGCTTCGCTTGCAAGGCTTAAGCAAAACATCATTAACGTAGTTAGAGGCCTCGAAATTCCAACACTTACGCTTCCTTCGTCGCTACCAGAGGATTTGGATCAAGCTTTAAGCCAAGTAGCTTCGCGCATTCAAGAGCTCGAGGATAAACTATCTTCAGCTAAAAAACAGCTTGAAGAGATTAAATCCAAACACGGAAGCTTCGTGCTTAAGCTAAAGGGCGTAATGTACGATGTCTTAAACGTGTTATCGGTTAGACAGAGCGCAGAGCTGTCTGAGAAATGGGTTAAGCTTGAAGGCTATGTTCCAGCATCTGAAGTGCCGAAGATGGTTGAAGAGCTTAAGAACTTCCTAAATAATAAGGTCATAGTTTTCAGCAAAGAGGAGCATTCTTCAAGTGAGGTGCCAGTTCTCTTCAGGTACCCTGCCTTAATTAAGCCATTTGAGATGATAACGGTTCTCTTCGGCTATCCATCGTACACGGAGATTAACCCCACACCAATACTTGCGATAACGTTCCCACTGATATTCGGCATGATGTTTGGCGACTTAGGCCACGGAGCTGTACTACTGATTGCTGGGCTAATAGTATATAAGAAGATGGCGGATATCACGCTTAAGTCACTGGGCTTGATTTTTTCAATGTGCGGGGTCTTTGCCATGCTCTTTGGCATAATGTTTGGCGAAGTCTTCGGGCTACATCCATTTGAACCGCTGTTATTTAGCCCAATACACAGCGTAATGGACATGATAAAGCTATCAATACTTGTCGGTGTGGTTCACATAACTAGTGGCTTAATACTGAAGATGATTAACGAATACCACAAGAGAAATTACTTAGATCTCGCGTTAGTTGAAGTTCCAAAGCTGGCAATGTACATGGCTGGCGTTTACCTTGTCTTTGCCTATGGGATAGACTTAGACGCTTGGTTCAAAGGACCCATTGTAGCCCTACTAATCCCGGTGTTTGTGTTAATGTTTGGAAAAGCGATAGCATCTACTGTCTTACATAAAGGTGAGCATAAGCTAATATCGCTCATAAGCGAATACGGCTTTGAGTCCTTTGATATGTTGATAAGGTTCTTGTCAAATACCGTATCCTATGCGCGAATATTCGCCCTATTGATTGCTCACTGGGCCTTGACGATGGTGTTTTACATTATAGGGGGCTTAGCTTCAGGTATACCAGGCGGAATAGTACTATACGCAATAATAGTTGTGCTGGGCAACATAATCGTAATAGCGCTAGAAGGTATCATAGCTTTTGCCCAAAACCTGAGGTTACACTTCTACGAGTGGTTTAGCAAATTCTATGAAAACGGAGGGATACCATTCTCGCCCTTCAAAACTTCAGTATCTCTATCAAGCTCCTAGCCTACAACGTCATGTTTTCCTGAATGACTTGCGGAGAAAGCCCTTTTTCAACTCCTTGTGAAGCAGCTATGAGGTTTCTAACCTCGATCTCCTTTAACTTGAGATACGCCATTATGGTGCCGAAGTGAAATCTAGGCTCTATGAAAGCTTTATTAGCTAATAAAACCTCTTCCCGCCTAACTTTTTTCTCAGCCTCTCGTATTGCCTCTTCTGGAGGTTTATTAACATCGAAAAATTTTCTATATCGTGTACTCGCCAGTTTTTCAACGATTTTATCAGCCTTGACTTCCATTAACAATGCCTCGACTTCCTTGTCTTTGAGCTCGTAAAATTTTTGAAGAAGTAACTCTCTAATCACTTGGACATCAATATTCCAAACGCTCCCTCTGAGAATAGTCATTAAGTTGTAGATGTCAGTTTCAAAGCCCAGGAACCTTAAGGCCTTATTTTTATCAAGCTTGTCAAGCTTGTCGTAAGCTTTCCAAAGCCTTAGGTAAAATTGTTTATCGATGGCAGCGTCTATAACTGCTACCAAACCAAACTTTTTAAATAGCTCGTAGGCGTAAGAACCGGCTTCTTCGATTTCCTCAATTTCAGAAAATATGCTTAAAGCTTTTTCAACATTTTCCGCTTCTAATGCTCTAAGCGTCAAATTCCATGCTCTGGGGCTTAGCTTCTCAACGTTGAAGAGCCTTGATCTCGCTTCCTCAGCTGATATCTTAGATATCTTACTCTTTAAGACTATCTTTAAGTTATCGTAGAGAAACCTCCTAGTCAAAACTTCAAGAAATGTCTTAGCCTTACTAGGAGCATGTTTTAGAGCGTCAGCTACATCTCGCGCGTAGCTTTTCATAAAGGCTTCTTCAAGCTTATCTGCCGTAATAGGTGGTGTTAACTCAGAGAGCTCTACCGCATACCTAGTGTCTCGAAGCCTTGAAACAAGTTCGTCTAAGCTACCTGCTTCGCTTAAAGACAGAAACAAGCTCTTAGGAATTAATACCCCCTTTCTAGCCGAAACTTGAGTTATCACATAGGCATACTGTCTCGCCTTACTCAACTCTTACTCCCCACCTTTAATGACCACGGATACAACATAGTCAGCAGCTTTTTCAACTCTATCGCCAACTACCTTTTGAAGCTTCTCAACTTCCTTAGCATGCTCCTTTAAAATTTCCTCGCGCTTAGCTTTTGCCTCTTCAATAGCCTCCCTAATCAACCTCTCTCCTTCTTTCTTGGCGAGCTCCTCAGCTTTGACTTCAAGTTCATATGCGAACTCTTCAGCTTTCCTTACGATCTCCTCAGCTCTAGCCTTAGCTTCCTCTTCAACAGCCTTCGCAACCTCTTCAATTTTTCTGAGCTTTTCAGCTATGTCGCGTGCCGACAAGGTAAAGCCCCCTTTTAGGCTCAAACTAATCTCAAAATATCTCTTTAAGGCTTTCTCGCAGCAGTAATATAGCCTGTATGCCCTATCATTAAGGTTTGAGGTCTAGTTTCACCACTCCTAACCTTATACTCCCTGACGATAGCTTCAATTACGCTCACGTCTACAAAACCAGCTTTCTCCATAGCCTCTACAAGCTTTTCAACTTGATTAATAGTTGGGTTAAAGCAAACCATAAATCCTCCATGTCTAAGAGCACGATGAGCGTGTTCGGCTACAAGCCAGGGCGTGGGCATGTCCAACATAACGCAATCCACATCGCTTTCATCAATACCAGCTGTTATGTCCTTGAGCTTTAACTCAACATATCCATCTAATCCAAGTTTCTTAATGTTCTTAGCTGCTTGTTTCAAGAACTCCTCTCTAATCTCATAGCTATAGACCCTGCCATCCGGTCTGACGTGGTAAGCTAAGAAGCTCGTCAAAGCACCACTGCCGGTCCCTGCCTCTACTACTCGGCATCCTGGGCCTACATTTCCAAGCATTAGCATAAGCGCCATATCCTTCGGATAAATAATCTGCGTCTTTCTAACGATCTTATATATATGGTCAATTAATGAAGGCTTAACTGCTAAAAAAGAGACTCCCATACTAGTTTTTATCTCACAGCCATACTCCATACCGATTAAGGAGCTTATGTCTACGACCCCCTTATGTGTGTGAAAAACCTTGCCCTCCTCTACCTTAACTAGCCACTTCCTCCTCTTATCCAAGTAGAGCATTACGTGATCTCCATGCGAAATCTTCTCGCTCAAGACTTTCCACGCTCTAAAGACATCAGGCAAAAGAGCACTTTTATACCTTAGCTGCAATGTGTTAAGAAAAGGAGGTATAGAATATTATTAGAGGTTAGGAAAAAGAGCTTAATACCCAACAAACACTACTTCGCTTGGCTTACCTCTCTTAAAGAATTTTTCAGGTATTTCATAAACTTTCTTAAACTCCCCATGTTCTCCTGGCCTTATCTCAACTTTCTTTTCAAAGCCAAGTTTAGTAAGTAGGTCGCCGATTTTACTCATCACCGAAGAATACCTAGAAGCGTAAACGATCCCTCCTTTGCCATTCTCCCATAGCACGAAACCCTCCGTAGCGCCTTTATGCATAAAGGCCAACTTAACGTCCTTGCCTATAACCATGAACGCTGCTGTGTTATTGCCTTCCACCTTGTCAAATAAGATGTCAAGCGCTTTATCAACTCCATAGGCATTAACTAGCATATCAAAGTAATGTGCTAAGACCTCTGAACCGCAAATCTTTCCTTTCTCCTCCGTAGCTAGCCTATGTTCAGAACTAAGCTCGCTTCTAATTTCAGATAAGTTTGTCACGTTACCGGCGTGAGATGATATAACCTTGACATTAGGATTACATGAGACTATGTACGGCTGAAGATACTCAAAGTACTTAAGCGTGTCCCACCAATACTCGTCATACACGCCTCTCACATGGCCGATGTAAATGTTTGAGTAAAGCTGTGTCAACTCGCCAAACTCTTCTTCCAGCTTAACAGCTATGTTAACGCACGGAGATCCTATAGCCCTAGCTTGCCTCAGAAGCCACTTATCACCCCAGTAAATTAAGAGCCCTGCACCGGATTTCCCAATGGATAAGCCGTGAGGCTCAATGGACTGATCCTCTTCAATAGCCCATAAACCTCTAACAGCACTTTTGAAATCTATATCTTCGTAGGCAACGTAGCCGAAAATCCCGCACATGTTCATCAACCAGGTCTAAAAACTGATTTGTAGTTTTGTGCAACGCTTATAATTAAGCTTTAACGTCTTTGCTGCAAAGTTAAACTGTCCAAGACTCCATCTTGTAAGCCATGTCCCAAAACATGTACTCAAATCTACTAGCTGTCTTGAATATCTTGGAAAGCTTATCGTAGCTAAAAGCCTCGATGTAAAGTTCTTCCACAAGCTGTTTAAGCATTTCAACTAGCCTTAGGTAGTCATTAGATAGGTACACCTTAGCCCACTCAACATAAAGCCCAACGCGATTATCTTTCAACTTCTCCTCATGGTGCTGAGCAATTTCGGCGTAGCTCCAAAAACATGGAAGCGTGGCTATAAGCCCCTCTAACACGCTGTTTAATGCACACGTTGATATTAAGAAGCTAGTATAAGAAAGGTTTGTTGGAGCAACTTCAGCCTTAACAGCTTCTTCAAGTGTAAGCCCAAGCTTAGCTAAAAGCTTCTTATAGCTTTCAAGCTCAGTCGTAGCATCTAAGTAAGCTATCTCCAAAACCTTTTGGGCTACCTTAAAGTCGTCTGCTTTAGCTGCCATAATGCTATAGCACTTAGCCATGGCAACTAAGTAGTTATAATCTTGAATAGCGTAGAACTTGAACTTTTCAAGGGGCAAAGAACCAGAGTACAGCTCAACTACGAAGGGATGTTCCTTAATCTTACGCCAAATAGCATCAGAATCAGCTCTTAACCTCTCGACAACCCCCAAACATTAAACCTCCTAGAATAGCTAGACAAACTATAATAGTGAAAAGCTATTTAACTTCTCCTTAACGCTTTTCCAAAAGCCTTGTAGAAGTTAGCTTCGATGGACAAAGCCAACTCTTCAACAGAAATAGCTTTATGCTCGGCTAATAACCTAATCGCATCAGCTATCATATCAGGTGAAAGCCTCCTACCTCTATACACGTAGGGACCATCGCTTTCAGACAATAAACACTTAACATCAGCTTCGACAACAGCCTCTAAGTGCTTAGGCTGAATTGATATAGACGGGTTTACAGTAACGTAAAACCCCGCTTCTTCGATTTCTTCAAGTAAATCTAGAGGACCGGTATACCAATGCAGTAAGGCTATGTTAACTTCATACTTTAGAAGTAAGTCAAAGACCTCTTTCCAAGCATCTAAGGCATGGGCGTTAACGACCAAGTCGTATTCCCTGGCCATATTTAAGAAAAACTTAAAAAACTCAAGCTGCTTACCATAGCTTTCAACGTAAAATCTCTTATCAAGGCCTATCTCACCTAAGCATCTAATGTCATCTCTATCTCTTAAGAGAAGCTTAAACTCCTCTAAGACTGTCGCGTCAGAGCTTCCAACTTGCCAGGGATGAACTCCTACGCACGGAATCACATTTGAAAACTTTTCAGCTAATTCGAGTGTCTTAAGAGAAGACTCGTAGTCGTCAGATACAGCTACGATGACGTAGTCCTTAAACTTCTCAACTTCGTCCAAGCTAAATTCGTGAAGGTGGCAGTGGGCATCGTATATCTTCATCAAGAGCCTAGACGTGAAAAAAGTAGCTAATAAACTCTCTCATACGTCTATAAGCTAACATATTATCGACAGTAGACGAAAACAGCAAAGCTGAGCTTGTAAAATCCATGGCAGGCGTCCGTCGCTTAGCGAAAAGCCTAATTACTTTAAACCACATTATTCATAATGGGGTTTGGCTTGAAATCAAAGGAATCAGCGCTAGTCCTCCCTTTTGAAGAGCTTCGCAAAGATGACGTTGCTCTGGTTGGAGGCAAATGCGCAAACCTAGGCGAGATGATATCAGCAGGCATACCAGTACCGCCAGGTTTTGCGATAACAGCGACGGCGTACAAGCTTTTTATAGAGAGAACAGGGCTCAAAGACAAAATATTCAGCTTGCTAAAAAACCTAGATATTAATAACCTACAACGACTACACGAGGCTTCAAACGCTATAAGGAAGATGATTGAAGAAGCCCCCATGCCGCCAGAACTTGAAGGAGCAATAAGGCAAGCATATCGCCAACTAGCAGAAAAAGTAGGGGTCAAAGAACCAGAAGTAGCTGTTAGAAGCAGTGCTACAGCAGAAGACCTGCCTGGAGCAAGCTTTGCGGGGCAACAGGAATCATATCTCTTTGTGAAAGGAGAAGAGGACCTGTTAAAGTACGTGAAGAAGTGCTTCAGCTCATTATTTACAGCTAGAGCCATAACCTATAGAGAGGAAAAAGGCTTCAAACACGATAAGGTCTACTTAAGCGTAGCTGTACAAAAAATGGTTAACAGCAAAGCGGCAGGCGTAATGTTCACAATAAACCCGGTGACAGGAGACCCTAATACCCTAATAATAGAGGCGGCTTGGGGTGTAGGGGAAACAGTTGTAGGAGGGAAAGTGACGCCAGACGAATATGCGGTAGACAAAAACCAGCTTAAGATACTTGACAAGAAGATAGCGACTAAGAAGATCATGGCAATACGCTCTAAGAAAGGGGCATTAGCAGAGGAAGTGGAAGTTCCTAAAGAGCTACAAGACAAGCAGGTGTTAACTGACGAACAGATCATACAATTGGCAAGACATGGAATAGCGATAGAACGGCACTATCAGCATCCACAAGATATCGAATGGGCACTAGACAGCGAGACAAACCAGCTGTATATAGTTCAATCGAGGCCAGAGACCGTTTGGAGCTTGAAAAAACTGGAAGAAAAACCAGCTGCGGCTAAGCCAGTGACAGTAGAGAGGAAGATCATTGTAAGAGGGTTACCTGCATCACCAGGCTATGCTATAGGTATAGCGCACGTCATAACAGATGTGTCGAAAATAGCTGAGTTCAAAGATGGAGAAGTGCTTGTAACTATCATGACGTCACCAGACTGGGTACCTGCTATGAGGAAGGCAAAGGCTATAATAACCGACAGTGGAGGTATGACGTCACATGCAGCTATAGTGAGCAGAGAATTAGGAATACCATGCATTGTGGGGACTCAAACAGCTACTAAGAAGATTAAGACAGGGCAGACAATAACGATAGACGCAACACAAGGAATAGTTTACGAAGGGGAAATACCACTAGAAAAGCCAGCTGAAGTCAGGGTAACGCCAAAAGCAGAAGCAGCCATAGCCCCAGAACAGCTAGTAGAGCTATACCCACCAACAGCTACCAAGATCTACATGAACCTAGGAGAGCCGGAAGCTATACACAAATACATACATTTACCATTTGACGGAATAGGCTTAATGAGGGTTGAGTTCATCATAGCAGACTGGGTAGGGGAACATCCGCTGTATCTCATTGAAATAGGACAACCAGACAAATTCGTCGATAAGTTAGCAGAAGGAATAGCAATCGTAGCTAGAGCAATATACCCCAAGCCAGTTGTGGTGAGATTTAGCGACTTTAAAACTAACGAGTATAGAAAATTGAAAGGAGGAGAAAAATATGAGCCTCCTGACGAAGCCAATCCCATGTTAGGATGGAGAGGGGTTTCAAGATATATTTCACCACAATATGAGCCTGCCTTTAGACTTGAGTGTAAGGCGATTAAGAAGGTTAGAGATGAATGGGCTTTAAAGAATGTGTGGGTTATGCTGCCCTTTGCTAGGACGACGTGGGAAGTTAAGAAGGCGCTTAAAATCATGGAAGAAGAGGGGCTTGAACGCGGAGCTGATATGAAGATTTGGCTAATGGCTGAGGTACCGTCAGTCATAGTCCTTGCAGATGAATTTGCAAAGCTCTGCGACGGCTTTAGCATCGGAAGCAACGACTTAACCCAGCTAACTTTAGGCACTGACAGAGATTCACCGGTGTTGCCTGCCATCGACCCACGATACTTTGATGAACGTGATCCAGCTGTACTGCGTAGCATTGCTCACTTAATTAGAGTCGCACATGAAAATGGCGTAACCGTAAGCATTTGTGGTCAAGGTCCCAGCGTGTTCAGCGATCTCACCGAGTTTTTAGTTCGCTGCGGCATTGATAGCGTTAGCGTTAATCCTGATGCTGTTGTTCGTACGCGCAGACTTGTTGCTAGTGTCGAGCGTAAAGTTATGTTAGAGCGCCTCGCTAGGCTTGATAAATCTGGAGATGACGTGTTAAACAGGCTTTTCAAGTCATAGCTTCCCTAATTTTATTGCGAAGTTCTCCTCTCCTTACGTTACGTTATTATACTTAAAACACGCTTTCATGTAGTTTAAGTGAGGATATCCTCATAAAAAGCCAAACCTAACGTTGTGCCATTGAGTTATTCTTAAATCGGTATTTCCTTCTAATTCAGTTTAATTATCTAATAAGTGAAGTTTTCTTACAAAAAATTGATAAATTCATGTTAAGTTATGTTTAGATAATAAGTAGAAAAAGCGCTCTCAGCAATTCTTATTAGATTGAAAGTTGATACTCCAGACTGTATGGGCAAAGGTGCAGCTATAGTACTTTCTCTGATATTTCTCTCAACCTTTTCACTAATCCTACTATACTATCAGTCCGCTACTTCAGCTGAAATATGTCTAGATTCACTAAACATAGGGACTACTGACATCGTTAGTGCCTTACTATCCCGTCAGCTAAGTATTGACATATACCTCAAGATATATGGAAAAGGTTTGATCTCGGTTCCTGTTAAAGACCTTCTTCTTAAGGTGTACTTAGAAGATATATATCTTGGAACCGTAGAATCTATCGGAGGTTTCTCAATACCTTCTAGTGGAAATGTGGAGACCGTTCATTTATTGGCAACATTAGATTTATCTCACATATCTTTAAGTAAAATACAGACCCTTGTTAGCACTATTCAGGAGTATAATCGAGAGGTAAAGATAAGATTAACAGGATATGCTGATGTTATTTTCATGATTTTCACACTTTCTATTCCTTTGTCTATTGAGCAATATTACATTATTGGTACTCAAAAACCAGTAATTGAAGTGACATGGAATGCTACATCCGCTTTACCTGGCGATTCTGTAGCTTTTACAGCGTACGTTGAAAACGCATATAGAGGACACGAACTCTCTGGAACTCTGACCTTGATTGTGAAGGAGGATCTGCCATTTGTAGCAGACAAGGAGGCACAACGTTATACTATTGATGTGTCCTTACAGCCACGCATGCAGACCTCCATAATTAAAACGTTCGATGTGTACTACACAGATAATCTTAGAGGTTTCTTTATAGAAGCGCTTTGGAACGGTGAAAAAGTCTATACGATGCCCTCGTCATATCCCCCTAGATTAGAGGTTTATCAACCTCAACTTAAAATCCTGGATGCTTATTGGGTTTCAGACTCGATGAAAGTTTATTCTGTTAAAGAGGGTGACTTAGTTCATGCTAATGTGTTAGTGTCAGCTTATGGTGATTTCTCTGACATTGTAATATTTGAGGTTAAATCAGACAAGATAATGCTTCCTGATGAAACGGTGATTTCGAAAAGTTACTCAGTTTCTTTATCATCTGGAGAAACTAAGCTACTAAGCTTGTCCTTTATTGCACAAAGAGATCCATTTTCAAGAGGATATTACATGAAAGTTTCTTGGAAAACAGACTCTTGGACTATGGAAACTTCATACCCTCCAAGATTATCTGTCGTAACTGAAGCGACTCCTTCTCCGCCAACTGAGGGTTACTTGTCTGTGGTGGATTATTACTGGACCAGTTATAGTCCATACGGAACACAAGTATATGAAGTTTCAGACAAGACTCCGATCTATGCTCATCTCATCATCAAGGCTGTAGGAGGTCCTTACACAGGTGTTGTAAAGCTTGAAGTTCGTCAGGATAACATAGCGCTTCCCGATATCACTGTAGCTTCAATATCTAAAACTCTCCAGCTATCTGAAAATGAGCAATATGATTTATGCATTTCTTTTACGGCAGAACACCACTTTTACTCAAGAGGGTATTTCATGCGAGCCACATGGAATAATACTACTTGGGAAATGCCTAATAGCTATCCCCCAAGGCTTTCGGTTCATTCTTAAATGGTCCACGTAATTGCCAACTGGGGCTTAGGGTTATTGAAATTGTAGGGGAAAAGGAGGGTAAAGGAAAAATATGAGAAAGTTAAGACTTTGAAAATTTTTCTCGAGGAATCATCCAAAGTTAAGTAAACGTCTAATTTTCATCAACATACACACTTAATGTGTTTAAGATATCATATTAATAACAAGACCTTTATCATTTCACATCCAGAGTAGAGTTTAGGTTTAGCTACTCAATTAAGCACTCAACTTAAGCAATCTGGCTATAAATCGAATTGGGTTATGAATATTACTATAAGCTCCTTTGACGGGTTTATGGGCTTAGGCTTTTATGCTTCTTCCTCAAGTTTCTTTTTCTTAGAGGTGATCTTATGGAGATAAAAGAGTTTGAAGAACGTGTTATTAACAGAGTTTTAGAAGTTGAAAGAAAACTCGCTGAAGAAGCTTTGAAAGTCGTCTTAAACTTCATTAAAGAGAAAGGCGTAGCTCATCATGGCGGCGTCATATGTCCTGAAATGATCATGGCTGAAGAAAAGCGTCCTTTGATTAGGCGCATGATACCAGTGGTCTTGACTGCTATGTGTAGAGAGGGGCTTCTAAAGCTTAATCCAGAGCTTACGCTAGAGTGCGGCGGAATCATACATTACGAGGTGCTATTGGGCACAACGTAGCTTTTCTCAGTGAAAATTATGCTAAACCTTCTAAGCCTCCAAGTAAAACAATTAATTACTTTTTCACAGGCAAACGGATTTTTCAAATCTCTATGATGCTTTGCTACAAATAAGTGAGTAGGCCCTGATGATAATTAATGACTGAGAAAGCGAGGTAGACTAACAACCTTTATTTGTAAATAAGTTTGTCCTGTTCAAATTGCCATGTATAACCAGGAGATCTTTAATTCAGGAGCACATCTGTTTTTGAGGGTTTTAAGGCATATATGGGATCTTGGTTTTCAAATGGCTAAAAGCATTGCTATGCTTTTACAGCAATACGGCATCAAGTCTGGCAACCTATTAGATTTAGGATGTGGTATTGGGCGAGTCGCTATACCATTAGCTAAGATGGGATATAACGTAATAGGCGTAGATCGCACAAAGTTGTTTATTGACGAAGCCAACTTACAAGCTAAGAAATTTAAAGTTGAAGACAATGTTAAGTTCATAAACTGTGATTATAACCAGCTTCTTGAGAAGCTTAGAGGCTTAAGTTTTGATGGCGTTATAAGCGTTTGGACTTCAATAGGCTTTGGATCTGAGGAAGATGATGTTAACGCTTTGAAGCAAGCACTGAACCTTTCAAATGACAATGCAATATTGATACTCGAGGTTGAGAACAAGCTTAGATACGCTGGTCCTCCTAAAAAGTGGGTTGAACGTTATGATGATCTGATAGTTTATCGAGAGGGTTTTTTAGGAGAGGATTCCAGATGGAGATCTAAATGGACTTTCTATTCTTCTGAAGGGACTTTTCTAGGCGAATACGGTGATGATGTGAGATTTTATAGTTCAGAAGAGCTCGTAAGAATTGTCGAGAAAGCTGGCTGGTCAGCAATCACGTTGTTTTCGGACATATTTTCGCTTAAGCCGTTTAACCCTGATTCCAATAACATAGTGTTAGTGGCTAAGAAGCTCTAGCTCCTTAATAACCATTGGTCTTAACAGTGAGAAACGTTCAGCATAGCGTACACCTACCTTAGCTCCCCAAAATCTATTTTGCACTTCAACGTTAGATGCAATGTCTCTAAGCCATTCGATTTGAGACTTATGACGCCTTATTGCTTCAAGCTTAACGTCCATGACATCAGAGATGTCTAAGTAAATATTTCCAATACCAGCAAGTAACACATTTTTCACCGTGTGTGGCTTTCCTTCGACTTCGGCGTTTGGTAAACCTGCTATATGGACAGCTTTTCTAACGAGCCAATACGTTGTCACATGGTCTGGGTGATACTCTCTGGGATGATGTGTTATGACGATCTTCGGCCTAAATAAGCGGATGGCATAAGCTATCCTAAGCGCCGCTTCCCAGCTATTTTCAAGTTTAGAATCTTCAAAGCCAAGCATCATAAGTTTGGCTTTGAGGATCTTAGCAGCTTCCTCAGCTTCGCGCTTTCTTTCCTCAACTAAAACGTCTCTGGGCTTATGTGCGCTACCGAGCTCTCCTTTTGTCACAATGACAATAGCGCTGCCAGGGCTCTTAGCTAAGGCTCCACCAGCCATAATTTCGGCATCATCAGGATGTGCGCCCACAACCATCAAGGTCATATGATGCTACACCTCTCAAACACTTTAATAAGACAATTTTCATCTTATTAGCTGCCTTATCCCATGTGAAATGGCATGCGAGCTCACGCACCTTTGGGCTATTGCCGTTGCCATCATGTATTAGTTCAAGTATGGCTTTAGCCCAAAGTTCGGGTTTAAGATCCACATACACTACTGCATCGTTCCAAAGTCTCTTAAAGACATCAAGCCTGCTCGTTATAGCTAGCAAGCCACAAGCTAAAGCTTCAAGTAGTGATTGGCAGAAAGTCTCTCCTTTAGAGGGACATAAAAATATCTTAGCCTTGTTCAGCAACTGAGGTACATGTTCGTAGTCCACCCAGCCATAATAATACACACCCTTAAGATGTCGAAGCAACTTAGAGTTTTGGCTTCCTCCATCCCCCACAATACCAAGCTTTGCATCGGGTTTTTCTTTTAACACAATAGACCACGCCCTTAACAACACGTCAATTCCCTTTTCCCAAGAAATTCTCCCAACGTATATGCAGTCAAGCTCTTTTTTTAAGCTCATAGGCTTAAATAAGGATGGATCTATACCGCTTTCAATAACATGAACTTTGTCAGCAAGCTTTCTTGCATATCTTAGCAGTTTTTCTTTAACGGACTGGCTTGGCACAACTATAGCTGTGGCATGAGAGGATATCTTCATTGTAAGATGTGAAAGCACCTTTTGCAAACCACTGAACTCCCACAATCCTTGAAAAGTACAAATCCAAGGCTTCTTAGCTAACGTTCGCAAAGCAAAACCAGCCAATACGCCTCTAAGATTTTCATCACTATACGCAACATCAATGCACCTTCTAGAGCTTAAAGCCGTGAAAATGACTAGAAGCGCAAAGCAAGCTTCTCTAAGCGTCTTAGGCAAATTAGGTGGGAGTTTAACAGCTAATACGCGAGCTTTAGGAAGTTTACGTAGGTGCTTCAGCAGAGTCTTGTTGCTGATAGTCTTAACATCCGATAAGATGAGTATGTTGACATCGGGCATCCTACTAAAAATTTCTATAAAGCGTATTATTCCTCCCGTCAGAACATCGCTTTGAATAACGTGTATTAATCGTATCGCTCCCCCACGTGGGGGAGCTTTACAGCCACTACTATCTGAATCTGAGTCCTCCACACCCCTACCTCCTAATCGGAGGGGTCGCCTTTTCTTTTCTTCTCATAATATAAAAGCGTTATCTTTTGTTAAATATACAAG
>Ga0180301_10002624_pt1 | contig 14165 bp, 21 predicted proteins | sample GuaBasSediGuay16_FD_121797 | JGI IMG/M metagenome (GOLD analysis project Ga0180301, IMG submission 121797) | Subseafloor sediment microbial communities from Guaymas Basin, Gulf of California, Mexico - Guay16, Core 4569-2, 12-15 cm | ecosystem: Environmental > Aquatic > Marine > Hydrothermal...
GTTACATCGGTTAACGATAGAAAAATAGTCTTTAGAACTGAAGTTCGCTGTAACAACACATTAATTCTTGAGGGAACACATGTAAGATACATTGTTGATAAGGAGAAATTTCTTAAGAAAATTAATAAAGCTAGGAAACGCTAAAGAAAAACAAAGCAGTAATAATGTCTCTTAATTTGCAAAAAGATACTGAAAACACATAACAATGTAGTCTCATTTAACATTTTTCACAGCGCTTCCTACGTGGTCCATGCCGTCTATAAATGCATGATTCAACATAGGATAGCCTATACACCCCATATACTGTAACAAGTATGTTTCTGCTCAAACACTCTACCCGTACCATAGGCTCTAATCTACATTCCCTTTAAACATTGTCAAGAGGATTCTTTGACAGTTCAATTAAATACGGTAGTGAAGTAGTAATTTAAGGAGGTTAGGTATGAAAACGATAGGTATAGTAGGAGGTTTAAGCCCTGAATCAACAGTACTCTACTATACTACCATTGTTGAAGAGTATAGGAGGAGATGCGGTAACGAAGAATATCCGGAAATAGTAATTTACAGTGTTAATTTTGGTAAATTCACACGCTTAATGGAGGAAGGTAGGTTTGAAGAAGCAGCAAACATCATTATTAAAGCAGTTAAATCGCTTCATAAAGCTGGAGCTGATTTCGCAATAATATCCGCCAATACCCCCCATATGTTCCTCAGCAGACTATTAAGAGAATCTCCAATACCAATAATTAGCATCATAGATGCTTTAGCTGAAAAACTAATTCAGGACAACATAGGGAAAGTTGGACTGTTAGGTACGAAATTCACGTTAACACAGCAATTCTACGTTAAAGAACTTAGAAAATACGGCATAGAAGCACTAGTACCCGATAGTAAAGGTATTGAAATAGTGAATAGGATAATATATGAGGAACTCGTTAAAGGCATAATAAAGGATTCTTCAAGAGAGAAGCTTTTAGCAGTAGCTAAGGAGCTTATTAGGAGAGGTGCTGAAGCCATAGCCTTAGCATGTACGGAATTGCCTTTAATTCTCAAGGACGGTATGGGAGGCATAAGGTTTTACGATACAGCAAAAATACACGCTATAAAAGCTTTAGAATATGCTCTAAAATGAATTATTAATTAGGGGTTTAAGACTATGGAGCTTAAGAAAGTGTTTGATGGAAGTAATTGGTGTATTTACTATTTGAAAATAGACAATTTCGTACCTGACTTACATGGGCTAGGTGAAGTTTTAGAGAAACTTTCAAACGTAGGTAAGGTTGTAGCTATAATACCTAATATCGGACTTACCAAGACAAGTATTTTCTTCGGAACAAGCTTTCAAGGAGTTAAGGGATTAGCTATTGTTCTTGAGAAAAAGAAGGTTTTCGAAAAACCGCCAAACAACTTATGATGCTACTTTTCCTAAAAACTCTGAAGGTAATTGCCGTTACATGGTAAGAAAGCATTTAACGAAGTGATTATTATCTATTTTCCTAAGTTCTGGTTCTTCTTTTCTACATTTTTCTGTTGCAAACAGGCATCTAGGATGAAACCTACATCCAGGAGGGGATTTACAGGGTTTACTGAAATACCTTCAGATACTATTGGCTCCCATGGTTTTTAGGATCCGGTAGAGGATACGCCGATATGAGCGCTTTAGTGTGCGGGCGTATAGAGTTCTTGAGCAGTAATTTCTTATCTACTATTTCAACTATCTGTCCTAGGTACATTACTGTGATTCTATAGCCTATGCATCTTGCAATAGCTAAATTATGGGTTATGAAGAGGTATGTTAGAAGAAACTTTGTTTTAAGTTTCTTTAGCAAGTTAAGTATTTGTGCTTGAGTAGATACGTCAAGCATTTAAGTTAGTTCATCAAATATTAGGAATTTGGGCTCCGTAATTAATGCTACAGCTATAGTAACTACAACCAACACTATCGCTATAGCAACTCCTAACAACTTCTTAGAGAGCATATGTTTTACACTCATTTTATCCTTTTAAGCTTGTCTAATAAGGGTTGCAGAAGCTATATAAGAATTTTTCATTTAACTTCTTTTTTACCTTACATCTTCGGAAATATGTATTATTTCAATTATTGGAGAAAACCGATTTTGTAAAAATTTCTCAAGCTCCTACTTAACTCATTTTTGTACTGTATTGTTCTTCTTTAACATTTTCTAGTTTTTCCACTATATCTTTTAGGAACTTTTTTGCTCTAGTAAATGCTTCAATACCTTGCTTTGTAGGTTTATAGACTTTAACTCCATTTACCCTCTCTGTTTTGAGAAGTCCCTCTCTAACCATTCTGTAAAGTACGGTATATACCGTAACTGAGGGAACTTTTATGTCGAAAACTCTTCTCAACATGATTCTAACTCCGTAAGCGTAACTCGGTTTTTCAGCCAATATAGCTATTATAAACATCCACAAGTTTTCAACAGTTAATTTTCTACGGAGTCTTTTCTCAGCTTTTAACATATAGCTCGCCTCTACATTCCCCATTTCAACCTTAAAAAGTTCAGCATATAAATATTTTAAGAAACATATTTATCCGAAGAAATATATCTCACTAGAGATATTGTGGAACACATTCTATTCCGATAAACGGGGGGTGCTATTTTATGGGTAAAATAAGGGTTGGTATAATAGGTGTAGGGAACTGTGCTTCAGCACTTGTTCAAGGAACATTTTACTATAGGAATATAGATGCAGACTTCATACCTGGATTAACATATCCTAAACTCGGAGGCTACAGCGTAGACGATATTGAGTGGGTTGTCGCTTTCGACGTTTCGGAAAAGAAGGTTGGTAGAGACCTTTCAGAAGCAATATTTGCACCACCAAACATTACGCCTAAGTTTGCTGAAGTACCTAAGCTCGGCGTTATGGTTCATAGAGGACCTGTAATGGACGGTGTAGCTCCACACATGGAAGACTCATTTAAACCTATTAGGTCAGGTGGGGAACCAACAGTTGATGAAGTAGCTGACATAATAAAGGAGAGTAAAGCAGACATTGTGATAAACTTCCTACCTGTTGGAAGTGAAGAAGCAACTAGATTCTACGCTGAAGCCGTTAGGAGAGCTAATGCAGCATTCATAAACGGTATTCCAGTGTTTATTGCAAGCGATCCTACAGGGCATTGGCCTAAACTCTATGAGGAAGCCGGTTTACCCTTAGTAGGAGACGATATTAAGGGTCAAATAGGTGCAACAATACTTCATAGAACACTTGTAGCACTACTTTACCAGAGAGGCGTAGTTGTCGAGGAATCGTATCAGTTAAACATTGGAGGAAACACTGACTTCTTAAACATGACCGTTGAGGAAAGACTTGCAAGTAAGAGAATAAGTAAGACAAGAGCTGTCACTAGCATATTGCCGTACGGTGAAAAATTGGAGAAAGAAGGGAAAATAAGAATTGGACCAAGCGACTACGTACCATTTCTAGGGAATACTAAAGTAGCATACATATACATTAAAGGTAGAAGTTTCGCAGATTTCCCAGTAACAATAGAGGTTAAACTAACAGTTGACGATAAAAGCATGTTCGCTGGCGCAATGATAGACGCTATTAGAGGAACCAAAATAGCTTTAGACAGAGGAGTTAAAGGTATTGTTCCAAGCGTATCAGCATTCTTCTTCAAGCATCCACCAGTACAAGCGCCAAACGATGTTGAAGCTAAGAAGTGGTTTGAAGAATTTATCCAAGGAAAAAGACCTAGGTAAAAACTTTTTCTCACTTCTGCACCTCTTAAACTAACATGTTGCAGTAATATGCATAACCTATTTCTTTCCCAACTAAACAATATTAGAACGGCCCAAGAATTAGCTAAGTTACTATTTAGAAAATGGCTTAGCTGTTCAAGTACATTATGGAGCACGTTTCAGCCATGGTCTTAAGCCGCGAACTAGTACATAGTGTTTATGAGGGAGGAGGTGTCGGCAGGCTTCCCTTACATTTCGAAAGTATCGAAAAAGAACATGAAGCTAAATCGGGAGATGTTCTTTTAGGTCATGGATGGATTTCTCTATGGGAAAACTGGTTCTACGATGGAGGACCTTTTAGGAGGCTTAAAGGCGAAAGCGTTAGCGAATGGGTTGATAGGTTAGATGTTGAGTCAGGGTTTAACTAGCCGAGTATCGATGAGGTTATTGAGTCTAGTTATGAGGGTTTCTGGGACAATGTTGAGCCGTTTAAGAATAAAGGTTTATTCATTGTCTATGAAATTATCGATCCTACGGAACATGCCGAATACTCTATGATGCCTCCTAGACCCGAGTCCGGATTTAAATATGACCTAGCATATCATAATTTGGACTTTGCAAAGTTACTCGTAGCTAACCGTAAGAAAGCAATCAGACTGTACGATATTCTTGCAGAATACACTTTAGATTTAGCTGAATTCGCTAGTGAATTGGAAATTGTAGATGCTGTAAGGGTTGCTGATGGCGCTTTCGCATATACGGGCTCAATATATCCTAAGTGGTTTATGGAAAACCACTATCTAAGGTGGCATAGGCTCTTTAGCAACGCTATTAAGCGTAGGGGTAAGAAAGCTATTCTACATTGCGATGGAGATGTTTTATCAATGAACTTCGTTGCTAAACTCGCCGAAATATATGATGGAATACATCCATTAGACGTTCACACTAAAAGCACTCCTGAATCGGCTATTCAATGGGCCATGAAGGTTGCTAGTATAAGGAGAAACATCGGGTGGAAAGCAGTTTTCCACGCAGGAATATCCATAGACCTAGTCGTTAACGATAGTGTTAGTGTTGAGGAATTCATTAAAACAGTTAAGTTCTTCATTCAACAGCACGGTATGAAAATGCTTGTGTTAAGCGTTACGCATAGACCTTATCCTGGTAGAAGCTTTAGCGAGCCTTTAGCTTTGGCTAAGGCGAATGCTGTAAGAAAGCTTATGGGGTTAAGTGAGATTAGGCTTTAATCCCGAATTTTTCCTGAACAAGCTTCCTAATCTTAGCTAAACCATCGTAAGCGTCTTTTCCGTAAGCGTCAGCACCTATTTTTCTAGCGAATTCCTCAGTGACTGGAGCACCGCCTACGATTACAATGTATTTGTCTCTTATCCCCTTCTCCTTTAGAAGCTTAACAACTTTACCCATGTTAAGCATCGTTGTTGTTAGAAGAGCCGAAATAGCTATTACTTGAGCACCGTGTTTTTCAGCTTCTTCAACAAACTTTTCCGCGGGAACATCTACGCCCAGGTCTATTACTTCGAAACCTGTTGCTTCAAGGAGTGTTGCAACGATAGTTTTACCTATGTCGTGCACATCTCCTTCAATAGTTCCTATAACAACTTTTCCCAAGGTTTCAGCTTTCTTCTCAGTAGCAAGCCTATCCTTAAGATATTTGTTGAATATGTCCTTGAAAACATCGGCTGCGAAAACTAGTTCGGCAAGAAAATACTCTCCCCGCTCAAACTTGTCGCCGATTTCCTCCATTGCTGGTCTAAGTGCTTTCTCAAGAACCTCAGCAGCACTATGTTTCTTCAAAGCCTCTTGAACAAGCTTTTCAAGCTCGTTAACATCTAGTTCTTCAAGATTCGCTAATGTATCCCTAATCTTCCTCAAAACATCCATTACTCTCTACACCGTAGTAACAGTCTTATTAAGGTGAAATAAAAAGCTGTCTCGAACGGTTGATTCAGAAACTATTATGAACCATAATTTCTTGCAAGTACCGAAAAAATAGCGTGATGAACTACTATATAAGGCAATATTATTACTTTGGGGGTATGTAGGTTTGCTGGTAAAGGTGAAAGGAGATCTAGTTAACATAAGTCTTGAAGATCTAATCAACTTTTACCCATGGTTCAAAAATATTGTTGAAGAGTTAAAGAAGCTCGAAGTAAATGTTGAACCTTTTAAAGCTAAGGGATTAGCCGAAGTCGAAATAGACTGCAATAGAGCTGTTTCCGAAATAGAACATATAACACCTCCTCCCGAGGAGGAGTGGAAACCGTACTACAGATTAGAGATAAAGGTGAACGATGTTGCCAAAATTAAAGTTCTTAATGTTGATGAAGCTCAAGTAAGGCTTTGGTGGAATAATGTTGAATTAGCGACAATAAATTTGTCCTCAAAGACCATAGAGAGCTTAACCGATCCCTCCTGGGATTTAAGGTTAAGTAGGGGTGAAATAAGATTTAGAGATTTAAGAAGAATAGTTAAGATAGTAAGCTATCTTAGAGGAAAAGGTTTTACATTATCGAAATATGCTGCTGAAACATTAGCTAAAATACATGAGAAAATGGGTGCTAAAAGTTTTGAAATAAAGCTTAAACTTACAATTATTGATCAAGAAAAAGTTCCGAACTACAATGAACTACTCAAGCACATATCAAATATCCTCGTAGACAAAGGCTTAGCTGTAGAAGAAACCAGAGGTACTAGGTTAATTGAAATGTTTGAGAAACCATTACCTTAAGGTGCAGGATAATCTAAAACCTTAACTTCCGAGACTTTAGAGTTGTCCTTAATGGCCTTAATAAATTGCTTAACATCTTCAACACTAGCATCCCTAAGTACAACAATAATTACTTTCAAAGTATTTGGCATTTCAGAGACCTCAAATAATATATTGTTGAATAACATAATATCCTTTCTTTTCTCTCTACACTAAGTGGTAAGTGTAAACTAACTTTTACTTTAAAAAGAACGTAAGTGGTCTTTGGCGACACCTAAATGCCTAAAAGAAAACTAAATGGCCCATTAAGATTGTTAGCGTACCTTCTTGAAATAGGGGAGGAAGTACCAATAATGAAAATACATTACGATACAGGACTACATTATAGAACAATCTATACCGCAATAGAAGTTCTTAAGAAAGCAGGGTTTATTAAGGAAAGATACGAGTTAGGGCCTCCGCTTAGACGATACGTTAGTTTGACTTCTAAAGGAATTGCTGCAGCAAAGCATGCTAGAGAAATTCTCAAACTTGCGGGTGAAATGTAGCATTTTTACATGCTAAGCATATGCTATTGATAATCTCCCTATTCCTAACGGTCTTCTCCGGCAACATATTAACCAAACATTATCCGCTTCGGCAATGTAGGTTTCCTTCGTACCATAAGTCTCATTTGTCTAAAAGGAAACCCACTAGGTTTTATGCATTTTAGATGTGGTTATGGTTAAGAACAGTTTCTTAAATGTTAAACTACTCTAATGAAAATATTCCTCTTAAAATACTTTAAAGGCACAATGTCATAGTGTGCGTAAAGGGTTCTTGCTTTTTCATGAGTTATAAGTTCTCCACTAAGATATTTTACATCATTGCTTTCCTCTAGGGGAACATCAATATTATTAGTATACATACCTTGTATAACATTGTAGGAAACACTGTATGCGGGTACCTTACTATAGTAGCTAGCTATAGCGTATGTTAGAGTTCCCGTCCTTCCAGCCAATTTGTCGCCGAAACTGATACCCTCCGTTACCATTAACTTTATATCGCCTTTCCACATGAGATAGCCTACCATGTTATCGGTAACTACAATTACCTTAGCTCCATTATCTGCTAGTGTTTTAGCTACAAGTTTTGCCTGAACAAGATACGGTCTAAACTCTGGAATGTAAATTTTACATTTAGACTTAACTAGTTCTTCAAGAACTATGCTATTTGAAACACCATGTATAACTACGTTTCCTTCACGGTCTTTTAGGATGTCTCCTATTTCTCTAAACGTTTTCTCTTCAGAACCAATTATTTCTTTAAGAGCATGCTCTGCTTTATCGCTAAGTAGTTCGGCTATGTTTGTAAGAGCATGCTTATCCCCTAATTTCTCCCTTAGAAACCTTAAGCATTCACTATCTAGCGTAAGTATTTTAGCTAGAGCTTTAAACACATCAGTAAATCCTAGAATACCGTGCTTAACAAATAGTTTCACCAGTTCCCTACACGTTTTAACGCTAACCTCCCCATCTGGGGTAATGACTTTAACTTCTCTTTCCCTTAGCTCTAGGAAGCTTAGTTTAGAAGTCAATTCTCCACAGCCCCCTATGCTTCCTTGCTAACTGAGGTGTTACTATTCCGTAGCTTGTTATGAATGCTGTAATGTATTTTGCAGGTGTTACATCGAATGCTGGATAAACTGCTTCTACGTTTTCGGGGTAAAGCCTTTTCCCATGAAGCATGTATATTTCCTCTTCCCTCCTATACTCTATGGGTATTTTCTCTCCACAACATGTTTCAAGGTCAATGGATGTTACCCACACATAGAATGGTATGTTGTATTCGAAAGCGGCTAAAGCTATCTGGTATGTTCCTATCTTGTTAGCTATGTCCCCGTTCCTAGCGCATCTATCACTACCAACTATTACGGCATCGACTAGTCCTTCACTAATAACTGTCGCGGCCATGTTGTCGGGTATTAGCTTTACTTCGAAACCGTCCTCTATGAGCTCCCAAACTGTAAGTCTTGCCCCCTGAAGGTATGGTCTAGTTTCCGTAGCTATGAAGCTAACGTTTTTCCCCTGCCTCCTACATTCCCTACCTACCAAAACCATTCCGCCGCTAATATTGCAGTGTGTTAGAACAGTGTATCCGTCCTCTAAAACCTCTGCTGCGTGCTTTGCGAAACCAAGTTTCCTATCGAAGTATTCTTTAACGAAAAGAGCTACTCTATGCTCTGCTTCTTCAAAATCCCTTTTCCTAACGGGTTTCTCCATTAAACCATATATTTTCAATGCAATCTTCATTAGGGGAGCTGTTGGCCTAGCTGAACCAAGTTTTTCAGCAACCATACGTAGGTGGCTAAGTATTTCCTTAGGCTCTTTCTCTTTGGTTTTTCTAAGCTCAAGAACCATTGTGTTAACTATTGTTAGTGTTTGTCCTCCAGCACGGGTTCTCATTTCCTTTATAGCATTGTATGAGTCTATGTAGTTTCTGGATTCCAAATAAACTATTCTATGGGGTAGCTGTGTTTCGTCAAGAATGTAAACAGTGTTTCTCCTAATGTATGAGGCTCTCGCCAATGGAGGCATAATGTCCCAGTATTTCTCATAAACACCCTCTAGGACCATGGCTAAAGCCTCCATGATTAAAGATACCTTATTTGCCCAAGCTTTAGCTTATCTATTCTTATCCTTTTTGCTTCAAGCTCTCTAGGTAGCTTATAGAGTTTCGGCTCTAGCTACTCATGGTTTTCGACCAAGTACTGGAGTGCTGTAAACTGGCCCTAGCATTCCTACTTGTCTTTTCAAGAACGAGCATGAACCTTTTAGCTCACTCTATCTTTCTCTCACCTAAAGGCTAAAGAGAAGAATCCTTAATGATAGACTGTATGGATGAACACCTCAAACACTTAATACATGCATGATGGGTAATAAGTGGTTAATAGGTTATCCAGAGCCTCCTTACTTCAGGAACTTTTTCAAATTCCTTATCTTCAGAAACCAGTACTGAAATGCTGTTTGTCTCCATAGCTCCTAAATGTAAAGCATTGGATGGTTTAAGACCGTACTTAGTAATGTATTTTTTAGCTTTTTCAAATTCTTCCTCACCTATGCTAACTATTGCTACATAGGGTTTAACTATTGAGTCTATGAATTCTAATGTTAGGTTATAGGGTATTCCGTATTTTTTCTTAGATATGTAGATTAGCTCGTCAAGAACTAACGCATCAGTATACGTTTTATATTTGGAAATTGTTGAAATATAGAATTCTTCGTAAGGTATTCTCTCCTTAATGTCTGAGATAGTGTTTAAATACACGAGTAAGTTGGAGTCGATAAATGCCTTCATCATTCAAATTCCTCTTCAAGACCTATTGTTGCAAGTTCGCCTGGTACGGGTTCTTTTCGTTCCTTAATTTTGCTTATCTTTTTAACATGTTCTCTCAGTTTTTCTCTAATTACTTCAACATCCACTTTCCTTAGCGGTTTAAGAACAATACCGTCCTTTATTTCAACAAGCACCTCGTCCCCTTCCTCTATACCGACTGCTTCCCTTACGGATTTAGGAAGTATTATATAGCCTTTTCTCCCAACCTTAAGTTTAAGTACCAACCCGGTTCCACCATAGTTAAACTATGTAAAACCAATAATATTTATAACTATTTTATGTAACGCCAATCAGTTTGTTTTAGAAACAAAAATATTTCCCAAAAACAAAACAAGGTTGGTGTTTGGAAAGCAAATGTTCTCGTAAGGAACGGTAAAATAGAGTGTATTGGGGGATTGCGACTACGGGGACGTAGAAATAGATGCTAACGGAATGGTTCTAATGCCCGCTTTCGTAAATAATCACACATATTTTAATGACCCTTTTCCGAGGTGTTGTTGAAGGACTTGAAACGATAGATTGGCTTAAAATTGTTTGGAAAATAGAGGACAACCTTGCCCGGGAAAACATTTACTACGGAGCACTTCTCGGATGCATTGGGCAAGCGCTTTCGGGATAGGTGTTTTCGTAGACATATACTTTGAATAGGACGTAGTGGCTAAAGCAGCTTACGAAGTAGGTTTGAAAAACAGTTGTTTCAGAAGGAATAATAGACGAAGTTGATGAGTTCTTCAAAGAACTACTACTAAGAAGCGGATATAAACCAAGAATAAATGACCACCAAAATGAATGTACTAGAAAATTTTAAATATTACTAGCTCTTTAGCTCTACTAGGTTTAAGTTATGAGAGAAGTGGTTAAAGTTACACGAAATTACCAGATAACTATACCTGCTACTATAAGGGAAAAAATAGGTATTAGAGAGGGAGACTACGTAGAAATAATTTATGATGAAAAAGAAAACGTTATTAAAATCACTCCATTTAGGAGGAAAAGGTTAACAATAAAGTTGGGAAGAGATGTTTCAGTTGAAGAAATAGAGGAAGCTGTTGAGGAGTTCTTAAATGAAGCTACTAGCTGACACAAACGTTTTAGTGTATGATACTGTTGAAGATAGTAAGCATCATGAACTGGCAAGTAACATAATAGATTCCGCTAAAGAACTTTGGCTACCATCAATAGTTATTCACGAGTATGTTTGGGTCATGCTTAAACTAGGTGTTTCAGCGGAGTTTTTAGCGCTAAAGGTTCTAGAGTATCTTAGAGATCCTAGGACAGTATATCTCGCCGAAAACCCGGAAATACTAAGTAATGCTTTAAAGTATCTTAAGGAAAAACAAGCAAGTACTAGGGAAATTAATGACCTAATAATATTGATGTTTGCTAAACATTATAATTTAACATTGGCTACATTTGATAAGATATTGAAAAGAACCGCATTATCTATAGGTATTAACGTTATTCCATAAGTTATTTTAATGTTTTTCTTAGAAACTCCTCTACCTCGTCTCTTTTCGGGAAAGCTGTTGTTGCGCCGAATTTTGTGCATACTATTGCCGCTACCGCGTTTGAGAATGTAACTGAATATTCTAAATCCATTTCCTCTAGGATATGGGATACTAGGAAAGCGGCTGTCCATGTGTCACCTGCTCCCGTAGTGTCAACAACTTTCACTTTAAACGCTTCTTTGAATGCTTCTTTACCGCTTCTCGATTTAGCATATGCTCCCTTAGCTCCAAGCCTTATAGCTACGGTTTCTACGTTAGAGTGTTTTTCAAGTATTTTGTCTGCAACGAATCTGTAATCTGTTGTTCCATAGAATGCTTCCATTTCGTCAACGCTTAAGGAAACTATTGTTGATAGTTTAAGGCTTCTTTCGAAAGCCTTCTTAGCAGCGTTTTTCGAAGGCCAAATATCCTCTCTAAACGTTGGATCATAGGATACCTTGATTTCTCTTTTCAAAGCGTACTCTGCAATAGCATATACTGTTTCGGATGTTGGAGGATAAGATGTTGAGAACCCTGAGAAATGAACAATCCTCGCCTCCTTTATTCTCTCAAAATCGACGTCTTCAACCGTGAGCATTGTATCTGCTGTTTCACCCCACGGTTTCCTGTAGAAGAAGAACCTTCTCTCACCTCTTTCATCAACAACCACAAAAGCCAGAGTTGTCCTAGCCTTCTTAATTCTAACAAGCCTAGTGTCAACATCGTTTACTCTAAGAGTTCTAAGAAGAAACTCCCCTAACAAATCATTACCTATAGCACCTATAAACCCAGCTCTATGCCCTAACCTAGAAACCCCAATTGCTAAATTAGCTGGAGCACCTCCGAAATGGGCTTCAACAATAGGTTCTCCCCTGGATTTCCCCTTGAAAACCATGTCGACAAGTACTTCCCCTACACTGTAAAGTTCAACCTTCACATTTCCACCTACCAGTACTGTGGCGGATAGGTTTTCCTCACCTTATCGGCTGGGTCATCTATGAGTTTCCATTTGCCCGAAGCTAAGCCTAAAATTATTATTCCTAATTCCTCACCTAACTTATCGTTTATTAGAACCTCCTCTTCAACATGCGAAATCACTGCATCACAAACTACGGGCTTAGTTTCCCTATCTGGCTCAACAATGTTAACCTCAAGTTCTTCAGGGACAACAAAGTTCCTAATAGGTCCTCCTGCAGTTCCGAATTCAATAACTAATGAGGTTGGTGGCGGAGGCCATATGCCTAGTTTTTCAGCTAGCCTCTTCGGTATAAGCAGTTGGGGTTTCTCAGTAATGAAACCACTATTAACTAAAGCAACAGTTCCAACATTACGTCCTGTACTCCTAGCTTTTACTTTTAGCTTTACCCTTACTGGCACTTAATTCACCTTTAACATAAATGTGTCCTATTCTACGCTTAACAACATATATGTGCCCTATTTTCCTTTTAAAACGCAACAAACCACCTAATACATAGTTTCTGTAGTTCCCAGAAATTATGTTTTACCTTAGCTTTCCCGGCTTATTACATTTGAAATGTATTCTTAACGCTAACGGTAGCATGTCTTCTTTCCGTGAAAGCTTCTTTCCCAACTCGGCAACCTCTCTAAAGTGTTTCTGACGAACACCTTCGGAAGGAAATGTGTAACAGTGAGCATAGAGTTTAACCTAGTACTTACGAACCCCACTTTCTCCAGCAAACGTTTAAGTTCTTCATGTATGAATAGCAATATTTCGGATTCTCGAAAGCCCTCCCTTTTAACTGCTAATTCCTTCTTCTCAGCAATACCTACTATTTCGCTCAAGTCCCCTATGTTACTTGTCTAAACAGCTTTAACTATTAATCTAGAGTAAACATTGCTTACAGAACCTAAAAGCAAACCCTCCCCCCTAAGTACCCTATGAACCTCCCTTAATCCACGTTTAGCATTCTCTCTTTCCCCTGAACCAGAGAATCCCCTCCACCCAAACAGTCTAAAATAACGCTACCACACATCTTACCATAAACCCTACGAACAATAGAGCACTCCACGTTCTCAACATATTCAACAGCATAGTCCCTACTCAACCAGAAAACCCCACACAACAAAACACACCCGAAGATAGAGTAAAAATCAGCTCACGGCCTCAACCACATCCGCTAAGGGTTCGGCCTGACGTGCACTCATCACCAAAAAGAACACTACTAAACAAACCCTAAAAACCTAACCTAAAACACGCTAATCTAGTGGGGTCGCTTACGAAACCATTGCTCTTAAACATTTCTCCTTGGGAAATCTCTTATGAGGTTTAGCTGTTGCGTGCTGAAATACGTCCTAAGCCCCCTACATTATAAGTTCCCATTTGGGAGTTTTCAGCTTACCCGGTAAGTCCGTACCACACATTTTCAGAAAAACACTTATCGGTGCTTCTTCCCGATCAGGGTTGAATTCTACAGTGAACCTTGGAAGCTTGTGTTGAACGTTGAAATCTACGGTTTCGAAAACGTAGGACGTTTTAGAGACAGTAAGGAAAATGTTGAGAATTGATTTCGACTGTTCCGAATTCCTAGATGCGGTAAGAGGCTACCCTAAAATCTACAGTTTAGCTTTAAAACATGCTGGCTTAAGATCTAATAGATGCGTTAGCCTATATTACGCACTAATACCGTAGTTAAGCAAGCTATTTCCCTAAAACAAGCCCTAAACACCATGGCGAAAATGGTTATTGAATATGGAAGGAAAAAGAGCGTAGGCGAAACAGTGCTTTACGAATACCTGCCACCAACAAAGCTTCTGGAAGCTGATGTTGAAGAGCTTAGACCGTCGGGGCTAAGCAGAACTAAAGCCAAAGCTGCCCTTTCAATTCTTTTTATTTTAGATTCA
>Ga0180301_10002625_pt1 | contig 14164 bp, 13 predicted proteins | sample GuaBasSediGuay16_FD_121797 | JGI IMG/M metagenome (GOLD analysis project Ga0180301, IMG submission 121797) | Subseafloor sediment microbial communities from Guaymas Basin, Gulf of California, Mexico - Guay16, Core 4569-2, 12-15 cm | ecosystem: Environmental > Aquatic > Marine > Hydrothermal...
ATAATATGGCTTATGGTTACACAGGAATTCCTGATTTCGGAAGGGCAATGGCAGCTGGAGCTGGGGGTTTTCTCTGCGGATATCTGCCTGGCAGGCTTATGGCCTATCTGATCGGCTTCCAAGGGGATTATCTTGCAAACGTTTATTTAGTCATAGATAAAGTAAATAGCGTACTAAACGCTAATCCCTCCGCATCAATTTTACTTTTAATATTAACTTTACTTGCTGGCGCAGCCGCTGGAGGTGTTTTAGGATTATTAGCCTCATTACCGATATTTAGGGGAATTAGATTATTCTATCTAGGAGTCACCCTTCTTGCAATTCAAATAAGCTTTAACACCATCATATATCATTGGCCTTACTTCATTAGAGGAGAGCTCGGAGTGCCAGTTCCCGATCCTTTTAGATGGTTAACACATTATGGACCACAGCCATTCTCTCCCGGCTTGCTTCGCTTGATGGGCGTAATGATTGTCTCAGGGGTTGTTCTGCTGGTAACTATTCTCTATCTTTTCTCGGTAAGTAAATCTCCTCTAGGAAGAGTTCTCAAGGCTATTAGAGATGATGAAGTAAGTGTAACCACCCTTGGAAGGAATGTGAGAAAACTGTATGTAGAGGTTATGGTGGTATCCTATGCGTTAACTGGAATGGCAGGGGTTCTCTTCGCCTTTTATCAAGGTTACGTTGTCGGATTACATTTTGATAAGGTTGAGTGGACATTCTGGCCTATTGCCATGGTAATATTGGGAGGACTTGCGAACTATAAGGGCACCGTCATTGGCACAGTCTTCTTTATTACACTAAAAAGACTTATAATGTTTTACAAGTCAGACCTCGAATTTATATTGCCCTTCTCTCCAATTTGGCTGGAAAAATTGCTTTTAGGCATGATTCTTATCTTGGTTCTAATCTATCGACCCCGAGGAATCTTTCCAGAAAAACCTGAACTCACGCTTAGCAAGGAGGAAATTGAAAGAATAAAGGAGAAGCGGGGATAATCTAAATAATTAATTCTAACAAGATTCAAAAATCTTTTTCAGCGTCTTAATTATATTTTTATCCTATGCAAGGAACCTATGTAAATGCCGTTGCCGTTGTGCTCGGTAGTTTAGTGGGGATAATTCTGCGTGGAAGATTTCCAGATAAAATTAAAAATATGGTTTTCCAAGGCATAGGATTGGTAACCCTTTTTATAGGCTTTCAGATGACTCTTAAAACTAACAATTTAGTAGTATTATTTTTCAGTATTTTAATTGGCGCGATAATAGGTGAAACAGTTAACATTGAAAAGCATATAGAGGATTTTGGGAATCTCATTAAATCGAAATTTGGTTCTAAAGAAGATAAATTTATTGAGGGATTTATTACAGCCTTCCTAATTTTCTGTATGGGCTCAATGACCATTATCGGCTCAATAGAGGACGGCTTAAATGGGAACCCGTCAATTCTCTACGCTAAGTCGATGCTTGACGGTTTTGCATCCATATCGCTTGCATCCGTGCTCGGCGTGGGTGTCCTATTCTCAGTAATACCATTACTACTGTATCAAGGGGGAATAACGCTTCTAGCATCTCTATCTAAGTCCTTCTTTACGGAAGCAGTCATAAATGAACTCAGCGCATCAGGAGGCATAATTTTAATAGGATTGGGAATAAATATTCTAGAGATAAAAAAGATAAGAGTTGCAAATTTATTACCCTCCCTGATAATTTCGGCGGCTATAACCTACATACTACCGTACTTATAGCTAGCTTGGAGGCAAATGCATGTTTGACCTTATAACTATAGGGCATTTTGCAATAGACTTCATAGTTTTACCAGGGGAGAGGAAACCTAGGAAAAGGCTGGGCGGTCCACCAACTTATACTTCGCTGGCTGCTAGGAGACTAGGTTTATCGGTCTCGGTTATCTCTAAGGTTGGAGGAGATTTCCCATCTAGATATATTGAATGGCTTAGAAGGCGCGGCGTGGATTTATCTGGATTGAAAGTAGATAAAGGCGCGCAAACAACAAGCTTCCTGATAAAATATCATCCAGCCGATGAGAGGGACATGATTCTAAAGAGTAGGGCGCCGCCGATACTTATTGAGGATTTACTTGATTCATTAAAGGCTAAGGCAGTTCATATATCTCCCATAGCAAATGAAATAGCCATAGATCTCATAGCTGAAGCAAAACGCCTAGCGCCTATTATTTCGCTTGATCCACAAGGCTTACTTAGATGCTTTGATGAAGATGGAAAGATGAGTCTACGAGGAATAAAAGATCTAGATTTCCTTAGATACGTTGAAGTCTTTAAGTCATCTAAAGAAGAAGTTAGGGTTTTAACTGGAGAACATGATGTTGCTGAAGCCATCAAGAAAATAAGGGGTTACGGCGTAAAAATAGTGATGGCCACCATGGGCAAGGAGGGAACGCTTATATCATTTGACAACGAGTTCTTCAGGATTCCAATAGCTGAATCTAAAATTGTTGCAGATTCAACAGGCGCGGGAGACGTATTCATAGGAGCCTTTTTAGCCGGGTACGTCAAAAATGAAGATCCATTATGGTGCACATGTCTTGGGGCAGCTGCATCATCATTCGTCATAGAGAAGATCGGCCCCAACGGTTTTAAAGGCATGAAGAAAGTTTATAGGCGGGCAAAACAAATTTATGAGAAACTTTATCGCTAACTAATGACGATACTACCTGTATAAGAAAAATGGGAGCTGTGTCCCGATGGGAAAAGTTTCTAAGGGCACTAAATGTAGCGTTGAGGGATGCGACAGGGAGGCGGTTCGTTCATTAGATTTCGGGAAAGTATACTCGGCCGGCCTTAGGGTTAAAGGCAACCGAAGAGCCTACCTTTGTAAAGAGCATTACAAAGAGTATAAGAAGGCAACTAAGAAGAATAAAATAATTGATAAGTGGAGAAGAACAATACCATAGTTTTAATTTTTTTATAAAAATCGTGATCAGTTTTCCTCTTTAATATTTCTATGTGAAATTAAAAAATTTCTTCACCGATCAAAGGCTAACATAATGAAAATTTTATTCTATTTCAGAGAAGAGATTTCAGAATTAAAATTATTTATTGGGGGAGGAAAAGAAGTGAAAGCATTTCGTTTTTATGAGCCGGAGGTTCCATGGAAACTAGAGGAGGCTCCCACTCCATCCATCGGGGATTCCGATGTTCTAGTTAAGATTAAGGCATCTGGAATATGTGGCACTGACTTACACTATAAACATGGAAGAATGAAACCTAAGAAGATTCCGACAATACTTGGCCATGAAATTGCAGGTGTAGTTGAGGAGATTGAGAGTAAAGTTAGAAATGTCAGTGTAGGCGACAGAGTTTGCGTTCACTACATAATATCATGCGGAGACTGTGTACACTGTAACCAAGAAAACGATAATCGATGTAGGAATCGCAGATCTATAGGTCATCATGTGGATGGGGGATTCGCAGAGTACATTTCAATCCCATCCAGGAACGCCTTTAAACTCCCAGATGAAATACCATTTGAACAGGGAGCCATAATTGGCTGTGCGGTTTCAACTGCTTTTCATGCACTCCGAGTTGGAGAGTTTCAGCCCGGGGATACAGTTGCAGTCTTTGGTTTAGGAGGAGTTGGAATGCATATAGTTGCGTGGGCGAGAGTCTTAGGCGCAAGCAAGATAATAGGCGTAGATATAGTAGACTTCAAGCTACGTTTGGCCAAGGAGTTCGGCGCAGACTATACGATTAACGCTATGGAGGAAGACCCCGTGAAGGAGATCCGATACCTAACGGATGATTTAGGAGTAGACGTCTCACTGGAGGTTGCTGGAACGGAGAAGACTATGGAATACGCCATTCTAAGCGCATGTGAATCTAATTATGCTTCAGGCAGGGTTGTAAGCGTAGCCGCGCAGTTTCACCCTATAAAGATTGAGGGGATGAGAACTCTACGTGAAGGAGTTTTGAGAAAGTCGGGAGACCACACGAGAGATGAATTAAGAAGAGTAATTGAGCTTGTGAAAGCTAAACGGATCGATCTATCAAAGTCCATAACGCATAAACTGCCATTTCATGAATTAAATCGCGGATTAGAGATATTAGATGAGAAGAAAGAGAATGTTCTCAAGATAGTTATAACACAATAGTGATGGTTGATTATGAAAAAAACATTTTTATTTTACCGTGGTATCACTGTATAATCGCGTTTGTAAATCGCGTTTGTATAGTGGGGCATAATCCTTGAAGATCCTACAGCTACATTCGAACTTTATTGAGTATCGTCCAGTTGAGAAGGAAATTCCGTCAGCCGAAAGAGTTGAACAGAAGACCTATCGCTTAGAGGATCTAATAGTTCTCTTCACATGCGTTGAGAAAGGCGATAGTCTAGAAACAGCTCATAAGGCAATAGATGAAGTGAAGGAGTTTTTAAGTAAAGTGGGAGCAAACCGCATATTAATCTATCCTTATGCGCACTTAAGCGCCAATCTGGCAAGCCCGGTTGACGCCCTAAAAATCCTGAATGAAATGAAGAGATACTCTGAAGAGCTCGGCATAGAAACTTATCGGGCGCCATTCGGCTGGTGCAAAGAATTCTCGATATCCGTCAAGGGGCATCCGCTAGCTGAGCAGTTTAGATCAATAACCGCGGAAGAAAAAGCCAAGGAAGGTGAAGTTGTATCGAAGGCTTTGGAGGCTGAGGAGAAAATAAAATCCTACTGGTTCATTCTCAAGCCTGATGGAAATATGATTCCGGTTGAAAAATTCGATTTTACTGGATATGAAAATCTGAAAAAATTCGCCGATTACGAAATAGCGAAATCTAGGGCTGTTCAGCAGATTCCTCCACACGTTAAGTTAATGAAGAAACTTGAACTTGCAGATTACGAAGGAGCAAGCGACCCGGGAAACTTCAGATGGTATCCTAAGGGCAATTTGGTTAAATCGCTTATTGAGGAGTTTGTTACTGAGAAGGTTATTGCCTATGGCGCCATAAAGGTTGAAACCCCAATAATGTATGACCTTAAGCATCCTGCATTGGCGAATTATTTACATAGATTTCCAGCCCGCCAATACATCGTCAAATCGGAGGATAAGGAGCTCTTCCTGCGTTTCAGCGCATGCTTCGGGCAATTTCTGATGCTTCATGACGCGCAGATATCCTACAAGCATCTGCCACTCAAAATCTATGAGCTAACTCATTACAGCTTTAGAAGAGAGAAGAGCGGCGAGCTAGTCGGATTGAGAAGGCTAAGGGCATTCACTATGCCGGATTGCCATGCCTTATGTGCAAACATGGAACAAGCTAAGGAGGAGGCTATCAAAAGGTTTAGGTTAAGCATGGAGACGCTTGAGGGCATAGGGCTGACACGCGACGACTACGAGCTTGCTATAAGATTCACAAAAGACTTTTACTCAGCTAACAAAGACTTCATAGTTTCACTTGTTAAATTGTTTGGTAAGCCAGCCCTAATTGAGATGTGGGATGAACGCTTCTTCTACTTTGTCTTGAAATGGGAGTTCAACTTCATTGATAATCTGGATAAGGCTTCAGCCCTATCAACAGATCAAATAGACATAGAGAACGCTAAAAGATACGGGATCACTTATGTTGATGATAAGGGAGAAAAGAGGACGCCGTTAATTCTGCATTGCTCTCCCAGCGGGGCCATAGAAAGGGACATTTATGCATTACTGGAAAAAGCCTACAAAATGCAGAAGATGGGCGAGGCACCCATGTTGCCTCTTTGGCTATCGCCAACGCAGGTTAGGGTAATCCCCGTTAGCGAGAACTTCTTTAATGAAGCAGAAAAAATAGCCAATGAGCTGATAAAACATGATATTAGGGCTGATTGGGACGATAGACCGCTGACTATGCAAAAGAAGATTAGAGAGGCTGAAATGGAGTGGGTTCCCTATATAATTGTCATTGGACAAGAGGAGGTTTCAACTGGGGTATTGGCTGTTAGAGATAGGCGGTTGAAGGGTGAACAAAAAATAAGAAAGATGCGCCTAGAAGAATTAATAGATGAAATAAAGGAGGAGACTAGGGGTAAACCATTCAAGCCTCTAACGCTTCCGGCAGCCCTATCTAAAAGACCGCGATTCTAAAAAGAGAAGAGATATATTTGTTGAATTCAAAATAAAGTTATTTTGTATTAATTGCGGGAGGCAGTTAGCATATTGCCTGAAAAAGATCTTCTAATATATATTGACGGAGAATATTATCCAAAAGATGAGGCAAAGATTTCAGTTTTTGACCACGGATTTCTTTATGGCGATGGCGTTTTCGAGGGAATACGCGCCTACAACGGCATAGTGTTCAAGCTAAAAGAACATATAGATCGCCTCTATAGCTCAGCCCGCGCACTCATGCTTGAAATACCGCTAAGCAAAGAGGAGATGATTAAAGCAGTTCTTGAAACCCTTAGAAAGAATAATTTAAGGGATGCATACATCCGGCTTGTGGTTACCAGAGGAATCGGAGACTTAGGTTTAAATCCAAGGAAATGCCCTAAGCCATCAGTCATAGTCATAGCGGTTCCATTGCTTAGGCTTTATGATGAGGAAAAACGTAGAAGGGGCATAAGCATGATAGTCTCATGGACCAGAAGGGACCCTGTTGACGCAACCTCTCACGAAATAAAATCTCTGAACTATCTGAATAGTATTTTAGCTAAAATTGAAGCGAATAATGCTGGAGCTGATGAAGCATTAATCCTAGATACCAATGGATACATATGTGAGGCAACAGGCGAAAACATATTTATTGTTAAAGGCGGGAAACTTTATACTCCGCCTAGATCAAGCGGAGCCCTACCTGGAATAACCGCAAGCGTCATAAAGAGGATAGCAACGAAATTAGGCTACGATGTGATTGAGCGTAACCTAACAGTTACCGAGCTTTATGATGCTGACGAGGCGTTCCTAACTGGAACTGGCGCTGAAATAATGCCTATAAGAGAAGTTAATAAGCGGAAAATAGGCGAGGGGAAAATGGGGCCAATCACGGAGAAAATCCTTGAAGAATTTAAGAAGATAGTTCAGGATCCAAACGAGGGAATACCAATATATCAGTAGAAGAGAATTCTTCTACACAACCACCACTTTTTTTACTTGTGGAACCCTCGCTTTTAGATATCGCTCTACACCGAACTTAATGGTTATCATGGACAAGGGGCATCCAGCGCATGCTCCTTTAAGCTTAACTTTGACTATTCCGTCTTCGGTTACATCAACTAATTCTATATCTCCTCCCTCAGCTCTCAGGTTTGGCTGAATCTCTTTTATAACTTTCTCAACTTCCGCTTTCATGCTTAAATCACTCCTATAGCATTGTTATGCGCATCATTTAGATATAAACTTTCCTTTTGCGGAAAAATTTAAAATACTTATAAGTAGGGGGCCATGAGAAATTAGTAGGCTCAGTGCAGTTAAAGGGGAGAAGCAACCGATGATTAGGCTGCGCTTTTGGAAGATGCATGGTCTAGGAAACGATTACATACTTATTGACAATAGGGATGAAAAAGTAAGCGAAAACAAACTAGGGTTGCTGGCTCAAAAGCTTTGCAGAAGAAGATTCTCTGTCGGGGCTGATGGTTTACTTCTCTTGTATAATTCTACGGTTGCCGATGTTAAGATGAGAATATTTAATGCCGATGGAAGCGAAGCTGAGATGTGTGGGAATGGTATAAGATGCCTTGCAAAATACTGTTATGAAAACAACATAGCTAATAAGAGAGAGCTACGAATAGAAACCTTAGCTGGCATAAAAAATGTTTGGCTAGAAGTAGCTGATGGGGAAGTTAGGGCGGTAACCGTAGACATGGGTAGCCCAATCTTCGAAAGGGAGAAGATACCAGTCCTCGGGGAGGGAAAATTCGTAGATGAGGAAATAAAGGTTAATAATGGGGTTTTTAAGGCAACATGCCTGTCAGTCGGCAACCCTCACTGCGTGATCTTCGTTGATGACGTGGAGAAGTTTCCTGTAGAATATTATGGTCCTAAAATTGAGAATCATCCGCTATTTCCCAGAAGAATTAATGTTGAATTCGTTCAAATATTAGGGAAGGATCTCCTAAAGATGAGGATTTGGGAGAGAGGCGTAGGTGAAACGCTTGCATGCGGCACAGGGGCATGCGCGGGTGTGGTAGCTGGAAGCATGCTTGGAAAGACAGATCGTGAATGCGTAGTTCGGCTTTTAGGTGGGGAACTCAGGATAAAATACGATGAAGACAATAGAATATTCATGACGGGTTCAGCTGAAATCGTTTATGAGGGCGTAATTAAGTTAGACCTATAAAGACTCGAATTTTACTCCGTCACTCCTTTTAAACTCTAATTATGAAATTTTCAACTTAAGATATCTTTCTAAGCCAAGAATATTTTTTATTTTGGTTTTCCCAAAGTTTTAGGAGCAAGATACGCATAAAATGTTCGGAGGGACATGATTGAGGTTTCAGCTTGCTGATAGAGTTAAGAAGCTTCCACCTTACTTGTTCGCGGAACTTGAAAAAATAATAAATGAGAAAAAGAAACAGGGCATAGACCTAATATCGTTGAGCATAGGTGATCCCGATCTTCCGCCGCCACCCTTCGTTCTCGAAGCACTCAAAGAGGAAAGCGCAAACCCAAAAAACCATAACTACTCATTTAGTCAGGGCGAACCATACTTTAGGGAGGCTGTTGCTGAATGGTATAAAGAGCGCTTCAATGTCAACTTAGATCCTCAGAAAGAGGTTGTGGCGTTAATTGGCTCTAAGGAGGGCATAGCGAATATTTCGAGAGCCTTCGTAAATCCCGGCGATAGGGTCCTCGTCCCCGACCCAGCATATCCAGTTTATGCTAATGGCAGCACCCTGTTAAGCGACGGCGTGCCAGTTGCAATGCCATTACTTGAGGAAAATGATTTTAAGCCGGACGTCGAATCGCTAAATCTCGATGGCATAAAGATTATCTTTCTCAATTATCCAAACAACCCGACTGGTAGTATTATAAGTAAGGAGGAATTGAAGGCAATAATTGATTTAGCCAGAGAGAAAAATGTTATTGTTTGCTATGATAACGCCTACTCGGAGATAACATTTGATGGTTACAGGGCTCCAAGCATACTTGAGGTTGATGGTGCGATGGAAGTAGCGATAGAGTTCCATTCATGCTCAAAAACATTCAATATGACAGGGGACAGGATAGGCTTCGCCGTTGGAAATAGTGAGCTAATAGGGGGGTTAGTAAAGGTTAAATCGCAGGTGGATTCTGGGCCGCCAGTATACATTCAGAAGGTGGCTGTAAAGGCTTTAAAGAGCTATAACAGGGGAGAACCCCCAGAATACATCAAGTGGATGAACCAAGTGTATTCCGAAAGGAGAAACATATTATTAAAGGGGTTAAGGGAAGCTGGACTTGAGGCTAAGAAGCCCTTAGCAACATTCTATATCTGGGCGAAATGTGATGGAAGCTCCATGGAGTTTGCAGCGAAGCTCCTAGAAGCAGGCGTAATAGTGGCGCCGGGAGTGGGATTCGGAAAATATGGGGAAGGCTACATAAGGTTTTCAATAACCCAGCCGAAAAATCGCATTGAAGAGGCTTGTCAAAGAATCAAAGAGACATTAAAACATTAAATCAGTTTTTGCCGAATTCTATTCAAATAGTGATACAAATGTTTTCTTGGAAGCCTAGGGACGGCGACATAATATTTACGAGTGACAGATTCATTTTTTACACGCTTGGTTATGAGCATCCCCCTGACAGAATATTCGCCTTCCTAAAGTATATACCCTCAGAACATGCTAGTCTTTTTCAAATAGACTATTTGAGTAGGACATGGAGCTTTAGGGGTATTAGGCTCCATAGGGCTAAGGAGCTTTATACCGCAGAAAATTATAGGCTCATGATTGAAACTCTAAAAGGAAATTTCAATCAATACGTCTATTTCTGCCCATATAGGATGAAGGAGGTTATAAGTGTTCCATTAACTCATGTAAGGGAGGTTTTTATTCCGCAAGATTGCTTAAAGAGAATCATAGCGAAATCTCACAAGGATAAGATGGAAAATTTAGCTTTAGAGCTTGTTTCAATGCTTTCGGCTGAAGCAAATGTCGACCTCGACTTCTTTGGAATTCATGGTTCAATAGCCCTTGGCATGCACACGGATAAATCAGATATAGACCTAGCGATTTATGGCGCAGAAAACTTTAGAAGGGTTGAAGCAGCCGTCGAGAGACTTGTCATCGAGGGCAAAATAGATTATGTTTTTGCAAGCGAGCTGGATAGAGTTAGGAAATATAGGGGAATTTTTGGTGGGAAAATTTTTGTCTATAGCGCCATTAGAGATTTTGATGAAATAGATATGGAGTATGGGGAAAATATTTATGAACCGATAAAACCCGTGAAATTCCAATGTAAAATTCTTGATGATAGTGAAGCAATGTTTAGGCCAGCAATATATAGGATAGGCGACTACACTCCTCTAAACAACGAATCCCACGTTGAGGAGGAACCAATTTACGTAGTTTCAATGATCGGCGCATATAGGAATATAGCGAGAAGCGGACAGAAGATTGAAGTTTCCGGGATGCTTGAGCACGTTGAAAGAGTAGAGGATGGAGAAGATTATTATCAGGTTGTTGTTGGAACCGGAATCTTAGAGAATGAGTATATATGGCCGGTGAAGCAGGATGACCAGGGAACAGAAGCATTTGAGGCTAAGAGATAGGGATGCAATAATCTCTAATGAAGGGATAATCTTCCGCGTTTATGGGTATTCTCATCCGCCAGAAGGCTATATATGCGATGTAGAATATGCATCAAGTAAAATTTACAGTTCAAATGATCCAAGAGCGTTCAGGGCTTATGGCTCTGAAGCATTCTATAAGTTTTATTTCGATGAGGGATTAAAATTTGTGCTTAGGAGATTTCCGAAATATACGATTTATTATAGGCCTCTCCGAAGGAAGCTTGTTGGCGTCAGAAGCGATTTAGTGGCTGAGGTTAGAAAGCCGGATAAGAAGCTGCAGGATGTATTTCTGGAGGAAGCTAAAGACGCGCTTATTTTCTCGCTTAAGAAGGTTCTCAACCTGATTATCTCAATTTCAAACCTTTCGGTTAAAAACTTTGGCGTTTTCGGTTCAATACTCCATGACTTTTATCATCCATCCTTTTCAGACATAGATCTAGTGATCTATGGAAGAGAGAATCTAAGAATACTACGAGATATATTGGGGGAAATGTACTCTAGATCAAATTCAGCGCTTAAAAACGAGTTTGCAGATAAAGGCACCGTAGCGGGTAAAAGGTGGCGCTTCAAAAATTATTCTCTAGGCGAGTATTTGTGGCATCAACGCAGAAAGAGGATATACGCCATTTATGAAAGCAAATACGTGAATAGGAGGATTAAAGTTGAGTTTGAACCGGTTAGAGAGTGGAGTGAAATATTCAATGATTATGGGGAGGTGAATAGGATAGTTAATGAAGGATGGATAAAAGCCACAGCGAGGGTTCTAGATGATTGCGAAAACTCCTTCATGCCATCAATATATTCGATCGAAATCATAGATGTTTTAGATGGACCTAGAATCGATAACTTAAAGAGAATAGTTTCCTTCGTTGAGGAGTTCAGGATGCAGGCGTGGCGCGATGAAATAATTTATGTTGAAGGAAATTTAGAAAGAGTTGAGACAAAAAATGATGTTTTTCAGCAGATAACTTTAACCTATATGCCAGCAAGATATTATGAGCAAGTCCTTAAAGTCATGAAGCCGTCCGAATGAAATATCCTAGATGAACATGGAAAAAGAACGGAATTAACCATTTCATTCTGATCCTTTTCAGAGGGGCATCCTCTTTTAGGCATGTACACCTAGCTTACTAGATCAAGGATCAAGCAGGGAACTATGCTCATCTGTGTTGGGTCGCTTACGTCGCTTTTTAATAGGAGCGGCTCAACATATGCAATTAAAGTTTTTCCATTAGGGTTTGATTTTATTCTCCAGAATCGCCTTAGATCTTCTTCAGCAATTCTTTTCCTCTCATCCAGATTTGAGCGTAATGCCAATTCGATGGTTTTGAGGTAAAAATCCGTTATGGAGTAGTTTATAAGCCTCAAATTAAACTTGAGATCCTTATCATCAAGCTTATCCTTCGTCTTAAGTTTGACTATGACCGCCTTCCCAAAGTCTGCTAAGCTACTTTCCCTAAGAATTATTAGTGGGCAGATGAACCTAGAAGCCTGGAGAACAGAGTCTAGAACAGGATCATCCTCAATTTTGGGCAATTTCAAGAGCTTTTTCCAGGTGTGCTTCACCTTTATGGTTTCAGAAACTCCAAGCTCGCGATATCTAAATTTCTTTTTAAGCCAGCTGAACTCCGCTTCCGGAAAAACATCATCTGAAAAGTAGATTATACCCCTTAGATTTTTAACGAGATATAGACGCAGTGGCTCCGAGAGATTTTCCATGAAGAAAATTTTAGTCTGATTTCGATCATAAACATTATTATTTCCTGGATGCTCCTTTAAGAGGGATCATTTGGAAAAATGAAAAATCATATTTTATTAGGGAAAGCATTATATATTTTGGTCTTCCAATGTAGTTTTTCTTTGGAAGGGATCAATTTGCAACCATATGATGTAATAATCGTTGGTGCTGGACCAGCTGGAATATTTTCGGCTTTAGAACTCGCCAAAAACACTGATCTTAGGATTCTGATGCTTGAGAAGGGACCTGACATTGATAAGCGTAAGTGCCCAGCGGCCAGAGGTTTGGGATGTGTAAATTGTGAACCTTGCTCTCTGCTTTCGGGCTGGGGTGGCGCTGGAGCTTTCAGCGATGGGAAACTGACCATATCTACTTCAGTCGGAGGATGGTTAAGCGAGTATATAGGCGAGGAGAAACTTGCAAAGCTAATAGAGTATGTTGATAGCGTGTATGTGAAGTATGGTGGAAACCAGGAAGTTTACGGTGAAGATTCAGATGAAGTTGAAAGAATAGAGCGTAAGGCAGCACTTGCCGGACTCACATTAATCAAGCAAAAGATTCGCCATTTAGGAACTGAGAAGTGCGCTGAGGTTCTCCAGAAAATGCGCCGAGAACTAAATAACAGCGTTGAAATAAGAACTAGAACTGAAGTTAAGAGTTTACTTGTGAAGAATAATGTGGCTAGAGGCGTCGAAACCGTTAACGGCGAGAAAATCCATGGAAAATACATCATTGTCGCACCGGGTAGAAGCGGAGCCGAGTGGCTTAAGAGTGAAGCGCAGTCTCTAGGTCTGAAAACCCTTAATAATCCGGTTGATGTCGGCGTTAGGGTTGAAGTTTTGGCGGCAACTATGGAGGAGCTAACAGACGCATTATATGAACCTAAATTCATATATTACTCTAAAGCTTTCGATGATCAGGTTAGAACATTCTGTGTTAATCCATACGGCGAGGTTATTACTGAATCCTACGGCGGAGTAATAAGCGTTAATGGACAAAGCTACGCTGAGAGAAAAACCGAAAACACGAACTTCGCTATACTGGTTAGCACGTCCTTCACGTATCCTTTCCGTGAGCCTATTGCTTACGGCGAATATATTGCCAGATTAGCTAATTTGCTCAGTGGAGGCGTGATTATACAGCGTTTAGGAGACTTAGAGCTTGGGAGGAGATCAACAGAAGAGAGAATTAGTCGAAGCGTAGTTAAGCCAACGCTTAAGATGGCTACACCAGGAGACCTAAGCTTTGTTCTACCATACAGATATTTGACTGACATTAGGGAGATGCTTAAAGCCTTAGATAAAGTTGCCCCCGGAATATACTCAAAACACACACTGCTTTATGGCGTTGAGGTTAAATTCTACTCCTCTAGGCTTGAACTAAACGAACATTTAGAAACAAGAATCAAAAATCTATTCACTATAGGCGATGGGGCTGGAGTGACTCGGGGATTAATACAGGCGAGCGCAAGCGGGGTCATAGTTGCTGAGGAAATAATGCGCAGAGAAAGAATTCACATAAAAAATTGAGCTGACAAAAAGAGAGAAGGCATACCTGGGAAACCTAAAAGAGCAGTGGTAAGATAGCATAAACTTTAGCTGCTGAAATCAAACCTTCAACTGTAACATATTCGTTTGGCGCATGCGCTAGCTCCTCTATGCCGGCGCCGAAGCCTAAACATGGAATTCCAAGAGACTTCTTTATCGGTATG
>Ga0180301_10002626_pt1 | contig 14163 bp, 10 predicted proteins | sample GuaBasSediGuay16_FD_121797 | JGI IMG/M metagenome (GOLD analysis project Ga0180301, IMG submission 121797) | Subseafloor sediment microbial communities from Guaymas Basin, Gulf of California, Mexico - Guay16, Core 4569-2, 12-15 cm | ecosystem: Environmental > Aquatic > Marine > Hydrothermal...
AATAGGTCTCTCTCGCCGCAGCCAGACTCAATATCGACTTGTAAACAGCCGGAACCCAAACACTTATGAAATCATGAAAAACTGGGTCTTCTGGTGCTAGTAATTCCACCTGCCTAATCTTTCCCTTTAGTGGATCTAATAAGAGACCAACTTGAAGAAGGGTTAATTTGCCAATTTGACAGCTACTGCCTTTGGCTATAGCTGGCGTGGAATTTATCCGCAAGTTTCCAGTCTCCATTCCTACCTGATACAGCTTGACCTTCTCGACTATTCCATTCAAATGCCGTATGCTAATCGAAGCGAGTGGTTTTAATTCTAAATTTTTGACAACATCCTCTGGGATAATAGAATAAAGAATACCCGATCCGACACTAAACTCTACTATCGATTTTTTAGTTTGAAGTTCCGGGTTAAATAGTTTCACTGTAGTTTTATTAGAAGATTCCATGATTCAATCGATCTAGATCTTCCAACCATCGCTTTTATTTTTACCTCTTTAGTCTAAACTCTGGACGTTCGTTACATCTACTGGGACTATCGATTAACTCTTATATCCGATCTAGTACATCAGAAAATGGTGACGATTTGAATAGAGATAAAAATGATTGGGATATGTCACGGAATTTTGATGAAATCTGCTGTCATTGCTCGTAAAAGAAAGATTACATATCCCTTTTCGCAAAATATGATACTCAAAATGAATGGTGGTTTAGGGGCGAGTTGATTTGGCTGTTTGAGAAACTTGGATTAAGATTCAGTCTGGAGCAACAGGTTGATGGAGATTATCTGGACTTCGTCCTATACATCAATAATCAAAGACATCTAATAGAACTAAAAGCAATGAGCGTAGGTAAGCGTAGCCTGCGTGCTCATTTTGGAAAGAGCAGCCCTATCCTTAAAGACTTTGAAAGATTAATGAAAAAATTAGAGAGATACAAATGGGTGCTCACATTCGTATATCCTATTGATATTGAGTCTTGGCGAGATCAAGTGAAAATCGTTGAGGAGCAAAATGCTGGAGTTAAATGCTTAAAAGATTTCGTAATAAATCTGAACCTATCAGAAAAAGCTTGCATAGTATCTCTATGGAACGTGAAATAGATAAAGAGTCAATTTTAAAACGGGTTTACGTTTTTTCTGCTGTATAGCGTCCATGTGCTAGGGTTGAATTCGTTTCTTTAATCCGTGATCTGCGCGTAGCCGTTATTCTGAAACTTATTTTAATCCTCTATCAAGAGGTATCGTCTCGATTTGGGCGTTCCTGAACAGACCTGAAGCGAAGGAAATCCATATGTTCAAAGAACTACCGTTCTAGGTGAAATGAAGGGGTTTTGGGAGGGAGTCTTATGGAGCATGGGATTTAGAGAAGTCACTTCGAGGAGGAGAAGAAAATGCCGGTTTTGCGGCCGCCGAATACCAACAGACGCAAAATACTGCCCGTACTGCGGCAGGAGGCCGAAATAAGGATGAGGCTAAAATTAAGCTGGCAAAGAAGAATTTACTAGAGGTGAACAGTGGCTAACAATCATTCTTTCAACGAAAATCTCTCTGCAAAATCTTGAAAGACATGTCTCCAAAGACTTCACAATTCTTATGTAAGAACTTTCTCAAAAAATTAATTAAACACTAGCTCGACATTAAGTGCGAGAATGCACCTACAACGGATTGAAATAAAAGGGTATAGAGGAATAAGGAGACTCGTTTTAGACTTAGACCAGCAGATAAACATATTAGTCGGAAGGAACAATACGGGAAAATCATCGGTTTTAGAAGCAATAATGCTGGCTGCGACGGCACCAGCTCAATACTATGATGCGTTGGGTAATGATATTCTTAAATTAATTAGGAAAAGGGTTGGAGAACAAAAGGAGAGATATCTCATAAACGTTAGTGAACACTATGCGACTATACTAGCATCACTAGCGAACCTACCCTTGGTAGAAATGGCGATAGTCCCGCACGATTTACGTCAGGTAGAAGAAGAGTGGATTCGAGAAGCTCTTTCAAACTTATACGAGTTAATAGAACAAAAGAGAGAAGAGAGAAAGAAAGAATTCTTAGAACGATATGAACGACATGAAAGATTTCTCGGAAGAAGGTTGTTTCACATAGAGGAAGAGTTTGAGTCAATCGTGAATTTTCTCATGAAGATGGATACATCAATCTCCTTTGCAGCACTAACTGAGGCTGGGGTTTTTAGAGCTGAAAAGGGACTTTCTTCAGAGGTATTCTTTGCTGGTAGGGGTCTTAAGCTATCAATTTCGGAACTCTACACCGTTCTTACGCGGCGAGGACTAATTACTAAAGTTATGGAGAATCTTAGACGAGATATACCCTATTTAATTGACTTAAGATATGTAACTGATGGGGAACTCATGGTTTTCCTCAATTGGTCTGAAAAACCGTTGCCGTTGGAGCTTATGGGTGACGGATTTAGAGAAATGTTACGCATAGCGTTCATTCTCTCCCTTCCGAGGGTGGAAAAGGTAATAATTCTCCTTGAGGAACCTGAATCTCATCTTCATCCCGGCTTTATGGAGCTGATTACTGAATACATCGCGAGGGTCGCGAAAGAGAGAAGGGCGCAGTTTTTCATTTCTACCCACAGTAGCGAGTTTCTTGAGGGCTTGATAGATAAGGCGGCGGAGGTTACCAATGTCTTTAGGATGTATAGAGAAATTGATGGAGAAATAACTTATGAGTTCTTCGAAGGTTTAGAAGCGCGAGATTTGATTAAGAAAATAAGAGCTGATTTGAGGGGGATTTAGTTGCCTAAAGTAGGGCTGGTGCTATGCGAGGGAAAACATGACAAATACATGGTTGAAAACGTTCTAAGCAGAAAGCTTTCCAGATCTAGAATATTGAACGCGGAAGCTTATAGGGAGATCCATGCTTTCATCAGATCTAAAAAAGAGGGTTTTATAGTTTATGCATGTCAGGGGAAACCGAACATTTATAGAGTATTAAACGATCTCTCTTCTCAGTTTTTAAGATATAGATGTCTCGATTCTATATGCGTTATCGTTGATGAGAATCAAGGAAAACCTACCGAGGATATTGAGGATAGGCTTAGAAGCTACCTATTTGATAAACGTAAGTTTCCCAGCGAGAAGCCAGCGATTAATAGAGATGCGCGAGGCTTTCAACTTAGTTATAGAGGGTTTTGTTTGAGAGTCTGGGTTGTGGTTGTTCCCAAGAGCTTCGAGAAGCAAGTGAGAACAGCTCTGGGAAGTGAGGATGTAGATTATCGTAAACTTGATTACGTTAACCTGTTCAAGAATAAAAAGTGGTTTGAGGAGCTCGTGAGTGTTTTGGCATCCATGATCTAATAAGCGCTATATTTTCGAGGAGGAAAAAAGTCGTATGCTTCTAAGTCTAGAGCCTTTCCTCATATTACATTTCCAAAACATGCTTTGAAAAATAAGTGTTTCTGCAAGCGTATCGGAATATCAAGAATTTGTACAACAAAATTCAGGATAAAGTCTGTAGTGTAACTAATAGGTAAACTCATCTTCTTCCAGCAATTATACTGATGATATACCCTACTATTGTGCCAGCTAAAAATGCAAAAGTTCACCTCTCACTATACCTTGAAAAGTTAGAAAAGCCGCAACGCCAAAGATTCCAGCTATTAGGAGAAAGGCTGCAAGCATAATTAGTTTACGTGTAGTGGTATAATATTGTTTAATCGTATTAACAATGTATTGTATATTAGAAGATAACGATTCCACTATTTTCTCGGTTTGGAACTTTGTTGTATCTGCCTATATCTTGTTTTCTCAAGTTCTATGTTTTTCATCCTTCGTCAATTCAATAGTTTGTTATAACTTGCTTATAAAAAGTTTCCTTATGCGCTATCTAATTACTTATAGATTTACTCGTAAAGTTCGCCGTCGCCTAAACCTTAAAGACTTTCAACCTTTTCCAAGCTTCTTCATACTCCGTAGGAAGAAGAACCAACTCAATCCTCCTAACCACCCGAATCTTCTTAAGGCCCTCTTCTTGAAATGGAAGAAGGCAGTTTTTTGAAAGACTAAATTAACTAAAGCATTTAGTAAATGAAAAATTCTTGCAGATTGTCAACATGTTATCCAACTAATCTTTTAACTCTCTCTAGGTTCTCTCTTAGCAAGTTTATGATTTGAGGTAGATTCTCTATCACATCTTTAGGAATCTCCCTGCCATTTGGATATCTTGTCATTTCAAAAAACTGACATAAATAGGCGTGTAACTCATAATAGTGTGGAACAGTTATACTATTTAGGAATGATAAATAAGCGGATTGACAATCTAGGGCTGCTTCCTTGGCTACCTCATTGTCTCTGTATTTTTGTTGCACTTCCTGAACAATGTTTAAGATGATTTCTCTCACCTTATCTGTACGTTTCTCAATACTTTGCAATTTTCGAACAATTCGATAGGTGCCGGGTTCTTCAAACTTCGTCGCTAATGATGCTTGCATTAATTTAATTGCGTTGCCAATTAGTTTTTCGACTTCTCTGAACACTCTCCTATATTCATCCCTAGACATTTTTCTAAGTACATTACTGTCCTCCATCAAAACCTTGCGGAAATAAGGATTTAAAACTACTTTTTGATATATATCGAAGAATCGCTCGACTTTACTTATACTCTTTCCACAGAGATGTCCAAATATCTTAGGATCGCTAAACTCGATAATTTTATCACGCATTTCCTTGAGCCTTTTTATATTTTCATTGCCTATTTCTAAACTCTCGTAAAAGTCTATGATATTATCAATTTTTGAGACAAGTTCCCTAACATGAGGGGTTATGATATATACTTTAAGGATTTTTTCAGATGCTTGTTCAGCCCAAAATAAAGCGTGTCTATGAAATCCCGATCTAAGAAGTAATTCAGCAGCGTCAAGATCCTCTTCAGCATATCTAAGCCAAGCAAGTGCATTAAGATTTTTTGACATACGCATACTCCATTATTTGTTATATTTTTGTAGATTAAAGCGTTCTCACGTTCTCAGCGAGGATGCCAACGAGGCCCGAAACCCTGAACGAGCCTGCCGAAAAAGGATGAAAGCAAAATGCGTAAAAATAATTTCAACATAACTTTAGGATAGATCTACAGGTCGACGGAAGTACGGATCGTTCACATCTAGTTCTAGATAAACCCTTCTTATTCGGAACCAGATTAACCAGAGCTTTCTTAGCTTCCTGCTCAGTCTCGCCGCTCAGCTCCAAGACTGAGAATAGCTAGAGTAATTTCAATGGTTGTGTGGTTTCTTTGTGTAGTGTTCATAGGAATGAAAGTTTTTGCAGTCCCAGTAGTTACAGTCGTGGTCGAAGTTGATGTAACTGGGAGTGCTTTCGTTACTAAAGTCGAAGGGATCGTATAGACTGTTACAGTTCGAGTTACCGTAACCGTGGTTTGAGTTGGAGCAATAGTTTCATTGGTTGGAAAAGCAGTCGGTATGGGAGATGGAGCTATTAGAGTAAAAGCTCGTTGGATCGATATCATGATCGGATATAAAAGTGTAGGCTCCTAAGCTCACTAATAAGAGGCAGAGGCCAAAGCCTATAAGAAAACCGCCACCAGTTGAGACCATAATTTCACCCCGACTCTAATCATCAGCTTACATGCAACTTTCGTGAGAAGAAGTTTAAGGTTTTCTCTGAGTAGAATGTGCTAGCGATCTTCCAGCAAATTATATCCTTATCGAATGTAAGGTCATAAAATAGGGAATCTTCTAATTTTAATGCGGCTCACTGGAGAGCCTATCCGTAAATAGGTTGTTTTAAGAGGAGTGGTAATTGCTTCCATAAGTTCTAGAAAGATATGCAGCTCAAGCTGATTTACGCTATATTTAGCGGTTCAGCTGCTTAAAACAGTCCTAGAGACCCACAATAAGCTCTCAAAGGGTACGACTCGTGTATATGGTGTGCAAGTCAAGTAACGCTCAGCTCTCTTAATTTTCTAGCTCTTGATCTTGATATTCAGAATGTGTCTAATCTAGCTACATTTAAGTAAGGTTGCCTAAAGCACTCCTAGAGAACGACATTGAGAAAGGAGACCTATAAAAGAGTTACCAAGGCCATGGCTCAACTGTCTGGAAATCAGAAAAAGACAATGATTAAATAAAATTCCTTATACAAAGCCTCCGAAGACGAGCAATGACATTATCGGCGAAAGTTGGAAAATTCACCGAAGTCATTGGAATATTGATGTTTATACTGATGAGCGTATTAGTGTATCTTTTCGGTGAGAGCGCCTTTAGCTACCTAATGGGTTTGCCATCCTATATCGGCGTCTTCCTTCTTAGTTTTGTTGGCGCCTGCAGCGTTATAATCCCGATACCATATACTGCAGTAATCTTCGTTTTAGCAGGCAAAGGGGGTTTAGATCCTCTCTTAACAGCATTGTCGGGAGGCTTAGGCTCGGGAGCTGGAGAAATAACCGGTTGGATAGTTGGAAAACTAACCTCAAACGCATTAAGAGAGTCAAAGTATAGTCGAAGAGTGGACGCGCTAATCAAACTAGTAGAAATGAAAGGAAGATATGCTGTTCCGCTTCTGATTTTCCTGTTCGCATTAACTCCTTTACCAGATGACGTGCTGTTCATAGCTCTAGGAATTCTAAACTACAGTCTTCTCCGAGCTTTGATTCCCTGCATAATAGGTAAAATAGCCATGCTATACCTCATATCATTCTTTGGAAGATTTACTTGGCAAACGGCTTACGCTTTTGGCATAAGCGATGTGACGGTAACGATAGCCACGGTATGCCTGCTGGCGATGATGCTGGTAGCCATAGGTCGAATCAAATGGGAAGACATACTCAAAAGATACGCTAGCTATGCTCAGGATTAAAAGAGTTGGATCATATCTTCGATCGTATCGAAAAGAATATCCAACAAGAGAAGCTCAATGACCAGTAGGATCCTTCTCCACTCGCCTTCATTAAATCGCCTATTGCGTGAAACATGAAGACCAGCCAAGATGAAACCTAAGTTAAATAGGCTATGATTAAAGAATCTATAACCGAGCTCGAAACTACCCGAGAACATTACCAACAAATCAAGCAAATCCTTTGTTAGGGATATGCTAAAGATGCTGATGCCCGATATTAGCAACCCCTTGCTCTTCCATAAACCATAGGCTATCAATGATACAATTGCGCCGAGTATGATTTGTAATAAAAGGAATAAGGTCAAGAAAACGTGTCGTCCACCTCCTTAAGAGTAACCGCTAGGTTCAGGAAACCTTGAGCCTAGGCGGATAGCTGGATGGCATAGTGTAAACCTTCACCCCATTTATTTTAACTTCGATGAAGTATCCTCTGAAGAAAAGCCCGGATTTTTCTTGGGCCGTAAAAGTTACGCAAAGAGTTTTTCTTTCTCCAGGGTTCAGAGAGACAGTAAATGTTTTCGCAAGTAAGCTTTGATCTGGTCTAAATGCGAGATCTTTTCTGACATCGATGGTAACCGTAGCGGTAGCAACGCCTCCCTGAGCGATAACTTCAACACAAGCTTTAACGGAGTCACCTAGATTCGCCGTGCTCGCTTTCTTACCGTTCACGAGCCAGTAAATGCCGCTTATGGAGATGGTTCCCGTGGGCCTTTGAGTGGTCGTCGTAGTCAGGGTCTGCCTCTCAATTACTTTAAGTCTTGGTGGATATGAGGAGGGCATGGTGTAGATCTTCTTGTTATTGAGCCATACCTCAATGTGATACCCCCTGAGAATCGATGAAGATGACTGATCTGGCGCAAAACTCACAGAGTAAGCTTTCGTTTCTCCAGGCATTAAGTTAACTGCGAACGTTTTGGATGCGAAAACTTGGTCAGGTAAAGCTACCATGTCCTTTTTCACATAGATCGTTAATTTCCCTTGAACGGGGGCGTTGATACAGTATAACTTAACAACGGCATCAACTACATCGCCCTTGTATACGGTGCTCACTTTTTGTCCGTTTTGACTCCAGTATGCTTCAATTACTTGAATTATGCCTGAAGGCGTCGATGGAGTTGGAGAATAGGTAGAGGACACGGTTGTTGTAGGTGGGGTATAAGTTTCGATCACCCTTAGTCTGGGGGGATAAGATGAGGGCATGCTGTAAATTTTATCGCCATTAACATATACTTCGATATGGTATCCCCTAAGGCGGCCACTACTGGGCTCCGGAGGTATCCAGCTAAATGATATCATTCTGCGACCTGGGAAACTGACCGCAGTAACGTATCTATATGCTACCTCGTCAAATCCTAGGGCTATGTCTTTCTTTATCACAACTTCCACGCTAAACGTTTGTTGATAATTGCTGGACAGCTCGACTGCCACGTTTACACTCTGACCTAGGTATATAGTGTTTGGCTCGAATCTAGCATCAATTACTTCAACGGGCGGACCTCCCTTAATTAGTTGCGATATGTGGACGTTTTTAGTAAATTGATAGGGAGCTGTTAATGTGAAGACTCTAATTATGCCGAACCACCTAACGGGCACCTCAATGGCTCCCTTTACCATCACCTGAATGGTTCCAGTTTTAAGTACTTCAACGATTGCGGTTACGATATCGGCTGAAGTGACGGAAACTGGTATAGTGATAATGCTTTCGCCATTACCATGAATGACTAGGTTCTGTTTGACTCCCTGACCTACAAAACGATTATTGATATAGATATCGTAGGTTAACTTATCAACCGTTATCGTGTAGTCAACCGGATTATGAATCTTCAGCCTAATATCTAAGTCTATTTTAGTGGGCACAGGAAAGCCGCTGAGGTTCACAGATCCTACTCCTACGTCAACCACCTTCAGCTGTTCTGCAGCGTGTTTTACTCGGATTAAATCGTAGGCTATACCAACAACTCCTACTAATATCAGAAATACGAGAAATGCTGCAATGACTTTGGCTCCTCCAGATCGGTGACCATGTAACTTCATACGGTTACGGCCATTTTCCATAGAGGATTGTGCCTGCGATCCTCTCGCGAGATAATTCCCCTCGCCCAAAACCTATCTAACTTAACTTTGTTGACAAGTTAAAAATACTTTTCACCACAGAACTATTATAGCATTCGCATAGGTCTAGCTCATCTAATAGATGCGATAGCTCTGAAAGATTTAACAGATCTAGGCCAGCCTCCTGGCTTAGCCTCATTATGGCGGAGCGCCTTGCAGTAGTCGCCGAGAATCTTAGAATGTATTGGGCAGGACGTACCTCGTGCAGAGTCCTTTGCCCCTGAATAATCATTTTTAAAGTCGTGACAGGCGGTGCCTAGTCCCAGAGTTGATGTCTAACACAATCCCCTTATATGACTGTCATGCAAACATATATGGAGGATGCGTAAAAGCAGGATTATTCTGCTGACCTCTATAGTGTTTGCAATTTTAGTTGTGTCAATCGTACTGTTCCAGCATCATTATCTGTTACTCGGATCTTTCCAGAATCCGGAATACTTCGTCGTTAAGTCCGCGAATATTACCTATGAGGGGCATGAGCCGATTCTCTACGTACGCATTTTAAATACTGGTAAGAGACCAACGAAAGTTCGGATGATGTATCTCTTCTACGAGGAACCAGACTTTAAACACTACGTGGGAGCGTCAGCTTTCATAGAAAAACCCGAGTATCCGGTGGCTAACCCCCTCATCGCAATGTACGGCTCCAATCCCGTTCCTCCCGAACATGAAGCCGTCTTCAAGGCAAAATTGGGTATCCATGGCTCATTGAAGCCGGGCACGTACATTATCAAAGCCGTCTCGGAAGGTGGTGCTGAAGCGTTTTATTCGATAGAGATCTTAGGAGAGAAGGTAAAAGCATCTCTCCAAGGATATACGTATAAGGGTGATGAGCTGACCATTAACTTAAACGTGGAAAATGTAGGCGACGTACCGTTTGCTTTACCGGGCGATAATCTTAAGGTATACGTTGACGGAAAGCCTTGGCAAGCGCTCTACCATAAAGAGTATCTCGTAGCTCCAGGAGAGCGAGAACTCGTTCAAGTAAGCATTCCGATACAACTGATTCCATATAGCGATATAGCTGGCCGAACGTTTCCCCATGTAGATGTGGACAAGCAGACCATATCCAATTTTATACCAAACCCGGAATTCGCTGCATCACTATTAAGGGAACATACCGTCATAATCAACGTTTTAGGTACAGAATTCAAAATAGAAATACCCCCAATCAGCATGACATGCAAAATATTAGATGTTGAGAAGTCACCCGAAAAAGACGTAAAAGGACAGTTATGGTGGCATATATCAAGTATTACGTTAGAGGTCACATCGCAGTGGATAGATCGACCAGATTTAGGATGGTTTAATAGGATTAAAATATGCGTAGATAACCTATGTGAACCATTTTCGATATACAAGATAGAGCTTGTACCAAAGAAATCGCAGACATATATAGTAACGATTTACCCTTCAGCCGCCTATTACCCTGCAAGCGATAAGGAATGCACATTACATGTCTACTACGGTGAGATAGAAATCGCATCAACAAAACTTACATAGAGAATCTTATATCCCGTCGCCCCTAATCTTGTGGGGGGAGCAATGGATAGGAAAAAGGAGGTTAGACTCCTCTTAGAAAGGCTTTTCGGCAAATACAACTTGACGCTCATAAAGATCGGGCACCTAGTCGGAGACGAATACGCGTCAAAGTTCAACGAGCAGGGATACGACGAGAATTATAGAAAATACGATCCAGATACTTTACTGGAAAGGCTTTCCGAGAAGCTGAGTGACGAGCTCCTCCTCAAGTTCGTGAACGAGCAGTTTAGAGACTCCGTGTATTCATGGGCTCGGTTCTGCGGAAGCCGCTTCAAGTATGATCCGTCCGAGGGCATTCTAAAGATAGAGGGTTGCTGGCAGGAGATGAGGGACAGGGTTGCCCGATATATTATGGCTCATGGAAACGATGCCTACGCGCTCCTCGGAGCCGTCTACCAGATATGTGTCAAAGAGAAAAAGACTTGGGACAATTGGTGGCCACTTTTCTACGAGGCTAAGAAGAGGGGCGTTAAGAACTGGTTAATCGCTTTGACTGGTCTCGAGGGGACCGGCTTGATCGAGAGGCATAAGGGCGATATCTGGGTTCCAGAGGAGCTAGTCCCACTCCTTGAGGAGATAGTTAAGCGATATAACATCAAGTAACGGGTCAGTAGACTACCATTATGTCCCTGCTGCCGTTTCATTCATTAAACATAGAATAATTACAAGACTTCATCTAATAAATTAGTTATTAATACGGGATAAATGGCAATATTATCCTGTTTTATCCTCGAAAGCATATAGTAAGGGAAGTCCATTCCGATAAATCTACTACCATAAATTTTAACTTCGAATTTATCTTCTCCAAAACATTCCGCTTCATAGAATTCTAGACCCGTATCAAGTTCAGTTACTTTTCTTGTTATAAATGTTAAAATAGGCAACTTTTCTAAAACTCTAACAATTATTTCGTCCAACCTTCTTAATACATTCAACGCGGTCACCCGACTTTTAGTTCTTTCACGTAATTCTCTTAATATTTCTGCATGGCTTGCTATATTTAACCACTTAAGCGCTTTTTCTTTCAGGAAATATTCTTCTATAATGCTACTGGATTCTTTAAAATTTTTATTAACACATTCAGGTATAACGTTCCAGAATTTCTTTCCTAGATTGGCGGTTTCATCTATGAATTTCATTGTATGTTTTAGGATTGCATACCAATCTCCTAACGTTAATTCAGATCTTCTCTTTTCAAAGAATTCTCGAAGACGCCTTTTTAGATCCTTTGGTACCCGAAGTTTCGTCATAAACTCCACATATTTCCTCTTCACTACTCTTATCTCACGTTCTCTGTCATAAGGGGAAATGTAAAGAACAGGTCTGTCTATTAAGAATATCTTGTCTAGTTGTATTTCTCTAGATAAACTCTCCTGATAATGCAGGATAAGCGCTATGATTATGAATAACCACTCCTTAAGAAGATGCTCTAGATATTTTCTACCATTATGCATATAAGTTGCAATCCTTTCAATAAGTATATCCTCCTCAAGACTCGTATAATTAGTCTTAAATTCCTTTAATGATGCTAGAAATCTAACTATGTCCTGTCTAATCTGTAAACTAATTTTAGAAGGTATCTCTAAACCATAACTTTCTAGGAGTAAACGGATTACTTTTTCTTTAGGAAGAATAGACTTGTCCTGTAGGATATACTTTGCGTATTTATATAAACCTCTTTTTTCACAAACCTTTTTAAATACTTCCGGTTCTTCTTCAAACAATAATTCTAGATATTTAATAGCTCCTTTCTGTAATATTGTCGTGATTAATGACTCCGTATCTTTATAAGTTCCTACAGATGATAGATCTTGAGCCAGCTCAAATGCTGGTGTAGCTAGCCAGCTTTTCGGCTTCTTTATAATGCCGTCCTCAGTTATGATATAATCTTCTACTTCTGTTTCTATCTGAATAATTAGGCCGTCTTCAGCTATTACTTTATTAATCAATTTTATTGCTTCTGCTCCATGTAGAAACATCGCAGATAGCTGGCTCAACATGTGATAGGCTATAGGTATTTTATTCTGTTTGATACTCTTCTTAAACTCTCTAGCTAATAATCTCAAGTTCTTTTTACTAAAAACAGGAGGGATAGCAAATCCTATGTATTTTAAATATTTTCCATAAGTGTGATCTTCCGAACATATTTTATCAAATTTCTTATTTATTGCGTTTACCAATACAGAAAATGTGGTGAAAAGATCAGATTCTTCCCAGTTAATTATTTCTTCTCCTGCGGCGTCTGAAGTAATTAGAATTGTTAATAGCGGTTCCTGCCAAGTGAATAATTCTTTTTCTTTATAGTACAGAGAAAAAAGAAAGCCAAGCGGACCTATCGTTAAGTGTTTATAATGCATTACTGGTGCATATATACCTGAGGAAGAAAGACTAATCCATTTTTCAATCAGCGTATCTTGGCTGAACCCGGTAATTATTCGTGCAGCAATTTTTCGTAATTCTGTTTTCTTTTTTATTTTAAGCTTCTTACCATAAATAGAATAATAAAGAGGGGAGAATCTTTTGGTCCATGTAGTTTCCCAAAGCACATCTGTTATCACCTTATAGAACGAGTAGAGATGAGCTATTTCAATAGGCGAGGAAACCGAAAAAATGTCTTGATAAAAATTTATAGAGTGATCGGCTAGGATCTTGACAATATCTTCATAAGTAGCTCCAGAGTTTATTCTCAGTCCAAATTTATTTTGAATATAAGAAAGGAGACCTTGCTTACTGCCGAATTTTAATTTAATAAATTGTAAAACTGAGTTTTTTAGAAAGTGATGAAACTTCTCGTCGCTGTCAAATATAGAAACATCAATATTCATATTTTTGAGTTCTAGGAGGGCTGATTTAAATTTTTATCGATTACGTTTGTCTCAGAGGTTATCCGATCTAGGACTAAAAGAGGGAGATTGTTTAGTCCTTGAACCTGTTATCGTGGGAATGCTCAAGAAGATGTGCAAAGAACGTGGAATGGATCCAAATACGGTCAGAATCACCTATAAGGGAAGAACTTTAAAAGACGAAGAACTTCTAGAAGATCTGGGACTAGAGGATGGAGACAAGTTAGTAATGGTGACAAAGACTATTGGTTGTCAATCATTAGAGATGAAAAATAAAAACAAAGACCGATAAATATTCTGTCTATAACTCTTTTATGCACTTAAACGCAAATCGTTTTTGTATCTAATCCGGCCAAGCCATGCTATAACAACAATGGCGTCACGCCTTTTTTCAGTTCAAGGGAATCAAGGAAAATAATGATAAGCATGATTCTCTGAAGTCTAGATTTGGAATTTCTAATTTGAGTCTTCAAATTAGAGAGAATTCCTAAAATTTTCGATTAGTATAGATAAGCTTGTTTTAGCTATATCCGGGATATAGCTCCGCTTGATCAATGCGCTCGTAAGAATGTTAAAAATATAGACATCGTATGTGTGAAAGCACATTCATCGTTTTGCACATCCATTCAAAAGCTTAGTCGCAAAGAATCGTAGTGGGCTCATCTGACTTTTATTTAGACTGTCACAACATTAGTATCTAACGTATCTGTTTTAGTTGATCTCCTAAAGTCAAGCTTGGCTGACAGGCATGGGAAAGCATTATATATTTATGAGAGGTTGGTTAT
>Ga0180301_10002628_pt1 | contig 14162 bp, 17 predicted proteins | sample GuaBasSediGuay16_FD_121797 | JGI IMG/M metagenome (GOLD analysis project Ga0180301, IMG submission 121797) | Subseafloor sediment microbial communities from Guaymas Basin, Gulf of California, Mexico - Guay16, Core 4569-2, 12-15 cm | ecosystem: Environmental > Aquatic > Marine > Hydrothermal...
GTGCGGCATAGAAAAAGAAGATGGATATCTTTACTTCATCGACAAAAAAGGTGATGTATCAAGAGCCAAAATGGCAAAACCGAAAAAAGGAAAGAAAAAAATGAAAAAAACCAAAAAAGTAAAGAAAGTAAAGAAGGCAAAGAAGAAAGTAGCAAAAAAGAAAAAAGCTAAGAAAGCAAAAAAGAGAAGGTAAAGCGATCTTGAAAAGATCGCTTTCCAAGAGCCGCCCTTAAGTCCAGGGCGGCTTTTTTTTGCTTTGTCGAAATTTGTATCATATGCTTGTTATGCCGCAGGTGTTAGAAGGAAAAAACCTTTCAAAGGAAATTTTAGATTCTCTCCCTTCACGCATAGATAAAATAAAATCCGTCGCAAGCAAGGCGCCGACACTGGCGATAATAAATTACTACGAAGATTCCGCCTCCCAAATTTATATAAAGAGAAAAATCAAGGTTTGCGAAAAGCTGGGCATACATGTAAATTACGTTCAGTTGGAGGAACGTGACGGCTGCGTTCATTTCGTTGAAACCATAAAAAAACTATCCCGCGACAAAAGCGTCGACGCTATAATGGTAGAAAGGCCCCTGCCTCCCGCCTGCGAAAATCTTCCGGCTTTTGAAACTCTCTCCCCCGAAAAGGATGTGGACGCTGTAAGCGTTGGCAACGCGGGAAGACTTTTCCTGACCAAAAGCATAGAGGAAATATTAAACGGCGGCTTTTTTATTCCATGCACCGCGCTTGCCGTTGTTAAAATTCTTCTTAAATACGGGATAAACCCGAAAGGTAAAAAAACTGCGGTTGTTGGAAGGTCATCCATTGTGGGCAGGCCCCTGGCACACATGCTAACGGCCATGGACGCCACGGTAACGCTTTGTCATTCAAAGACGGAAAATATCGCCGAAATCCTGAGAAATTCTGAAATAGTCGCCAGCGCCGTGGGGAAGCCGCGTTGGATAAGCACCGACATGCTGAAAACCAAATCGGTCGTGATAGATGTTGGAACAAATATAGACGACAGCGGAAAAATGTGCGGAGACGTTGATTTTGAAAGCGCCTGGCGGAAAGTCTCGGCAATAACGCCGGTACCGGGTGGAGTCGGCCCGGTAACTCTGGCGTGTCTGATAGAAGGTGTTGTGAAAGCGGCAGAAAATTCCGCCTTCGGGAAAAAATGAGAATTAGACTAATCATTTTGCTTCTCTTTCCCTTTCTGCTGCTGCCATTGAATTCCCCGGCAGGAAAAAAAACCAGAAAGCTCTCTCCATATATAATAAAGAAGAAAACCGAAAAAAGCGTATATAAACTGTTTACTTCCACTGAAACTTTAAAGGCGAAGAAAAGAAGACGAAAGAAAAAACGAAAAGGAAAAAAGAAAAGTTCTCCTTACATTATACGGAGCAAACAGCTTTTAACGCCGCACATATTCCGGAAAAAAAAGGTTGGAACGGAAAAAAAAAGGAAGAGTAAATATAAATTTAAGAAGAAAAACCCTGCCCCCGTTTACATACTTTCCCCCGATGGAAAACCCTTGATTAAAGCCACGAAAAAAAAGCGTGCGAAAAAGAAAAAAAGGAAAAAGAAATAACATGCCTGACATGCTGGCAAAACCTTATAAACTTGCCCTGGAAACACAGGGAACTCCGGAGGGAGTAAAAATCAGGATAGCGCCTGCCGTGCGCCAGAACGGTTGTGACTATGCCATAACAGGCCGGGCGGGCCCGGTTGATTTTTTCCGGAAAACGGCAAATGTTATCCCGATAGAAAACTCCGAGTCGGGTATATATAAAGGTCTTTTAAAGGAGGGGATAGATGACCGCGATGTTGATTAAAAAAGGAAAGGTGCGCGATATTTACGAAGTCAACGAAGATAAACTTCTACTAGTTGCCTCGGACAGAATTTCCGCCTTTGATTTTATCCTCCCCACAGATATACCAAATAAAGGAAAAATGTTAACCGAAATGTCGGCTTTTTGGTTTAAAAAAACTTCCAGCATAATAAACAACCACTTTATAAGTTCGGATTACGGCGAAATAATGCGAGTTCTCAAAGGAGATTGTCCGGGTGAGTTTGAAGGAAGGTCCATGCTCGTTAAAAAAGCCAGGAGGATAAATTTTGAATGTATTGTACGGGGCTATCTTTCCGGTTCGGGATGGGAAATCTATAAGCGGAAAGGATGGGTTTGCGGAATAAAACTTCCCGCCGGACTTTTGGAAGCGGAAAAACTTCCCGAACCGATTTTTACTCCGACCACAAAAGCAGACGAAGGACACGACGAAAACGTGCCCTTCAAAAAAATGTGCGATGTGTTAGGCTGTCAAACTGCCCAAATTATAAAAGAAAAAAGTATCGAGTTGTACCTCTTCGCCTCAAAATATATGGAAGAACGGGGTATTATCCTTGCGGACACGAAATTTGAATTCGGACTCATCGGCGGAGAACTTTCCCTTATAGATGAAATATTTACTCCCGACTCCTCAAGATTCTGGGAAAAGGCAACTTATCAAAAAGGTAAAAATCCAAGGAGTTACGACAAGCAATTTGTCAGAGACTGGCTTAAATCTTTGGACTGGGACAAAAAGTCTCCTCCGCCTCCTCTTCCTGCGGATATAGTGGAAAAAACCGCTGAACTTTACATGAAAGCTATGGAAGTTATGAAAAGATGATAATAGAAATATTGCTGAAGAGGAAGTATTCACGCCTTGAAGAAAAAAAACTTCTAAGCGACTTCAGTGAGGCGGGCTACAAATTTAAAGATGCGCGAATAACCCGCCTCTACGACATTCAGGGGGACCTGACGCGGAAAGAGCTGTTAAACATTGCCGAAAGCCTGCTTGCTGACAGAGTAACCGAAACCTTTCGCTCAGGCGCAAAAGAAAGAAACTGCTATAAAGCAGAAATCTGGTTCAAGCCTTCGGTAACCGACGTGGTTGGCGAAAGCGTACTGGAGGCATTAAGAGACATGGGGTTTGAAAAGGTGACAGGGGTACGTTGCGGAAAGGCGCTGTATGTAAAGGGGGCAAGAGGACCGAAAATGATTCTTGAAGCGATAGAAGAAACTCTTGCCAACCCTCTCATAAATTATTGCAAGATTTCCAAATTATGAAAGACTTCGATTTTTTGTTTTCCAGATTTTCAAAACTTTCTTCAAAAGAACTTATCATTCTCAATCAAAAAGGGGGTTGGTCGCTTAACTTGAGGGAATTGCGGCAAATCCAGGACTATTATAAGAACGAAAAAAGAGAGCCGTCCCGCGCCGAAATAGAAACTATAGCCCAGACATGGTCAGAACATTGCAAGCACAAAACATTTTCCGGACCGGTGAAACTCATTACCAATAAAGGAATTAAAAGGTATAAAAACCTTTTCAAAGAAACTATAGTAAAGGCGACAAAAACCTTGAATCGTAAATGGTGCCTTTCCGTATTTCAGGACAATGCCGGCGTTGTGGAACTTTCCGGGCGCAGCAAATGGGCGGCGGCATTCAAGGCGGAAACACATAATCATCCCTGCGCCATAGAGCCTTACGGAGGAGCGGAAACGGGCGTAGGGGGAGTTATACGAGACATTCTTGGCGTTGGGTTGGGTGCAAAACCCGTGTTGAATACTGATGTGTTTTGTTTCGCCCCCCCGGATTCAAAGATAAAGCTGGCGAAACACAATCTTCCGCCGAAAAGAATTTTTTCAAAAGTCGTAGAGGGCGTGCGGGATTACGGTAACCGTATGGGAATACCAACCGCAGCCGGCGGGGTCTTTTTCGACGAAGGTTATGCTCTCAATCCCCTGGTATACGTCGGCTCGGTGGGCATAATCGAGAAAGATAAAATAAGAAAAAAAATACGACGAGGTGACCTAATAGTCGTCATCGGAGGAAGAACCGGAAGGGACGGCATACACGGAGCTACTTTTTCATCTGCCAATTTAGATGAGAATGTTTCATCTTCAACGGTTCAAATAGGTCACCCCCTGAACGAAAAAAAGGTCCTGGACGCGCTTATGCGGGCTAAAACCGAGAATCTTTACACCGCCATCACCGACTGCGGAGCGGGAGGTTTCTCCTCGGCCATAGGAGAGCTTGCTCGCGACCTGGGGGCAGTTGTTTTTTTGGAAAGGGCTCCCCTGAAGGACATTTCGCTGGAGCCATGGGAAATATGGGTTTCAGAATCTCAGGAAAGAATGGTCCTCTCAGTTCCAAAAAACAAACTTCCAGGACTCGAGGAAATTCTCAGGGAAGAAATTTGCGAACACTGCGTCCTTGGAGAGTTTACCGATGATAAAAGACTGATTGTAAAATTTAAAGGCAGCGAGATTCTCAATCTGGACTTGCTTTTTCTTCATCACGAACTTCCGAAAATTGAAAAAACAGCCGTTTATATCAAACCGCCGCAAAAAACCTTGCCTCCAAAAAAGCCGGGGAGGGATTATTCCGAAATCCTGCGCGAAATTTTAAGCCACCCAAATGTTTGCTCGCGCAAATCAATAATAAGGCAATATGACTTTGAGGTCCAGGGCGGAACGGTCGTCAAGCCCCTTTTATCTCCAAACGACTCTCCATGCGATGCCGTTGTAATTTGGCCACACTCTGCTACGGGAGACATGAAAGATTATCTTGGTTTTGCCGTCTCACACGGCTTTAATCCACTTATAGGAAAACTCGATGCCAAACAAATGGCCATAGAAGCTGTGGACGAAGCAATAAGAAATCTTTTATGCGTGGGAGCCGACATAGAACGAGCATCTCTCATGGATAATTTCTGCGCCGGAGACCCTTCGGACAAAAAGATGATGGGAGCATTTGCTGTTGCAGCCGAAGCATTGCTCGAGGCCTCTTTATCTTTTAAAGCACCCTTTATATCTGGAAAGGACAGTTTTTATAATCAATCAAAAGACGCTCGCGGTAGAGAAAAATCCATTCCTCTTTCTCTCCTGATTTCCGCCATAGCCCCGGTGCAGGATATAAGAAAATCTTTAACCATAAATTTTAAAAAGCCCGGAAATCCCGTGTACATAGTTGGTCAAACAAAACCGGGAATGGGAGCGAGCATCTACAATGAAGTGGAAACTTCCGGGAATACATTTGTAAGCGCTTCAAACCCGCGCCGGGCACAGGCCTGTTACAAAAAAATTCTTTTAGCTATCAGAAAAGGCTGCGTAGCGGCGGCTCATGACATTTCTCAGGGCGGCTTACTGACGACTCTCACCGAAATGGGGTTCGGCCGGATAGGCGTTGAAATAGACATTAGGTTGATGCCGGCGGAAAGAGGAACAGGAGAGGTTGAGAGACTCTTTGGAGAATCCTCCTCGCGTATTGTTCTCGAAGTCAGGAAGAAGGAAGAAAAAAATTTTATCCGCTCTATGAAAGGGGTAGCGGCGGCGAAGATAGGTTATACAACAAAAGAGCCGGTGATAAGCGTGAGCAACGGCTCGCGCCTTTTGCTTCGACAAAACACTCAGGATCTTTTCTTGTTCTGGAACAGGGAACTGCCATGAAACCAAAAGTGATTATAATAAGGGGACCGGGAACGAATTGTGAACTGGAGACCAAAAACGCTTTTGAATACGTCGGCGCGAATGTCAGCCTTATTCATGTAAACAATCTGCTTTCGGGTGAAGAAAGAATTGATGATTACGATATACTTGTCTTACCCGGGGGTTTTTCATACGGCGATGATATCTCGGCAGGAAAGATTTTAAGCGTTAAGATTAAAAAACTTTTCTCCGATTTCGGCAAATTCATAAATTCAAACCGTCCATTGCTCGGAATATGTAACGGTTTTCAGGTGTTGGTCAAGAGCGGATTTATTCCGGAAAATAAAAACTCCAGGCAAACGGTAACATTGGCTACAAATAACTGCGGTCACTTTATATGCGCCCATGTGGAATTGCAAGTTAACAAAAAAAGTGCCTGCATTTTCACAAAAGGGCTTCCGGAGAAAATATCACTGCCCATAGCCCACGGCGAAGGAAAATTTGTCGCCAGCAATAGGGTTCTCTCTGATATAAAAAACAAAAATCTGGATGCTTTGACCTATATTCGCAATCCCAACGGCTCAGCTGGAAACATAGCGGGACTGTGCAACGAAAAAGGGAATTGTTTTGGCCTTATGCCGCACCCCGAAAGGAATTTCCTTGTTTATCAGAGTTTATGCCAAAGAAAATCCGGAGAAACAAGAGAAGTGGGCTGGAGAATGTTTAAAAATGCCGTAGATTACGTAAAATAAAACGGAGCAAAATGATATGTGTGGAATATTTGCCATAACAAACAATAAAAATGCGCCTCATTTTACTTTTCTCGGTCTTTTCGCCCTTCAACACAGGGGGCAGGAATCTGCAGGTATAGCTGTTGAAAACGCTAACGGCATCATTTATTACACCGGCATGGGGCTTGTGAGCGAAGTGTTTTCAAACAATGTCCTGGAAAATTTGAAGGGTGAAAATGCCATAGGTCATGTGAGGTATTCAACAGCAGGTTCAAGCGATATAATAAACGCCCAGCCGCTCTTTTTTAATTCGTCTTTCGGGCAAATGGCAATCGCCCACAACGGAAATCTTACAAATGCCAAAAAACTGTGGCGCTGGCTGCAGCACCAGGGGGCGATTTTTCAATCCGCTTCCGACAGTGAAATAATAGCGCATTTAATCTCAAAATACCCTGCGGGAAATATCGAAACCAGTCTCGCAAAGAACTTAAGGAAATTACAGGGAGCATTTTCATTTGTTTTTCTTTTCAAAGGCAGGGTAATCGCTGCAAGGGACCCCTTTGGGTTTCGTCCGCTACTGCTTGGAAAAGTGGGAAAATCTTACATTTTCGCGTCCGAGAGCTGTGCCATAGAAGCTGTGGGAGGAAAACCCTTGCGTGAGCTCGCCCCGGGAGAAATGGCGGTTGTAAGCGGCGGCAAGATAAGATTCAGAATGTTTTCCAGAAAAAGAAGGGAAAGGAAAAGCATCTTCGAACAGGTGTATTTTGCCAGACCAGATACAGTGGTGAGTCAAAGAACCGTTCATTCAACCCGGTGCGAGATAGGCGAATTGCTTGCGGGAGAAAATCCTGATTTAAAAGCGGATATAGTAGCGGGGGTGCCGGATTCCGGAACCGCTTACGCTCTGGGATTTTCCCGGCGTTCAGGCATAGCTTTGCAAAACGTTTTCATGCGCAACAGATACACCGGCAGGTCTTTTATACAGCCGAACCAGAAAATGAGGGATTTCACCGCCAGATTGAAATTGGCACCAATAAAGGACGTGATAAAGCGAAAAACAATAATACTGATAGACGACTCTCTTGTAAGAGGGACCACATCCAGGAAAATAATATCAAGTTTGAAAAAAGCGGGTGCAAAAAAGGTCTTTATGCTTATCGCTTCACCGCCGGTGATATCTCCCTGCCTGTGGGGCATAGACACACCTACAAAAAAGGAATTAATCGCCGCCAAACTGTCCATCGCAAAGATTAAAAATTTCATCGGGGCAGATAGTTTGCGCTACCTAACTTTAAAAAATCTCGTCAGAGCATGCGCCAACGGACTAAGAACTGGCTTCTGTGACGCGTGTTTTACGGGAAATAGTGCTCTGTCAAATAAATAGTTAATGGTTTGGAAAGCCAGATTTGAGGCAAGTTCAAGGCGCGAGGAGCGCGCATACCCGAAAGGGGGCTGCATGCGAGGAGCAACGAAGAAATTGACCAAATATGGCTTTCCCCATAGGGGCAGGTTACTTTTGGGCTGCAACTTCGTCATTCATCGTTCACATACCACAGCGGGTATGCTCATTCTTCATTCCTTGTTTCGCTCCAAAATTAACTCTGCCAAACTATCAAATATTTATTTGACAGAGCACTAGACCGGAGGTATAAAATGAATGTCCTTGTCATTGGTTCGGGCGGAAGGGAACACGCTCTTTGCTGGAAAATCAGACAGAGTTCCTCTCTTGAAAAACTTCATGCCTTGCCAGGCTCAGATGCTATGGGAAAAATCTGTGACCGCGTGGATTTAGAAATGAGCGATTTTGAAAATATAAGCAAATATTGCCTTGACAACAACATAAACCTTGTTGTTGTGGGTCCGGAACTTCCGCTTTCAATCGGAGTAACCGATTTTTTAGCGGGCAGGGGAATAAAGGTTTTCGGTCCATCAAAAAAGGGAGCTAAACTTGAATACTCAAAGGAATTCGCGAAAGAATTTATGAAAAGAAACGGAATTCCCACCGCAGATTTCAGAATATTTTCCGAACCCTCAACGGCAAAAATGGAAATTAAAAAAATGAAGTTCCCGCTCGCTATCAAGGCCGACGGCTTATGCGCCGGCAAAGGGGTAAGAATCTGTTTTGAAGAGCGGGAAGCCATCCGCACTATAGAGGATTTTATGGAAAAGAAGGTGTTCGGCGCAAGCGGGGAGAGAATAGTAGTTGAGGAATTCCTCTTTGGAGAGGAGGCCTCGGCGATGGCTTTTGTAGACGGCGAAAATGTCCTCACACTTCCACTTTCCCGCGACCATAAAAGGGTTATGGACAACAACGAGGGGCCTAACACCGGCGGAATGGGAGCGCTATGTCCCATAAATATCGCCACTGAAACGTTCAACCAAATACAGGAAGATATTATTAAAAAATTTGCCCTTGGAATAAAAAAGGAAAACATCGACTATAAAGGAATTATATATGCCGGCCTTATGCTGACCAAAAACGGTCCCAAAGTGCTTGAGTTCAATGTAAGATTCGGCGACCCTGAAGCTCAGGCGGTTCTGCCTCTTATCGAAAATGATTTTCTGAGTCTCCTCTATTCTTCCGCCTCCGGGAACCTAAGGCAAGAGAAACTTAAATTAAAAAAGCAAACCTGCCTGACTGTGGTTCTCGCTTCAAAGGGTTATCCTGAAAACCCCGAAACGGAAAAAGAGATAAGCGGGCTTGAAGATCTGGAAAATTCAAGCGAGGTAATGCTTTTCCATGCAGGGACAAAATTCAAGGCGGGGAAATGGATTACAAGCGGCGGCAGGGTTCTTAATCTCACCGTTCTGGGAGACACTGTGGATGAGGCCAGGCAAAAAGCTTATTTCGCCGCCACGCGCGTAAAATTTGAAGGAATGCATTACAGAAAAGATATTGGACTTTACTGACAGCCCCTGTAAAACACGAGTTCAAACAGCTAAGCAACAAAGGCAAGATTATCCGCCGTATAATATAAGAGGCAGATATGAAATACAAACACTTAAGCAAAGATGAGCGTGATAATCTCGCGGTTTTACGAAGCCGCGGCTGGATACTTCGCGAAATAGTCGTTAAAGGCGCGATGTCCCGCCACCCTTTCCAGGGAACTTGAGGAAGAAAAGATTGTGTTGAAAGAAGAGCAGAATTAATTGAGAAAAAGTCAGGTTATTTCACCACCTATCCTTATATATTCGGAATAACCTAAACTACGGGCACAACGTTCAAATCATTCCGATTTATTAGGCGTGTAAAAAGATTTGATTATTTACGACAACTTTTTCTTTGCGAGAGCAGATAATCGCTGATATCTTTCACTATTTTAAGAATCAACTTCATATTCGCCGCGTTTTGAGATTTTGAAATTTTATGTAGATATAAGCCGATCCGCTCCCCAATAAATCCTTTTTCATTTTGACGATTTGAAATGTAAATATCTTTTTTATTTTGAAAAATTCCGGAAATGTCAATATTTAAAGCATCGGCTATCCTGGCTATGTTCCGCAAAGAAGGATTTCTTTTGCCTCTTTCCAAATCACCCAGATAGCTTGGATGCAGATTGGCTCTAAACGCAAGTTCTTCTATGGTTAAACTCCTTTTTACACGAAGTTCTCGTATCTTTTGCCCGACCATGATGTGTATTTTTTTATTCACCTTTCCTCCATAAAAATCATCTTTTCGGGTGAAATCTTCTAAATTTTAATTTAACTTGACCGCTGATACCACAACAAAAAAGTGGTATTGACATAAATACTTATAAGTGTTATAATGTGGTTTTTAATCAAAAGGTTGTGCAAGGAGGTTTTATGAAACAAGTAAATTGGCTCGTTTTACCGGTAGTGATTTTATCAAGTGCCTGTGCAGCTAATCGTGTCGTGATCCCAAAGCGTGTGGTGGAATTAAATTGCAGAGGAGTAAAAGTACCGATGTTGCTGGGTCCGGTTGTAAATGTAGGCGGCAAATATACTGCCCAAAAAGTAGATACTTTTGGGAGTAGTGTATATAATCCATATATGACTTTTTCCCAGTCAAATTGGGGAGAGTTTGTCCAAACAGAAAGAACGACATATAAAGGAAAAAGCTGTTCAAAAGATATAAGAGATGAATTGATAGGTGTAACTCGCGGGCTTAATAACAGAGCATTATCTAATTTGGAAATAGAAGCGGTAATGGAATTGGAACCAAGGATTTTTACATATGATTTGTCTCGCATAGAAGAAATTAGCATTTCTGGCAATGTTATTAAAATTAGGAGATAAATTGGAGGAAATTTATGAAGAGAAATATTATTTTATTAATTTCATCTATTACTTTTATGGGATGTATGGGAAATAAAGCGGTTATAAAGTTGTCTGCCAAAAAAACCGATTTTCCGGTTTCTCTGTCACAATCTGTTTACGATGTGAAGTATAATGTCCTGACGAAAAACAGGTACAGGGTGATTAAGCACTTCAAATACAGATATGACAAGTACAGCATCACAAGGTTTTTTCCGCGCAAAGAAATCGATTTGAGTAATAGACTGAATGAATTAATGGATAAATATAACGGTGACGCCATTGTCAATTTGTCAGTAAAGTCATACGATGTAACCAAGTTATGGCCGGATATAGTGTTATGGCCATTAACATGGACTGCTAAGATTATAACCTTTCAAATAATATCTCCGCGGCACATCGAGGTAGAAGTAACCGGGGATATTGTTCAAGTGCTACCCTCCAAAAGGAATAAAAAGAGAAGAAGGTAGAAGGAAGGGGAATGAAAAAGATACTGATAGGATTTGTCTTTATATGCAGTTCCTGCGCCACATATCCAACAGGTCCCGATATTTCTGTAAGTGCCGGAAGACTTCTAACCCCGGTTTCATTGAGTTCGGTGGTGAGCGCTAATGGCAAAAAAGAAAAAAACGAAATACGAAAGATAAGTGGATATGTTTCTGGTGAGCAACATGCCACAGAAGGTTTTGATTATAAGTCAACCCGATATAGTTATCAGAATGACATAGAAAAAACCATAGTATCTGCCACAGGAGGGGATGAACACAAAGCCGTAAAAAATGTAAGGATTATTATCATCATTAATTCCCATCCAGCAAAGACAGAGGGAATAAATAGCGGAGCGATTGAAGGAAATTTAATTCAGGTCAAATAAGAGTTGCTATGAAGAATAATAGCGATATTTTTAAAAATTTATTGTGCGGTAGCTTCGGGTTGGTTTTTATGGGTTGTGTTGCTACAAATCAAATAAGCCCTTCTTTGCCTAAGACGATTAAATTTTATGTTGGTTCACTTAATTTTCCCGTTTCCATGAGTGCGGGATTTTACAGTAAGAATTATAGGTTGCTGGATGAAACAGATTATGATGTGATATATCGTTTTAGAAAGGAGATTCCTTTGGTGGATGAAAAGACGGGAAAATTCGTTGTTGGAGACAATGAAAATATGAAGTTAGATAATTACTTAAATAAATTGATAAACGAATATGAAGGAGACGCTGTTGTTAATTTCAAAGTGGTAAAAACCACAAACAAAAAAGGAAATGGGGTTATTGTTATATGGGGAGATATAGTAAAAGTAAAAGGAGGATAAATGAAAAATATGTGGATAATAGTTGTATTATCTCTTTTATCAGGGTGTGGATACAATTATGCATATAAAACTAGGGGGGGAGAGAAAATAACCGATCCTCAAATAATTTCCCAAATAGAAATCAATAAATCCTCAAAAATAGATGTAGAGCGGATATTGGGCAAATCCAGCGCGATTACTACCGACAAGAATGGTAATGAAATCTGGACATATATGTCAACTCAGGGCAAAGTAGGACTATTTGGTTCCACTGCCAAAAATGAATTTTTGATAATAATTTTCGGCGAAAATGGCCTGGTTAAAAGAATTCACAAACAAGGTAATAAAGGAACACAATCTCTTTTTTAATGCGCATAAGTGTTGAAAAGTAGTTGTTAATCTAGGTAGAACAAGAAGGAGAAAATGAAAGTGATAATATCTTGTTTGATGCTGCTGGTTGCCTTCTCGGGCAGGACTATCGCGGATGAAATAGCAATATCTCCAGATTATTCTTGGATCGTTTCTACTAAAGGGAAATTTTATAAACCATCCTTAGGCGCAAATCTTGAATATGACTGGCAATGGGGCAAATATTGGTCAACGGTTTTTATCAGCAACTACTCCTTTTCGTATAAGCCCAAGAAGGGTACTACAATTTCCGGAACCCTGCCGCCATCCAACCTCTCTAATCATTATATAAACTCTTTCCCTGATCCTATGTACTACTGGTGGGAAAAATATGGGTATAAAGGAGGGCTTTCCAATATGAATTTAGCTCTTAATTTGCGAGTTGGCACGCCAAGGAATAAGTCATTGCGTTTTTATTTTGATTTTGGGCCAGGCTTTTCGAAGCTTAATATGTCTAAATATATTTCCGAAGCATCTTATACGCTCTTTAATTCCACAGATACATATTTTGATGGCACTGATATACATCATTATGGAAATTGGGATACTACCACGTATAATACTTCCATCCCTGCCCAAAGTAAAATATATTTTTCCGCAAATAGTGGCGTCGGTTTGCTTTTTGATATTAACTCAAATATCACAGGCGGTATTGAATTACGTCAATATATTATTTTTAGCGAGGCCGATACATTAGGTATTTTAAATTGCGGCATTAAATTAACTTATAGATTTGGAGGGGAAGACAATGATAATAGATGGCCAAATACTGTAAATACTGAAAATTTTCCCGCGCCCCGCTCTTATATTAGAAAAGACGAAGAAGGGCGAAATATGATTGCAAATTTTGACCTAAAAAGTCCAAGCGAAGAATGTGGGGGAAATTTTAAGAACGGGGAAATAAATCCCGCTCAGGGAACTTATGAGGCGTATATGAAAAACGCCGAAGATTATTTAGCCCAAAGTGATTGGGAAAACGCTTTTAATGAATTCGGCAGCGCTTCGGAATCCATTTCTGCGGATGATGAACGGCAAGTATATATTTTGGAAAGGCAGGGTTTAACCTTGCTCAAGCGAAAAAATTATACAAGGGCAAAAAGATTTTACGTCGCTGCCATCAAGATCGGCAAGAGGTTAAATATCGCGGACAGCAACATGGTAAACGCCTATTTGGGGCTCGCACATGGCCTGAGAAAGACCGGAAATATCAAGATGGCTATAGCCAATTACCAGGCAGCTTTTAGAATAACAAATAATCCGGAAGTAAAACTCAAAATAAAAAAAGTGTTGAAGAAATTGATGGCGGCACAATGAAAAAAACAAGAAGTATTTTTTTCTTTATAATAATTGGCGCGATCTGCGTTGTCCCCGCAATTTATTCTGAAACGGGAAAAATATTGAGCATGACAGAATTAAGAAAAAAGGGTGTGGTAATGCAAAGTCATGAATATTCTTGCGGCGCGGCGTCTTTGGCTACCATCGCCAATATTTTAGGTTTGAATGTTTCGGAGAAAGATGTTTTTAACGTTTTGTCGGACGAAAAAGTCGTTACAGAAAGGGACAAGGAAGGTAATTTAAAAATACATTCTCTTAGTTTGGCGCATTTGGAAAAAGCGGCAACGAGATTGGGGTTAAATTCAATATCACTGAAAGGCATTGAAAACGGGTCTTTAGCCGAGATTGTAGAAGAGTTAAAACCTGTGATAATGAGAATTAAATTATATGGTAAAAAACTACATTTCGTTATAGTACAGGATATGGATGGAAGTTGGTTGTATATCTCGGATTCTGGATATGGCAATATCAGAATTCCCGTAAAGCAATTTCTAAAGGCGTGGACTGATGGAAAAAAAATATTTTTCGCCGTGGGGCGCAGACCTTTTTATTTATGGCAAGATCAAAAGAATAAACAAATTTACGTAAAGAGGGATAAAGAGGAAAAAAATTCTATTAAAAAATATTTTGCGGCGGAAGCGCTTTATGAAACCGTTCAAAAC
>Ga0180301_10002629_pt1 | contig 14161 bp, 16 predicted proteins | sample GuaBasSediGuay16_FD_121797 | JGI IMG/M metagenome (GOLD analysis project Ga0180301, IMG submission 121797) | Subseafloor sediment microbial communities from Guaymas Basin, Gulf of California, Mexico - Guay16, Core 4569-2, 12-15 cm | ecosystem: Environmental > Aquatic > Marine > Hydrothermal...
ATGCCTTCTACATAAGATAACCTCTTTAATGTACCCTTTATTACAATCCGGTCAAACCCACTTGACATTCCCTTTATTTTTTAAGCTATACTTGGTGATGAAAGCTTTCATTTGTCTACCTCCCGAAAAATATCGTTTTTTTTCTTTCGGGAGGTTTTTATCATTTCTTCATTGGTTTAAGGCTACGCTGCGCTGGGCATAAGAAGCCACCTCTCTTCTCCGGAGTTAAGTGTTTAAAAATAAAGCCGGGGATATTCATGATCCTTGAAATGCATTCGTATGGGTGATATTTCAGGTTTATGTTATTGACATAAATCTACATGTACCTTTAAACTAAGGACACATAGTCGGGGTGCTGCATTTGTATGCGGCTGAGAGCATACCCTTGGAACCTGAACTGGGTAATACCAGCGGAGGGAAAGAGATGCATGCAAAAACCTTTCTTACTCCAATCTACAGATTCACACTAAATTGTTTTATTCCCATCCGGCTTGCCTATATAATGGAACATTAGAAAACCGGGTACTTATCCTTTCGGGTTCGGTAGAGGTGTAATAGTCAAAATCAAATTAAAAGGAGAAGTGTATGAAAAAAGAGGAAACACAGGCAACTGCCCGGACCCTATGGGCAGACATTGAGAAGATTCGCACTGGCGCTCCCCTTGTGCACAATATCACCAATTATGTGGTTATGAACTCGAGTGCCAATGCGCTGTTGGCCCTGGGGGCCTCTCCTGTGATGGCTCATGCAAAGGAAGAGGTAGAGGAGATGACCTCAATAGCCCAGGCACTGGTGATAAATATCGGGACTTTAAGCAAACATTGGGTGGAAAGCATGTTTCTTGCTGCTGAGACTGCCGGAAGAAGAGGAATCCCCTTTGTCCTGGATCCGGTAGGGGCAGGAGCCACCAAGTACAGAACCGAGACCTGTTTAAAGCTTCTTCAAAAGGTAAGTCCTGCTGTTATAAGAGGCAATGCTTCCGAAATAAGGGCGCTTCTTTCCTCAGAGGCAAAAACAAAGGGTGTAGACAGCCTCTCAGAGGCGGAGAAGGCGGTAGAAGCCGCCCAAAGGTTGGCAGAGAAATACGATTGCACAGTATCGATCAGCGGCAAGGTGGATTACATTGTTGATCGTTCCCGCAGACATCGAATAAGCAACGGCCATTCCCTTATGCCACGGGTTACAGGCATGGGCTGTGCAGCAACGGCCCTTACCGGAGCCTTTGCTGCAGTGAACCAGGACCCCTTTATGGCCGCAGTTCATGCAATGGCAACCATGGGTATAGCAGGAGAGATAGCCGGCCAAAAAGCTTCCGGTCCGGGAAGCCTGCAGATGCATTTCCTCGATACCTTGCATAAACTTTCGAAAAAAGATATAGAGGGCCGCCTGAAAGCGGAAAATGCGGTTTAGAAATGAAAAGAGAACTTGACGTAAGTCTTTATCTGGTTACCGACCGTAAGCTTTCGGGGGGACGTCCCCTGGACGAAATAGTGAAAAAAGCTGTAGAGGGCGGGGTAACCATAGTGCAGTTAAGGGAGAAGGATTGCTCCACACGGGAGTACCTGGAGTTAGCTTGTAGTATCAAAAGGATTCTCACGCCCCTTAACATCCCGCTTATCATAAACGACCGTGTAGACATAGCTCTGGCAGCAGGAGCCGAAGGGGTGCATCTGGGTCAGTCGGACATGCCTTACCGGGATGCACGTCGAATAATGGGAGCGGAAGCAATAATAGGACTTTCGGTGGAAACCATGGAAGATGCCAGGGAAGCGGAAAGTCTGGATGTGGATTACCTCGGAGTAAGCCCTATCTTTTTTACTTCCACAAAGACAGACACAAAATCGGAATGGGGTATAGAGGGTCTTAGAAAGTTAAGGGTTTTCTCAAGGCATAAACTCGTGGCGATCGGAAGCATTAAGCAGGATAATGCCTCTGAGGTTATTGCTGCCGGAGCCGATGGGGTAGCGGTGGTATCGGCTATTTGTTCGGCGTCCGATCCGAAGAGAGCTGCAGAAGAACTCAAAGAGGCTGTTTTAAGGGGAAGGAGCTGTGAAATTAAGTGATATAGGAGAGTTCGGGTTTATCGACCGGGTGGCATCCCTTTTTAAGGAGAAACTTGCTTCCGGAGTTATGGGAATTGGGGATGACTGCGCAGTTATTCCCCAGCCGGGGGGAGAGGCACTTCTTATCACTACCGATACTCTGATTGACGGAGTTCACTTTCTGATCGGCAGAATTCCTCCCTTCGACCTGGGATTCAAATCCCTTGCAGTTAACTTAAGCGATATAGCAGCAATGGGGGGAAGTCCTTCTTCGGTTTTCCTGTCTCTTGGGATACCCAAGGATACGGAGATAGCCTTTCTCGAGCTTTTCCTTAAGGGCTTTTATGAACTGAGCAAGAGACACGGCGTACAGCTTCTTGGAGGAGATACCACGGGGTCTCCGGAACCCTTTATGGTAAACGTGGTTGTGCTGGGAAAGGTGTCCTTAAGTAAGGTAAAGTTAAGATCTTCTGCAATAACAGGGGATGTGGTCTGTGTTACAGGAGAGCTTGGTGATTCGGGCGGCGGGCTTAGGCTGATACTGGATAATATCGAGGCTACCGATGAAGAGAGCAGGTATCTTATAGGTAAACACTATCGGCCATGGCCGCATATTGAAGAGGGAAAATGGCTGGCGGAGAAGCCGGGAGTTCACGCCATGATGGATCTCTCCGATGGGATAGATTCCGATTGCATGAGAATTGCAGAACAATCCCGATGCGGTATGGAGATATATCTGGAAAAACTCCCTATTTCAGAGGCCTTAAAAAAGACTGCATCCAGATATAATTGGGATGCTTTTGAAATTGCTGCAACCGGTGGAGAGGACTACTGCCTTCTTTTTACCGCGGATGGGAATAAATACGAAGAAATCAATAGTAGTTTCAAGGCGAAATTCGGACGCCCCGTTTATCCGATCGGAAAAATTACCGATCGGCTGAAACAAATAAAGTATTTTGAACACGGTAAAGAGGTGTCTCTGCGTCCCCACGGATTCGATCATTTTAAAAGAGATTGAATTAATTAAGGGAGTCATCATGCCCCGTTGATGCGCCCAAAACAGTAAAAATGGAGAGGGGTCTACATGACCCTACAGTACGACCAAAACGATGAAAATTACCGGCCCGAACAGGGCGGATAAAATTTTTCAGAGGAGTGAGAATTGACGGAGAATAAAAAATACTACAGAACACTTACCATAGCGGGTTCGGACAGCGGAGGAGGAGCGGGGATACAGGCAGACCTTAAGACCTTCTCTGCGCTGGGCTGTTACGGAATGTCGGTTATAACTGCTTTAACCGCTCAAAATACGGTTGCAGTTACCTCAATCCATGAGGTGAGGACGGATTTTATCGCCTCCCAGATAGATGCTGTGCTCGATGACATAGGTGCGGATGCGGTTAAAATAGGTATGCTCCACACACCCGAAGTGATCGAAACAGTTGCAGAAAAGTTGAGGCATTACCGTATCGAAAAAATCGTTCTTGATCCTGTGATGATATCTAAAAGCGGAGCAAGGTTGCTCAGAGAAGATGCGGTTAAGGCTCTTGAAAGGGAGCTCTTCCCGCTTGCCCTGTGTATAACGCCAAATCTGTTTGAAGCTTCCGCCTTGGTAGGAAGGAAGATTGCGGATATAAGGGGCATGGAGGAAGCTGCAAGAGAACTACTCGATTACGGCCCTGCATCGGTTATTGTTAAGGGAGGACACCTGGAAGGAGAGTCCAATGCGGACTGCCTGGCTGTACGTGATGATCGAGGTTCGGTCTCCATCCGATGGTACGAGGGTAAGCAGATCTCCACGGCCAATAACCACGGAACCGGCTGTACCTTTTCCTCCGCAATTTGTGCATTTCTCGCCAGAGGGGATGATCTTTGCTCCGCTGTAGATAAGGCAAAGGACTATATTTCTCGGGCAATAAGAGCCGGTGCGGAGTATAAACTGGGAAAGGGGCATGGGCCGGTACACCATTTCTACGCTACATGGAGGTAAAAATGAGATTGATAGATGAACTGTGGCGGAAAGCAGAAAAGATTTACAGTGAGATTCTTAAACTTCCATTTATAGAAGAGCTCATGAAAGGCATCCTTCCGGAGGAGAAGTTTATCTTTTATATGCAGCAGGATACACTCTATTTAAATGAGTTTTCAAAGGCACTCGCTCTGGCAGGGGTACGCTCTTCGGAGCAGAAACATTTCAGGGAATTCCTGGAATTGGCTTCGGCAGGAGTTGAGGCAGAGAGAAGAATACACGATACGTACTTTAACAGGTACGGTATAAATGCAGATGTACCCATGGCACCTGCATGTTTTACCTACTCGCATTATCTTTTATCGATTGCCTTCTGCGGATCTTACGGTAAGTGTGTGGGAGCCTTGCTTCCCTGTTTCTGGATTTACAGAGAGGTTGGGCTCTATATGCTTAAATCTTTGACAGAGTCAAACCCCTACGGAGAGTGGATAAGGGCTTACTCGGGAGAGGAGTTTAGCCTGTGCGTGGACAGAGCGCTGGCCATGGCAGAAGAGATTGCCGGGAGCTTAAGCAAAAAAGAGTTTGAAGATATGGGTGATGGGTTTATTAAGGCCAGCCGGCTCGAATGGATGTTCTGGGACAGCGCCTATCGGCTCGAGAAGTGGCAGCCGGCGGTAAAATAGATTCCGGCAAAGATTTTATTATAGAAGGCATCTCTATTGCTCTTCCGGCTCGTATCCGGGATAGAGTTTTTTCATACAATCGGGGCATATACCGTGGGTAAACTGAGCTTCCGAGTGATCTTCCATATATGCTTCCACGCTGTGCCAGTATCCTTCATCATCACGGATCTTCTTACAACTTGCACATATTGGAAGGAGGCCCCGGAGTCTTTTAACGTTTTCCAGAGCTTTCTGCAGTTCCTCTATAAGCCTTTCGCGCTCATGCTCCGCCAGAATCCTGGCGGTGATATCGGTAATAAATCCTTCCAGTCTAAGTAATTCACCCTCTGAGGAGAATACACCCGTACCCTGTTCCCAGACCCACTTCTCCTCCCCATCTGCAGTCCTTATCCTGTACTGGAATTGAAAGGGTCTATGCTCCTCTATGGCCTTCTGCACCTGTTCCCAGATCATTTTACGGTCGTCGGGGTGGATAAGGTCGGTGTATGATTTTTCAGCATTCATAACAAGGTCTTCGGGACGATAACCTGTTAACTCGTAACAGCCTTCACTTATAAACTCCATGGTCCGTTTCCGATCGTTCCTGCAGCGGTAGGCAATACCTGGCAGGTTGCTTATAAGCGTGGAGAGAGCGCGCTGGCTTTCGCGCAATGCTTCTTCCACGCGGAGTTTTTCCTGTTCCAGATGGTACTTAATTAAAGTCTGATCTATCACAGAAGGCAGTAGTTTAAGGTAAACTCCGTTTACATCTTTAACGATATAGTCGCTTGCACCCAGCTTAAGCGCTTCCACGGCTATTTGCTCACTGCCGGTACCTGTAACCATAATAATTGGAGGTAGTTCTCCCCTGGACTTAAGAATCTTTATTATATCGAGTCCCGTATATACGGGCATCACCTGGTCCAGAATAAGGATGTCGAAGGAACCGGTATCGTACTTTTTAATACCCTCTTCTCCATCTACAGAGCTGTCGATAAAGCCAAGTGCTTCGGGTATATCCTCCTCAAGGGCAATGGCAGCGGCCTGCTGGCTGTTTTCATCCAGAGAGGTGAGAGCAGGTTTAACCGCTTCTTTCAACTGCTCTATTGAATTGCGAAGTTCCGCTGAAAAGCCTTTAAGGTTTACCAGAGGTGCTCGAAGGTCATGGGAGACTATGTAGGCGAACTGCTTTATCTCCTCGTTTGCCTGCTTAAGCTCCTCTGTATAACGTTTTAGTTGTTGTTCTACCTGTTTACGTTGGGTTATATCGGTATACATGGCCACCACTCCCACGAGTTTATCCCGTATGAAAATAGGAGAACCGGCAGCGATGACATTAACCGGAGAGCCGTCCCTTCTGTAGCGAATGGTTTCCACCAGAGGAATGGATTTACTGTTAAGTAACTCCTTTGTGAACCTGGATGCTTCCTTGAACTTCTCCGGATCGGGGGAGGCGATTAAACTGTCTATATCTTCTCCTATTGCCTCTTCCTTGGAGTATCCGAAGAGGTTTTCTGCTCCGGGATTCCACTCATTAACCTTTCCCTGTTCATCCAGAGTAATGATGGCATCGGGCGCACAGGCTAAAACCGCTTCCAGATAAAGGCGCCGTTCTTCGCTCTCTCTTTCGAGTTGTTTGCGTTTTACGATTTCCTGTTTTAGAAGTTCTTTATTATCCATAGCTAAAATTGAAGGCGCTGACTACGCTACTAATATCAGAACATTATTATTGCCTAAGTCAATGCAACTTATAGACTTATTATGCTTTAAAAGAGCTTTTCTGCTCGAAACAGGGCAGTCGGGGCAGGGGATAGGCGATGAAGCCGTGTCGGCTTTTGCCTGACCTGCAAAGCATTCAACCCCGGACATGCTTTGTTTTGATATATACGGTTATCTATGTAAGCTTTAAAACATCACACCCTGATAATACCTTCTCTTTCGAGCCAGTCCAAAATCGACCAGTACTTCCAATACGGGAAAACTTGGATAAATTTGTTATCATGGGAGATTTCTGTTTCATCTTGTAAAGAAATGATAAGACCTCTTCGCTGATCAAACTTATGGAGGAACTTTAATAGAGGTGCGGCAGTCTTTTTTGAGATATTCTCTCGCATTTTAATTTCTACAGGCATAGTTATTTTATTGTTAGCCAGCACCATATCTACTTCGTCTTTCTGCGGTGAGCGGTAAAAATATTTTGCCCGGAGAAAATTTACCCAGAATTGCTCGACGATTTTCGGAAATATCATTGCACTGGCTAAGGAGAATGTAAATCCGGTATTCGCCAGATAAGCTCGTTTTAATTTTCTTTCGCTGGTTAACAAATTAGGCGAAAAGTTGTAAAGCTTTTGTATCAAGAATGAATATTCTAAATAGTCAAAATAATTATTAATTGTGCGCTGATCGAATTTGAGGTCATTAGCAAGATTCTTATAATCCAGATAAAGCCCGGGTCTCTGTGCCAGAATGTTTAATAAGCGTAACAACAAATCGGGCACGGAGATAGAGAAGACCTCAGGGATATCACGGAAGGTAACGCGTTCAAGAATAGAGTCTTTAAAATACCGTACTAATTGTATATCGTCAAAAGACAGCGCCTCTATGAACCCTCCGGTTTTTAAAAATTGGTTAAATTCTATGGCAATTGTTTGTTTAAAAACAGCTTCACGGGAATAGTCTATCTCCACATTCCGGAAAATCAGATATTCCGTGAAATCCAGTGGGTTAATCTCGTATTCAAAAAATCTCCCCGCCAGACTCTCCCGACTGCCTGCCTTCATGATGAGATTAGCCGAACCAGATAATGTGATTTTTACATTCGGATGCATATCGTATAAGATTTTTACCTGTTCAGACCAGCCCGGCAGTTTTTGAATCTCGTCGAGGAATATATAGATCTGATCTACCTGGAGTAAATCCTGTTTTAATACAGTCGTCTGATAATAATTAACGATATTTTCTAAATATAAACGCGCTTCATCAAAAGAGTGGTAGAGGATATTATAAGGAGAGATATTTTGTTCACGAATAAGCCAATCGATCAGTTGGAAAATAAGTGTGGTCTTACCAACGCGTCTGAGACCCGTGATCAGGGTCATTTGCTTTAGAGATAATGACTTCTTCAGCGGGTCAAGAACTTCCCTGGGTTTCCCCACCAGTGAAGTGGGCACATTTTGCACACGCCACCATGGGTTAAAATTATTGAAAATTAATTCCATAATAATGTAATTGATTTTAAATTTTAATAGCATTATAATGCTATTGTATTCAAATTTCAAGTAAAATTATCAGGCTCTCAGGTAAAATGCAGACTTTTTAGCTGAATATTTTACTTAATAGAGTATTGAAGTGCGCGATAACGAGGAATCCCGATTTTTAAAAGGTAGGCAAGCGACCTGCAAGATTCTTCTTAAAAGAGCGGACTTCGTAGCACACAAACACTGTAAACCTTTCGCACTCCTGCTCGGCCAGAACCCCGTCTGCAATCCTGATCCTGTACTGGAATTGCAAGGGTTTCCGTTCTTTATTCCATAAAGGCTCTAAAAACACCTATTTTGTGAATAAGGGAAATCTATCTATTTCCCTTGACCCTATTCAATTTTCTCTCATAATACTATGATAAAGATAATTTCACCCAAATCAGAAAGAGCGTCTAAAATGAATGGTAAAATAATGACCATCAAAGAGCTTTCAAACTATCTGAATATAAACGAGAAAACTATCTACAAACTAGCTGAACAGGGAGAATTGCCCGGCGTTAAAAAATCGAGTGGATGCGGAGATTTAAAAAGTAAGCTGTTGATGATTGGCTAATTAATGTTGCAAAACAAGTTATGGAGTCAAGAAATGACTTTGATTAAAGATATCATAAAACCCAGGAGTGAAATTTTAGAGGGCAGATTTCAGGGGGTTATTCAATCTCACAAAGTAGATAGTGAAGAAGAGCGACTTGAGAGTAATGCCGAAGATTTGTTTAAAGTAACCTATGTCTCATCGGCACTTAAGAGGGCGTTAGAACGAGTCAATGATAAGCTTACAGGCAGTTCAAATCAAGGCGCTGTTTTATTGGTAGGACCCTATGGTGCAGGGAAGACCCATGGGCTTATAACTTTATACCATCTTTTACGGGAGCCTAAAATCGCTAAAAACTGGCTAAGAAATTGGAGAGTTGATATTGCTTTACCTTCTTCCACAAAAACCTGCATAGTTTCCACCCGAAGATACGACGTAGATTTTCTCTGGGATCCGATATTTTTAAAATTGGGCAGAAGAGATATTTTGAGCAAAATCAAGCGCTTTCCTACGGTGGATCAAATCGAAGATATGGTTGGGGAAGAAACCTGTGCCATTTTTATCGATGAGATAGAGAACTGGTATGGTTCATTTGACCCTGAAAATCAGTCCGACTTGATCGAAAGAAACGAAACCTTTTTAGAGCATCTTTTTGAGGTTGCCAATGACCCGAATAGAAATCTTCTTGTGTTTTTGACTTTTCTCGAAGAAAAGGAAGGTTTGAAAAAGATATTTAACCGCACAAAGCCAGTAAGAATTGATGTAAGCGTTACCGAGGACAGGGGAAAGATCGTTTTGTATCGTCTCTTTGAAGATTCCGACAGAAAAGATTTAGAGAAGATAGAGCAAATCATACAAGGCTATATGGAAAAATATTCTGAGCCTATCAGGATTGAAAATCCTTACAGGTATAAACAAAGGATGACCGAAACATATCCCTTCCATCCCCTGCTTTTGGAAACCTTGACACAGGTTTATGAGGCTGCTACCGAAAGACAGGATATACGGGGTATGATGAATGTTCTGGCCGATATGGTAAAGGAAAATTACGATAAAAAAGACTTTCTTTTAATCTGTGATCTGGATGAAAATGCCTTCAGGGGCGTAGACCTTCGATTGGTAGAAAAATATAACTACGACCTTAAAAGGGTAAAAGATATTTCGTACGGGGCTGCCATATTAAGGTCTATTTTAGTCTTTACCCTCAACGATAAAACCATAGGTGCAACGGAATCCGATATTCTTCTCTCGGTTTTCTGCCCAACCCAGGGTCAGACACTAAACGCACTCATAATGGATTTAGAAAACATATACGGCAAACCGCACTATCTTCACAAAGAAGGAGACTTTTATCTTTTCAAGCATGATCTGAATATCTTTGCCCTAATGGAGAAGGAGAAGAGAAACATAACCGATGAAGATTTAAAGAGGAAAATTGCCGAGATTGTCAAAAAGGATGTTTTTGAAAATAAGGTATTCATTTACGGATTTGAAACTATTCCTGACGATAGCAAGATTAAAATGATTGTCTCTTTAGAATCATGGGGTGAAAACGATACCCTTAAAAATAAATTAGAAGAATTCTATCAGGGCAAGAACTGGCAAAATACTTACATCGTTATATTGCCTAACATCGATAGTATTCTTTCATTTTACGAAATTGTTGAGAAAACGAAACGTCTTCTGGCTGGGGAAAGATTGCAAGAACAGGTTGAAGATAAAGAGAGAAAGATTCAAAGATTAGTTACTGAGGAAATCGAGCAGATAGCAGAAAAAATAAAAGCATCTTATGGACGTATAGTAAAATGGGTGGCAAGGGAAAGGGAGCTTGTTCCAAGATTGATTAATGCAAGCCCCGATATAAGGAGCATAAGAGAAAAAGCTGGAAGTGATTCTTCCTTAGTTGGCGATTTTATACTTCAGGAAGTCAAGGATAAAGCCCAAGGGGTCAGACTTGAATTCATAATAAACGATTTTAAGAAGCTCAGGAGATTCCCTTTTATTCTGGATGATGAAATTATTTACAGTGCTATAAGAAACCTTCATAGAGATAAAAGAGTGGTAATCCAGGGAGACAGGGGGAAATGGTATATAGATGAAATGCCCAGAACTTTGGAATCTGGTTTCGTGATCTTTGACCCTAAGTATGCCCCCCAAGAGGAAATAATTGAGATAGGTGTAGCTGAAATTCTTGAAGACGAAGAAAAACCAGAGGGGAAAAAACCGGGAGAAGTAAGACCACTGGAGATTGAAAGAAGGGAAAAGAAGCAGCTCTCGGTAAGGGGAAATTCGCCTCGTGTTATATTAAGCCAGATTGAAGCAAGAACTCGAGAAAAAGACCTGTTCACAGGGATAAATATAAAATATCAATTTGTCAAAGAACTTTCAAAACAAGAGATCATGAAGTTTATAAAGCAACTTCCTCAAGAAGAGGCGGAAATGGATGGAGAAGTTGAGCTATGGAGAGAACATGAAGATTGAAAATGATTTTATAAAATCACTCATTAAAGAGGAGAACCCAATTCCTTATGTTTGGAATAATCTTTGGAGTGTTTGGCTTCGCCACGCGAATGAAGATTTAAAAGATTATTATTATCGGGGCGAAGAATCCGCTTTTTTATTTGAAGATTTTTTATTAAAGACCTACGATGAATTTTTCACAAAAGAGCTTCCCAGAAACTGTTTAAATAAACCTTCACCTTTCCAAAATGCCGAACAGGATTTTTGTTTTATTGTGATGAATGGAATGAGCATCCGAGAAGGTGCCCTTATCTTTAGAGCACTACAAAAAGAGGGATTTACGCCCAAGGTAAACTATTCCTTATCTTCTATCCCATCAGATACCCAGAGTTTCAGGGAGAAGATAAAGACTGATTTAGCAGGTTCGGAGAAGTTTGTAGAAATTAATAACCCTAGACAGGTAAGAATTTCAGGGAAGGAGAGATACGTTTGGTCTTATTTTCCTGATGTAATGCTGGATAAAATACAGGTAGGTCGGACAGTAATTTCAGACCTTGAGAATATGTATAAGACTTCAGAAAAGATTGTTTTTGAGTTACAAAAAAAGATAAATGCAAAGAAAATTATCATCCTATCTGACCATGGTTATATCCGTTCCGAACCAGGATTCTCTTTTTCTGTTCCTGAAGGTAAGAAGAAAAAGTTGCGAGAATCTTTTGGTGGCTCCCGGTTTATTCCTATGGATAAGGCCGACCTTTCAGAACTTGTAGAAGATGGTTATGTAGCTGAGTTTTCTGGCTATTACATGGTTAAGTCTCGATACACCTGGCCTGTTTCGGGAAAGTATAATATTTATCTCCATGGTGGAGTGAGCCTTACGGAGTGTCTTGTCCCGGTAATTGAGGTGGAAATATGATAACACTTGAGCAGTTAAATCTTAAAGAAAATGAGAAAAAGGCTCTGATAGAACTAAAGGAGAGGGTTTTTAAAAAATTCCCCGATGCAGAGATTGTCCTTCATGGTTCAAAGATAAGAGGTGATGCTGATGATGAGTCTGATATTGATGTTCTGGTTTTGCTAAGAGAGAAAGTTAATACTTCAATAGAAGAAGAAATTTTTAGCCTATCCTATGACATGGAACTTGAATATGATGTAGTCTTTGGAATTCTTGTCCATGAAAAAGATTTCTGGAGTTCAGAACCGGCACATGCTATGCCTCTTCACTGGAACATAGATAAGGAAGGAATTCCGATATGAAAGAAACAACAAAAACTCTCATTAGGTACGGGTTAGAAGATGTAATTTTGCGATATAGTAAAACCAATAATGTAATTTGGAACCAATTATATGAGGAATTATCAGAATCAAGCATTCGTCAGTGGAAAGGCAAAGTAAGAATTGACAGAACAAGTGAAAGAGGTACGCGTTTCAGTCAAACTATTGATAAAGAATCACCAGGCGTGCAAATGAGCGATGTTTGGGAAATTTCACAAATAACAGCTTCTTTTGGTGAATATCTTGCTTTTGACACCCAAAAACCCGAAGCCCTCTTAAAATGCATCATCCTTGCCTCTTCCAATGAAGGCGACATTGTTGCTGACTTCTTCTGTGGTTCGGGCACAACCTTAGCGGTGGCAGAAAGACTCGGTAGGCGATGGATTGGCTGTGATTTATCCAAGTTTACCATTCAGGTTGCAAGGAAAAGGCTTTTAGATATTTACAATTCAAAGGATTTGATGAGTGAAAAATGAATGTTGAAGAGATTAAAAGAAAGATATTGCCCATATTGAAGAAATATGGAGTAACGAGAGCAGGCATTTTTGGCTCTGTTGTTAGTGGCGATGAAAGGGAAGATAGCGATGTTGACATACTGGTAGAATTGCCCAAAGGGTTGAGCCTTCTTGATCTTGTGGGACTTAAGTTGGAATTAGAAGAAGTTTTAAGGAAGAAGGTTGATGTTTTAACCTATAATTCTATTTATCATCTTTTGAGAGAACCAATTTTAAGTGAAGAAATGCAGATATTATGAAAAAAGACCCAAAGGTTAATGTGAAATTCATTCTGGAATGTATTGAACTTATAGGTGAAACTGTAAAAAACATTCCCCAATCAATTAAAGAGAAACATCCCGACATACCCTGGAAGAGAATAGCAGGTATGAGAGATATACTCATTCATGATTATTTGGGCATTGATTTGGATACAACATGGCAGGTGGCTTACACCGAAATTCCCCGGTTAAAGCAAAAAATGTTAAAAGTAGAAAGAGATCTGGAGAAATAAAATGCCAGAAAAAAAATACGGAAAGCCAGCAAGACCTTTTGAACTCTGGAACATAGGCAACTATGAAACTGTTTACTGGCAGGAAAGAGAGGATGAATACCTTGCCTTTATGCTTAAACTTTATCAGGCGCAGCCATTAATCGGGTTTAGATACCTGCACGGTAGAAAGGGAGATAGGGCAGTTCATATTGGTCCTTTGAACGCACCTGTTACGATGGAAGAGGTTGAAAAGGTAGTGATAGAATGCAGGGCAAATAACTTCAATAAGGCGGATGTTCTTGGCTGGTAGTGGAGTTATGAGGTAAATGAGCTTGCTAAAACTCTGGCAAAGAAAAATGGAGTTTATTTAAGGCTTGTTCAGATACCATCTGTGAATGAGATAAAGTCATTGCTTGTGGGTTTTGATTTACAGTTGTTGAATATAAGAGATGGGATTCTTGAGAAGGAACTTGCAAAATATGTAAAGTTTCCAGAAGTTGCCTATCTGAAGATTGAAACAGAAGTCAAAGGAAAAGAGGTAATGCTAAAAGTTACAGATTTTCAAATTCCGCCAACTGCTGAACTTTCAGAAATTGCCAGCAAAGTCAAGGATTCAAGAGAACTCATAGATTACTGGGCAATAGACTGGGATTATAAAGGTGATACATTTCATAATCAGTGGCAGAGTTTTAGGACCAAGAAAAATCCGAAGGTTGATTATGAGTGCGCCAAGCAAAGCTAATGTAAGCAAGCCGGACAATCCGGCACGTGTAGCGGCTGACCACCGGCACGGAACTGAACCATGCGTATGATGAGGTAACGAGTCATGCGAAGCCATGGGAAGGGCAGTCTGTCAGCCACAACGCAAGTGAAGGTATCGAGCCCCGAAATATACCATATTGCATTGGGTCAAGGGTTTCATTTCCTGGAAGCCAGTATCGGAGTACACGCTAAAGGTGAGTGTAGCTTCGACG